>ENA-OQCV01000332-OQCV01000332.1-human-gut-metagenome-genome-assembly--contig:-NODE-332-length-13378-cov-2.471889_pt1 | contig 13378 bp, 15 predicted proteins | sample MGYA00242766_ERZ504592 | MGnify/ENA primary metagenome ERZ504592 (study PRJEB26092, sample SAMD00036315) | human gut metagenome | host: Homo sapiens | study: EMG produced TPA metagenomics assembly of...
GCTCTGCCAAAGGCCCCCTCTCAGAGGGGCTGTCGCCGCAGGCGACTGGAGGAGTTTTCCACGCAAAAATGCCGCACCACCTAAAAGGCGATGCGGCATTCCTATATTTTTATTTAATCAAACAGCATATCGTGGATCGCAGAAACAGCCTTGTCGGCATCGTCGCGGTTGATGATGCAGGAGATCTTGATCTCGCTGGTGGAGATCATCTTGATGTTGATGTTGTTGTTGGACAGTGCCTCAAACATCTTGGAAGCAACGCCGCTGTGGCTCTGCATACCGGCACCCACAATGGAGACCTTGGCGCAGGTGGTGTCCACGCTCACATCGTTGAAGTGTGCGCTCTCCTTCAGCACGCGCATGGCCAGATCGGCTTCGCCCTCAGAGCAGGTAAAGCTGATATCCTTCTTGCCGTCACGGCCGGTGGACTGCAGGATGATGTCCACGTTGATGTTCTTCTGGGCCAGCAGACCGAAGATCTTGAAGCTCATGCCCGGCTCATCGGGAACGTTCAGAATCGTGATAACAGCAACATCAGTGTCTTTTGCGACACCCTTGATCAGCATACCTTCCATGTCTTTTGTAACCTCCTTGACCACCGTACCGGGCACGGGATTCAGGCTGGAGAGCACCTCCAGCTCCACATTATACTTTTTGGCCAGCTCCACGCTGCGGTTGTTCAGCACCTGTGCACCCAGAGATGCCAGCTCCAGCATCTCGTCAAAGGTGATCTCATCCAGCTTGCGGGTGTTGCGCACCTTGCGCGGGTCGGCCGTGTAAACGCCTTCCACATCGGTAAAGATCTGGCAGCGGTCTGCGTGCAGGGCTGCTGCAATGGCAACAGCGCTGGTGTCGGAGCCGCCGCGGCCCAGAGTGGTGATGTCATCCATCTTGTTCAGGCCCTGGAAGCCCGCCACAACGACCACACGGTTGCGCTCCAGCTCAGAAGAGATGCGCTCTGTCTCCAAGCGGGTGATGCGTGCCTTGGTATAGGCGCGGTCGGTGCGGAAGCCAGCCTGCCAGCCGGTCAGGCTGATGGCATGGCAGCCCAGCTCATTCAGTGCCATGGCCAGCAGCGAAATGCTGATCTGCTCGCCGCTAGCCAGCAGCATATCCATTTCACGGGCCGAAGGGTTGTGGGTGATCTCCCCAGCCTTGGCGATCAGGTCATCGGTGGTATCGCCCTGAGCGGACACCACCACAACTACGTCATTGCCCGCGTTGTGGGTGTTTGCCACAATGCGTGCCACGTTGAAGATACGGTCACGGTCCTTCACCGAAGAACCGCCGAACTTCTGTACGATCAACGCCATATCTTGTCACTCTCCTCTTTTTGTCCCTTTGTCAAAAGGGGGTACACCGGGCGGAAGCGGTCAGCAGCGCCTTGCACTTCCCTTACCCATTTATCATTCCACCGTTGCGCCGGTGTTATCGGCATCCAAACGCAGCAATGTAAATGCTTCACATCCGTCCAGACCTTCCAGCAGCTCCAGACCCTTTTCCAGCTTGGAATAGAACTTTTCGGCCTCCGCCTTTTCCGCTACGGCCATCACGGTGCTGCCCGCACCGGAAACGTAAACAGCCTTTGCCCCGCACAGGCGTGCCATATCGAACACTTCCTTGGAGCCGGGCATCAGCGGCATACGGTAGGGCTGGTGCAACTTATCCTCGGTGGCAATGGCCAGCAGGTCATGTCTGCCCTCGCAGAAGGCGGCGGGCACCAGCGCAGCGCGCGAAAGGTTATATACTGCGTCCTTGTGGGAGACTTCTTTGGGCAGGGCCGCACGAGCGGCTTCCGTCAGCAGCTTGTAGTCCGGCACGATGGCGGCAAAGCACAGTGTTTCATCCACATCGCGCTTGACCGAGTACACCTTGCCATCCTCGAACACGCTGCTGGTCAGGCCGCCCAGAAGAGCCGGGGCCACGTTATCCGGGTGGCCCTCAATGGAGGTGGCCAGCGTGAGCAGCTCCTGCGTGTTGAGCACATCGCCCAGCATCCGGTTGGCACCCAGCAGACCCGCGATGATGCAGGCCGAGGAAGAACCAAGGCCGCGCGCCATGGGGATGGGATTCGTCTGGGTGATCTTGAGGGGGCGGAATCTGCTTGCCCACCTTCTCAAACAGCCCCTTTGCCGAACGGTACACGAGGTTCGATTCACCGCGCGGGATACGGGTACCGTCCACAGACGAGATATCCAGCACTTCGCTCTTTTCAAAGGTGACCGTATTATACAGCGTCACCGCCAGACCCAGCGCATCAAAGCCGGAGCCGATGTTTGCACTGGTGGCCGGGACAGAAACCTTGATCTTCATAGCCGCCGCACCTTTCCTTATTCCGTTATCAGTTTCTTCCGGCAGACGCTTGAGCACCAGCTTCACGCTGCCGCCCACGGCTTCCACCTTGCGGGCTGCTTCGGCCAGTGCCTTTTCGTCGGCTCGCTCCACAAAGTAAGCGCAGCCTTCGTAGCGTTCGTCCACCACCCTGCCATAGCCGTAGATGGCTTCCACCACCGCCGGAGCAATGCCTGCTACACGCACATAATATGCAGCAGGAGCCGGGTCGGTGAGCATTCCCTCCACCGGCTCAGCAGGCTGCCAGAACAGGCTGTCGTGCACCTTGGAGCCATGCTTCAGGGCATCCACAACGTCGGCCACCACGGCGCTGGCGGTGGGCAGCTTGCCTGCGCCCTTGCCGTAGAACACCACGTCGCCCAGCATATCGCCCTTTGACCAGCACTGCATTGAACACATCGTCCACGCTGGCCAGCTGGTTTGCCTTGGGCACCAGACACGGCTCCACACCGGCAGCCACGCTGCCGTCCTTGCCGCGCTTCATCCATGCGATCAGCTTGATCACACAGCCCTAGCTTTCCGCCGCTTCCACATCTGCCGTGGTAACTGGCACGGATGCCGCGGTAGGAATGTTCTGGGGGTAGATCTGATGGCCGCACACCAGCGAGGACAGAATGGCGATCTTGCGGCAGGCATCACGGCCGTCCACATCGTCGCTGGGGTCCTTCGTCTCGGCGTAGCCCAGCTCTTGCGCGATCTTCAGCGCATCGTCAAAGCCCAGATTTTCGCGCACCATCTTGGTGAGCATGAAGTTGGTGGTGCCATTCACGATGCCCTCCACCTCGGTGATGACGTTTGCCGCCAGACACTGGTGCATCGGGGTAATGATGGGCGTACCGCCGCCCACAGAAGCCTCGAACAGGAAGGCACAGCCGTGCTCTTTGGCAAGGGCCAGCAGCTCTGCGCCGTAGGTGGCCACCATCTCCTTGTTGGAAGTGCATACGCTGCGGCCGCTCTCAAGGCAGGCCTTTACATACGGATACGCAAAGCGGGTGCCGCCGATGGTCTCCACCACCACCTTGATCTCCGGGTCTTCCAGAATGGTATCGAAGTTCTTTATAAACAGGTGTGCATCCGGATGGTTTGAAAAATCCTTCGGGTCAAGGATGTACTTGACCTCCACCGGCTCACCTGCACGGCGGGAGACACCCGCAGCGTTGCGGCACAGTACCTCGTACACGCCGCTGCCCACCGTGCCAAAGCCCAGAATTGCAATTTTAGCCATTGTTGTTCTCCCTCGTTTTCTGAAGACTGCTTACAGATTGTACCCGCAGTGCACGCCTACCACCATACGCTGACGCGAAAGTTTTTCGGTCAGCTCTTCGGGGGTCATCTGCATGGTATCGGTGCGGATGGTGACTGCCACCAGTGCGGCACCGTTTTCCGGTGTGGACTGGTTGATGGTCACAATGCTTGCACCTGCGGCGCTGATGCCGGCCAGCAGGCTCTGCAGTGCACCGGTCTCGTCCCGCAGAGTAGCCATGACGGTGATCACCTCACGGCCATTCTCGGAGTCAAAAATGCAATCCTTATACTTATAAAAAGCGCTGCGCGAAAGATCGACTGCGCGGGTGGCTGCGGAAATGCTGCGTGCCTCCCCGCTGGCCAGAAGTTCCTTGGCACGCACCACCTTGAGAAAAAACCTCAGGCAGCACCTGCGCATCTACCAGATAAAAGCGGCGTTCCAACTTGTTCACCTCACAAACACAAGTGTTCTTGCAGTGAATATAATAGCATCCGGCCCCCTGCAATGCAAGAGGTCGGATGCGTTTTTGTCAGATTATCCAGTTTTGCTGCGGCAAGCGCGGTATTTCCTTGCCGGATTCACTCCGCGCCGGTGCCGATAGTACGCCTTTTGTCCTTCATATGGCTACAGATCAGTCTGTATCCTGATTACCTGTATCCGCAGGAATGACAGCCTGCTCCGGTGCCGCAGTCTCCGCAGGTGCAGCCGCTGCAGGAGCTGCTGCATGGGAGTAGTTGCAGGTACCAGGCAGATCATCGGCGCGGTAGTAGCCCACGGCGGTGCTGGGGCAGGAGCCGCCTGCCAGCAGGCCGCTCTGGGTGCAGTAGCGGCGCTCCACCACACCGGCAGAGGTCGGGAATGCCTTATACGGCAGGTTTGCCTGCACCTGTTCCATCAGGGCCTTCCACGCCATAACACAGGTACGGGTCTTGGCCTGCTGCTTACCCAGCGTCTTGGTCATATCATAGGGTGCATCGTAGCCCCACCACACGGCGGTAACGTAGTACGGCGTGCCGCCCACGAACCACAGATCCTTTTCGTCGCTGGCGGTACCGGTCTTGCCAAAGGCTTCCATGCCGTTGGAGTTGGGGTAGCGGCCGCCGGCGGTGCCCACGCTGGAGTACAGAACGTTCTTCAGCAGGCGGTTCATCACATAAGCGGTATCCGGGGTCAGGGCCTGATAGCTGGTGGAGTTGTTCTCCAGATAGATATTGCCGTCACGGTCCAGCACGCGGGTATACAGGTGCGGGGTGGTGTACTGGCCATCGTAGAAGATCTGGAACGCAGCTGCCAGCGCCGTGGGCGTAACGCCATGGGTCTGACTGCCCATGACCATCTGCGCCAGACCCACATCGTTTACCGGGTCCAGCGTGTTCAGCTGCAGGGTGTTGTACACAAAATTGAAGATGTTGCTTGCGCCCACCAGATCACCCACACGCACCGCAATGGTGTTCAGCGAGCGGGCCAGACCGTTCCACAGCGGCACATCACTGTTGTCGCCGTAGTTGCCGCCATAGTTGCGGGGCCAGCTGCGCCATGCGTTGGGATAAGCGCGCAGCTGCTTGTCGGAAAGGCCCATCAGGCCGTTCTTGCGGCAGTAATCCTCATCGCGGATCACCATATCCTGCTTCTGATACAAGGGCGAGTTGTTGAGCATGGTGGACCAGTTCACCAGACCATACTCTACACCCAGTGCATATGCACCGATAGGCTTGATGGTAGAACCCGTCTGACGAGTGACACTGTAGGCACGGTTCAGCGAGAGGCTCTTGTTCTTTTCGCCCAGACCACCCACAATGGCGATCACATTGCCGTCATAGTCCAGCGTGACCATGGCTGCCTGAGTACGCACATTGCGGTAATAGTAAACGGTACCGTCGTCGCCGGTGCGGGTCTTGGGCGTACCGTCCTCGTTCATCACCTGTACATCGTCGTCCGAGATGGAGGTCACCTCTTCCTCATGCCAGCCGGCCGGGAAGTAGGCATCATCCGTGTTGAGCATCAGGTTTTCCATGGCGGACTGCGCCTTGGTGTTCACAGTCGACTCAACGGTAAAGCCGCCGGTGTACAGCAGCTTCTGTGCCTCGGATTCCGAAATGTTTTCCTTGTCCATGATGTCCTGCACCAGCTCGGTGAACAGCGCATCGGTAAAGTAAGAGGTAACGGAAGAATTCTTCTTGGTATCCTCTTCCTCGGCCAGTACCAGCGGCTGGGCCGCTGCGTTGCGGTAGTCCTCTTCGCTGATCACGCCCTGCTGCCACATGTTGTACATGAGGAAGTTACGGCGGTTGATCAGGTTTTCGGGGTTGGTGTAGGGATTATAGTTGGTGGGGTTTTTGGTGATGGACGCAATGGTCGCACACTCCCACAGGGTCAGCTGGCTGACATCCTTATTAAAGTATTCGTTGGCCGCAGTCTGCACGCCCTGAATGGTGCCGGTAAAGCTGATGGTGTTCAGGTACGCTTCCAGAATGGTCTCCTTGGAATAGCTGCGGCTCAGGCAGAGGGCGCGGTAGATCTCGCGCAGCTTGCGCAGTGCGCCTTCAATGCCGCTGGCGCTCTTGTCGTCGGTCAGGTTCTTGATCAGCTGCTGCTCCAGCGTGGATGCACCCTGCTTGGAGCTGTAGATGGGCAGCAGGTATTCGTTGACCATTGCGCCGATGGTGCGCTTGAAGTTGACGCCGGGCTCGTTGTAAAAGTCCTTATCCTCGGTGCAGATGAACGCATACTGCAGGTTCGTGGGGATCTGCTCCAGATCCGCCCACACGCGGTGGCTGTTGGAAGAGCGCAGCGTGGCATACTCCACCTGTGCACCGGTGTCCGGGTCGGTGGCCATCACCACACTGGACTGGCTCAGCTCAATGTTGTCCAGATCCAGCAGGTCGCCGTCGTTGGCGGTAGCCTGCACCACGTAATATACAGCACCCACTGCCACCAGACTGCCTGCCATGATGCCCAGACAAATCAGTGTAGCAATGGTTCGGCCAATGAAGCGCAGAATGGGATGTCTGCCCTTTTCACGGGGTTCCTTTGGTTCTTTGGGTTCCCGGCCGCGTCTGGGTCCCGGCTGGGACTCCCGGCGGCTGTTGCTCACATTTACCTTCCGCCCCGCCGGTGCCGGGGAATGCCCCTCACCGGCACGGTTGATCTTTCTCATATCGGAGATAGAAATCGCCTCCTAACATTCAGGCTGCTTTTTACAGCGCCATGCGCTGGTACTTTTTCCATCAAAGCGCACAGAACTGCACGCAATACCATATTATAGCACGTGCACAGAACGCGGGCAAGAACCAAATCTTTCGGCCCTGATAGGTCTAATCATCTGTAGTATAACACAATCTGCCGGACAAAGTACAGCATTCCCGTGTGAAAATTGACTGTGCCCCCCATGTTTTGGGGCATACTTCAGCCGGAAAGGAGCGTGTTTCTCCATGCGCAAACTGTGCACCTGCCTGTTCTACGGGCTGTGCGTATTCACCATCGTGTTCAGCCTGTTCTGGATGGCCCTGCCCAAGCTCAGCCTTCCGGTGCCCGACCCCGGCAGCGAAGCACCGCCTTCCTCCGCAGCAGACCTTGCCGCACAGGCCATGCCGGAGCTTGCTGCCCAGAGCTACCGCCTGTGCGACAAAGGCGGGCGCGTGGCCGTTTACCGCTGCGGCACCAATGGCCAGCCGGATGTGCTTGTTACCGTCACCGGCATCTACACCAATCTTCTGCCGGAGAACGATGCCGTGCGCATCAAGCGCGGTGTGACCGTGTACAGCGAACGGGAACTGGACCTGCTGCTGGAAGATCTGGGCGATTGAGTGCAGAATGCTCAATTTTTATCTACTTTTACGGATTATTTTTATTGACATTCCGATGTAAAAATTATATAATGATAATAGAAGTAAAAGTTTCTTAAAAGCCTGCAGCGATCATAAAAGGAAGTGCTTCCTCATGTCAGAACAGATCACCCTCCATTACCAGTGCCGTCTTTGCGGCAAGCAGCTGGACCGCGGTATCCACCTCGGCCCGCCCAGCCCCGGCACCTGCAGCAAAGCCGCCAAGGTAGACGGCTTTCACGGGCCGCACCGCTGGGTCATTGTCTCTTTGCCCAAAAGTGCTTGATTTTTAACGCAAAAAACCTCCGGGAAAAGCGTCCCGGAGGTTTTTCTTAGTTTCAGGCTTCCATTTCTTCCAGCGGAACAAGGTAGGCCTTGCGGCACTCCTCGTATTCCAGCATGTAGTCCTTGGTGGGGTTGTGGTGCATGATGCTCTTGAGGGTGTGGGAGTCGTAGTCCTCGCCGGCATCCATGCCGATCAGGCGGGCAGCAACGTTGGAGCAGTGATCCGAGATGCGCTCTGCATTGTTCAGCACATCCAGGAACACGACACCCGTATCAATGGAGCACACGCCGTCCTTCAGGCGCAGGATGTGCTGGTCGCGCAGGCGCTCCGCCATCACATCGATCACCTCTTCCAGCGGTTCCACCTGAGCCGCCAGACGCATATCGCTGTTTTCAAAGGCATCGTTGGTCAGGTTCAGGATACGGTTCAGCGCATTCTCCAGCAGCTGCAGCTCCTTGGTGGCGCTTTCACTGAAGGACGCTTCCTTTTCCTGCAGTTCTTCTGCCTTTTCCATAATGTTCACCGCATAGTCGCCGATGCGCTCGAACTCGGTAACAAAATTCAGCAGTTCGGTCACAGTGTGGCTCTCATCGTCGCCCAGCTCCTGATCGGTCATCTTGATCAGATAGTTGGAGATTGCTACCTCCATGCGGTCGATCAGGTTTTCACGCACCCGGATGGCGCTGACGGTATCCTCGTCCATCTTCAGCAGCAGCGGTGCAGCCAGATTCACATTGCGGGCAGCACGGCGGGACATCTTGATCACAGCGCTCTTAGCCTGCTGCAGGGCCACAGCCGGGCTTTTGAACAGGCGCTCGTCCAGCACCGGCATGCTCAGCTCCTGTGCTTCCTCGGCGCTGTCCGGCACAGTGAGCAGTGCCAGCTTGGACAGCACACCGCTGCAGGGCAGGAACAGCAGCATGGCGCACACGCTGGAAAGGGTGTGGATGTTTGCAATGGTGCTCTTGTTCATCACGTCGTTCCACATGGGGATGCCAACGGTGAACTGCACCGCATACACCAGTGCCAGCAGGATCACGCTGCCAATGATGTTGAAGTACAGATGGATCAGTGCAGCGCGCTTGCCGTCCTTGGAGGAGCCGCCAATGGTGAGCAGCGGCGTAAAGGCCGTGCCGATGTGTGCGCCCAGAATAATGGGGATGGCAGAGCTGAAGGTGACCAGACCCGTGCTGGACAGTGCCTGCAGGATACCCACCGATGCCGAGGAGGACTGGATGATCACCGTGACCACCACGCCCACCAGAATGCCCAGAACGGGATTCGTCATGGTAACGAACAGATTCTGGAACACGGCGCTCTCACGCAGAGGAGCCACACCGGTGTCCATCAGGCTCATGCCGGTAAACAGGATGCCGAAGCCCAGCATGATCTGGCCGATGTTCTTCCTTTTAGCGCTGCGCAGGAACACATAAAAAATTGCAGCCAATAAATGCCACCACGGGCGCAAAGGTCTTGGGCTGGATCAGTGTCAGCCAGAGACTGTCACCGGAGATATCCGCCATGCGGATCAGCTGGCCGGTAACAGTGGTACCAATGTTTGCACCCATAATGACACCTACCGACTGCGTAAGGGTCATGATGCCGGAGTTTACCAGACCGACACAAATAACGACCGTGCCGGCCGAGGACTGGATGACACCCGTGATGAGGGTGCCCAAAAATAACGCCCCTTGAGCGTTGAGGAGGTCAGCTTTTGCAGCACGCCCTGCAATTTTGCCGCCGGCCAGATTTTTCCAGACCAGCGCCCATAATGGACATGCCGTACAGAAACAGCGCAATTCCACCCAACAGAGAGGTAATGTGTGTGATATCCATAACGATACTCCTCAAAAAATGATCTTCCTTTTGATCCTTGTACATCTGCCCTGCCCGCACATCGGGCCTGCTTGATCCGGCAGATGCTGCGGCCTGCCGCTCTGCTGCGCAGAACGGCGCACAATGACCGCGCTTGAATCTATTATATCATTTTTTATCCTGTCACAACAAGGTTTATTTTACAGAAAATCACTTTTTCTACACATTTTTCCGTCTCTTAATGAATTCGTGCTCTTTCCTTTTCAATTATTTTACATCAATTTTACATTTGCGCTGAAGTCCCTGCCTGTTTGCGGTCGCTTACTCTGCCAGTTCTTCCATTGCTTCCCGCACCGTATCGGCCGAAAACAGGAACACTCCGCTGCCGGTGTATACTTCCACATGGCTTCCAACATAACGCAGTTCAAAATCTTTCATCCGTGTTCCCTCCTGTATCTCGTTTTTTGCAGCTTTTCAGAACGTTTTTGTTCCATGGCTGTATTATCGCACACAGCAGGTACTATAAATCGGATTTTCAACGCATTTTGCAGACAAAAAGCCGCCCGGCTTCAGATGCGGAACCGGGCGGCTGGCCACCTATTTATATCGTTCAATGCACAGCGGCATATTCCGGGATGCGCTGCTCATGGGCCTGCTGCTCTGTGCGGGCCTTCTCATAGCAGTAACGGATGATCGCCTGCCTGCGCACGATGCCAATGAAGATGCCGCGGTCATCCACAACCGGCACAAAGTTCTGGTTCATGGCCGCTTCGATCAGCTGATCCATGCTGGTGGTCACGGTGACAGCCTTGTAGTCGCGCTTGTGCGGGAAGGCCGAAATGGGGACATCCTCAGCCGCTTCCAGATCCAGACCATGGAACTTTTTCAGCCCCCAGAGAATGTCGCCCTCGGTCAGGGTGCCCACATATTTTCCCTGCCGGTTGAGCACCGGAATGGACGCGTAGCGGTTATTCTCCCACTTTTCCAGCGTCTGCCGAAGGGTGAAATCGTCGTAAACATACATCAGATCCTGCTTGGGTGAAAGGAAAAAACAGAATATTCATGACAACAGCTCCTAAACATTGTTCCACGCGCCGTGCGCAAAAAATTAACGCAGTTCATCCGCATCAAGCGGGACCCTGCGCCGCAGTCCCTATCCTTGTTTCTATTTTAGCACATTTTTAATAGTCGGATAAAGAGTTATCACCCACCTTTTATACTTTTTTTAACAGATTGTTTGCTTTCTTTCGTCATACTTTCGGTTTTGATTAAAAAACAACCAGCGTCCGTTATGCTATCACCTTCCCGGTGCGAAGCCGCCCGAACCATGCCGCCAATGCAGAAACCTGCGCCAAAAAGTTGATATACCAGCATTTTGCGCTGTACAAGCGCGCCCCAAAGTTGTATAATAATGTGGGTGTTTCTCGGCGCAGTATGTGTATCTGTCCGCCGCTGCGCCCCAGACCTTGAATGTGTTTTATGAAAATAACATAAAGGAGCAGAGCGACTATGATCACTTCCCGTTTCCCTCTGGGGGATGTCAGCTTTACGTCCGGGTATTTTGCTACTCTGGTAGGTGAAGCAGCCAAACAGTGTTACGGTGTTGCCGCAATGGCGCCCCGTGATATGACCGATGCCGTCAGAAGCATGGTGCACGGTTCTGATTACCCGGAAAAGGGTGTCCGTGTCACGCAGGAGGATGGTCGTCTGGTGATCGAACTGCACATTGCAGTGAGCTATGGCCTGAACATTTCCACCGCCGCACGCAGCATCTCTCACCGCGTCAAGGACGAGGTGGAGCAGGCTACCGGCCTGAAGGTTGCCCGCGTTGTGGTTTCGGTAGACGATGTGATTGCCTGATTTTTGTTGGTTCATCCGAATGCGCCGGGCTTTTCCGGCAAGTACAAGGAGTAAAAAAGAATGATTTCTGGTAAGATTTTGCGTGACGCCATTATCTCTGGCGCCAACAACATCAACAATCAGCGCTCCCGCGTGGACGAGCTGAACGTTTTCCCTGTTCCTGATGGCGACACTGGCACCAACATGGGCATGACCGTGGGTGCTTCTGTGCGCGAGCTGGAAGCATTGGACGACAGCTGCACCGTGGGTGAGGCTTCCAAGACCGCTGCTTCCGCCATGCTGCGCGGCGCACGCGGCAACTCCGGTGTTATCACCAGCCTGCTGTTCCGCGGCTTCTCCAAGGCGCTGGAAGGCAAGAAGGAAGCCACCGCTGCCGACATTGTCGAGGCTCTGAAGAAGGGTGTCGAGGGCGCTTATAAGGCCGTTATGAAGCCCACCGAGGGCACCATCCTCACGGTTGCACGCATTGCCTCTGAGGAAGCTGCTGCCTGCGGTGCCGAGGATGTGCCCGCTCTGTGGGATGTGGTGATGACCGCCGGCCAGAAGGCTCTGGAGGACACCCCCAACCTGCTGCCTGTTCTGAAGAAGGCCGGTGTTGTGGATGCCGGTGGTCAGGGCATCATGGTCATCTTTGAGGGCATGGGCAAGGTGTTCCATGGCGAAGGCATCGTGGCAGGCGGCGAGGCTGCTCCCAACAAGGCAAAGCTCTCCACCGAGAACGCCGGCAAGGGCGTGTTCACCGACGACCTGATGAAGGTGGAGGACATCAAGAACGGCTACTGCACCCAGTTCCTGATCAACAAGTATGAGGGTGCAAGCGCCGCAAAGATGCGTGCCTTTGCAGAATCCAACGGCGACAGCGTGGTGTGCATCGAGGATGACGATGTGATCAACCTGCATGTGCACACCGCTGACCCCGGCAAGATCCTGAGCGAAGCCATCAAGTATGGCTACCTGACCAACTTCAAGATCGAGAACATGCACGAGCAGTTCCTGGCCCGCCAGAAGCAGGGCAAGAGCCTGGAAAAGCAGGCTTCTGCTGAGAAGGCCCCTTCTCAGTCCAGCGAGTTCGTCTACGCTGCTGTGGACCCCAGCCGTGACTATGGCTTTGTTGCCGTTGCCGCCGGTGAAGGCCTGAAGGCCGTGTTCACCGATCTGGCTGCAGACGCAGTGGTCTCCGGTGGTCAGACCATGAACCCAGCCACCGAGGATATCCTCGCTGCCATCCAGAGCGTGCCCGCAAAGACCGTGTTCGTGCTGCCCAACAACAAGAACATCATCATGGCTGCTGAGCAGGCCCAGAAGCTGGCCGACCGTCAGGTGGTCGTTCTGCCCACCCGCACCGTGCCCATGGGCATTACCGCCATGCTGAACTTTGATCCCTCTGTGAACGCCGAGACCAACACCATCAACATGATGGCTGCTGCCGACAAGGTGTCCACCGGTCTGATCACCTATGCTGCCCGCGACAGTGAGTACGACGGCAAGCGCATCAAGAAGGGTGAGATCATGGCTCTGGAGAACGGCAAGATCGTTTCCACCTCCAACGATATCACCAAAGCTACCTACCGTCTGGCACGCGGCATGTGCAAAAAGGATTCCAGCTTCGTCACCATCATCTCCGGCTGCGACGTGAGCGATGAGGATGCCGAGAAAGTGACCGAGATCGTAAAGGCAAAGTGCCCGAACCACGTTGAGGTCAGCCACATCCGCGGCGGCCAGCCCGTTTACTATTATATGATCAGCGTGGAGTAAACACTCCCCCCGGTTCTGCTGAATTTTTTAAGCACCTGCGATTTTTGCCGCGGGTGCTTTTTTTAAAGCAAAAGGTGCCTGCACTAGCTAAAGCCGTGCAGGCACTTTTTGCATTTCAGAATCCTCAGAAGAAGCTTTACTTGACTGCTCTCCGGCAGGTCGCCCAGAGCGCCCACCTGACGCAGACGGTCCAGAATGCTGCTGCCGACACCGGAAGCCTGCTGCAACTCTTCCACCGAG
>ENA-OQCV01000333-OQCV01000333.1-human-gut-metagenome-genome-assembly--contig:-NODE-333-length-13331-cov-2.260527_pt1 | contig 13331 bp, 15 predicted proteins | sample MGYA00242766_ERZ504592 | MGnify/ENA primary metagenome ERZ504592 (study PRJEB26092, sample SAMD00036315) | human gut metagenome | host: Homo sapiens | study: EMG produced TPA metagenomics assembly of...
ATTATTCCGGTGCCCGATGCGAGGCCATTCGTGAGGACGAGAGCTGGCTTCTACGGAAGGCTTGCTGGCGGGCATCTCATCCAGGTGCGGCGGTATATGCGGCACGGTTTGCTGGCCGAACGCCCTGAATTTGCGGATAAAATGATTGTTGCCCTACTGCCCGATACGGGGGAACGCTATTTGTCAACAGAACTGTTCGCTTTCGATACCTATCCTTTGGAATAAATACTGAACTATTATATGAAGAAACTTATTTTTTCTTTCTTCTTGTGTGGAGCCACGATGTTCCCTGCCTTTTCACAAACCTATCAGGAACTGAGCGAACGTGCGGTTGCAGCCACGGAGCAAGACAGCTTGTCATTGGCCGAAAAATACATTGAACAAGCTTTGAAAATGGAGCCCGCCAATCCTCATAACGCTTTGCTGTTCTCCAACTTGGGTACGATACAACGTCGGCAGCACCGGTATGAGCAGGCTCTTGACTCGTATACTCTGGCATTGAACATTGCTCCGCGTGCCATACCCGCCCTGATGAATCGTGCCGCTCTTTATCTAGAGTTGGGAAAGGATGACTTGGCCCGGATAGACTATTCTTTGGTGCTGGATATAGAGAGCGATAATCAGGAAGCCTTGCTGATGCGTGCCTATATCTATATGCGGCAGCGCAACTATAATTTTGCAAAGTCTGATTATGAACGTCTGCTGAAACTTGCCCCCCAGAGTTACAATGGCCGTCTGGGGTTGGCTACACTGGAGCAGAAGGAGGCAAATATGAAGCGGCGCTTTCGATATTGAATGCCATGATTGCAGAAAAAGGAGGAGAAGCTACCCGGCTGACTACCCAGCAATATGCCGTACTTTACGTAGCACGTGCGGGTGTAGAGCAGGATATGAAACATGTGGACCTGGCCATGATGGACTTGGAAGAAGCCATCAAGCTGGATGCTTCGCAGACAGAAGCCTACTTGATACGGGGGGCAAAATTTACCTTTCTCAAAAAGAAAAAGGAGTTGGCAAAAACGTGACTTCGAAAAAAGCCATTTCGCTTGGCGTGCCGCAAGGTGACCTTAGGGATTTACTGTTACAGTGTAAATAATATTCAACTGTATTTCCGTATCAGTTCCACAAACTCTTTTCCGTATTTCTTCTTTTTATATTCACCGATACCGCTGATATTACCAAATTCTTCTATGGTAGTGGGGCGGGAGGCGCTGAGTAGGTGGAGCACTTTGTCGGACAGTACGATATAGGCAGGAAGTGCTTCCTGGTCGGCAAGGCGTTTGCGGAGAGTGCGGAGAGCCTCGAAAAGTTCCCCACTTTCTGTATTGGGCAATCCCAATGGCAATTCTTTGGTTGGAACTGTAGCCTTGCGTTTACGGCCTCTTGTAGCTTGTACAGCTTCCTCGCGGCGGATGGTGACAAGCAGGGCGCGTGCTCTGCCAAACAAGACATCTGTTCCGCTTTGAGTAATTTTCAGATGGTCGTTTTCATTGTAGGCTATTTCGAAATAGCCGAGTTGCAACATTTGCAGCAGGTAGTCATGCCAATCTCTGGCAGGTACTTCACGCCCGGCTCCAAAGGTCTTAAGGCGATGGTATCCCCTTTCTGTAACTTCAGAACTCATGTTTCCTCGGAGGATGTCCACTAAAATACCGGTTCCTATCTGTTGCTCGGAACGCGCGATTGCACTAAGTGCCTTTTGTACGATTATTGTACCATCGAAACGTTCGGGGGGATTTTTGCATACATCACAGTTTCCACAGTCGCAGGTCGTATTTTCACCGAAATAGCTTAACAGAATGCGGCGGCGGCAGATATCTGCTTCCGCATATTGCTGCATGCGTTGCAGATTTTTCCAGGGTTGATGCTTTGTTGTCCGCTGTCCGTTGCGAATTTAGTGAGCAGAATGAGGTCGGCCAGTGAATAGAACCAAAAAGGGTGTCACTGGGCATTCCGTCTCGTCCGGCACGTCCTATTTCTTGATAGAAACTTTCAATGCTTTTGGGCAAATTGTAATGAATTACCCAGCGCACATTGCTTTTGTCAATTCCCATTCCAAAGGCAATGGTGGCGCATACCGCTTGCACGCGGTCGTTGATGAAGTCGTCTTGTGCTTCATCTCTTCGTGCCGACGACAGTCCGGCATGATAGACTGCTGACTTTATCCCTTGTTTTTGAAGCATTTGTGCCACTGTTTCAGTCTTGCTGCGGCTCATGCAATAAATGATGCCGCTCTCTCCCGGATGGCGGGCGATGAAGTCGAGGATGGCTTTGCTTTTTTCCTTCTGCTGGTAACCTCTTTTTTGACGGTGAGACTCAGGTTGGGACGGTCGAAAGATGAAATGAAAATTTCTCGGTTGGTTGAGGTGTAGCTGTTTAATAATATCTTCACGGGTTATTTTATCGGCTGTGGCAGTAAGTGCAATGATGGGAACCTGGGGAAACAGTTGGTGAAGGATGTCCATCTGTGTATATTCCGGACGGAAATCGTGTCCCCATTGTGAGATGCAGTGAGCTTCATCAATGGCGAAAAGGGAAATATGCATATCCCTTAACAGATAGTTGGCTTCCGCCAATAATTTTTCAGGAGAAATATATAGCAGTTTCAGCTTGCCTTCCATGCATGCACGTCGTAGGGAAGCATTCTCTGTTTCATCATTATTGCTGTTCAGTGCACCGGCCGCGATACCGTTTTGCACAGAGCGTTTTCCACTTGGTCCTTCATCAAGGAAATGAGCGGAGAAACCACTACCGCCGTGCCTTCACTCAATAGGGCGGGAAGTTGGTAGCAGATGGATTTTCCACCTCCCGTAGGCATCAGTACCAATGCGTCTTTACGGTCCATCAGATGGCGTATGATGTCTTCTTGTAAGGGGCGGAAACTGTCGTAACCGAAATATGTCTTGAGCGTTTGTAGCATAATCTGGCAGTATGGATTTCTTCCGGCAAAGGTACACTAATTATTGCATATACTACAAATGGAAAGTCATCAAGATTTTGTATCATATGAGTTTCTGCAAAAGGTTAAAGTTTCTTATTAATGGCTGAATTGACCTACTTTTCAACCTTTTTCGTTGTTTATTTATCAAAAATATATACGGGGAAAAAGTTGTGTATTAAAAAAAAATGTCTGACTTTTGTAAAGTCTAAGGGGCTAACCCTTTGGCTTTTCCGATTTTAAACAACCCTAACCAGTTAATTCAATGAGTGATTTAGAAAACAATGCCCAGGAAAAAGGAACGAAGAAACGTCCTTATAACCTGCGCGAAAAGAAAGAAAAGGATGCTGCCTACCGTTCTTTGATAAGGCCGGAATTGGCAGATGAGTTGTATGACAAGATATTGAATATCGTTGTTGTACAAAAGAAGTACAGAGATGCTGATTATTCCGCTAAGGATTTGGCGAAAGAATTGCAGACCAATACTCGCTATTTGTCTGCAGTGGTGAATTCACGCTTCGGCATGAACTATTCTTGCCTGCTGAATGAATATAGAGTAAAAGAAGCGCAGCATTTGTTGACAGACAAAAGATATGCTGACAAGAATGTAGAGGAGATCAGTACGATGGTCGGCTTTGCAAACCGTCAGTCTTTTTTATGCTGCTTTCTATAAAAATGTAGGTGAGACTCCTAATGGATATCGTAAAAGACACGCAGAAAAAGAAGCTAAGAAGAAATAATTCTGTATGACTGAATGAATAAAAAGGAAATATTCCGGAACAGTTGTTTCGGGATACTTCCTTTTCTTCTTTTTTAAATACCAATCTATATACTCCCGACACATGAAGAAACAACTAATTTCTATGGTGACTGCCCTTTCTCTATTGACGGCTTGTGGCGGAAATCCGAAAACAACTGCTGAGGCAGAAAAAATTGACTATACAGTGGAACAATTTGCAGATTTACAGATTTTACGTTACCGCGTACCAGGTTTTGAGGATTTGTCCCTCAAACAAAAAGAATTGGTTTATTATTTGACGGAAGCGGCTTTGCAGGGCAGAGACATTCTTTTCGACCAGAATGGCAAGTATAACCTGACGATTCGCCGGATGCTGGAAGCTGTCTATACCGGCTATAAGGGAGATAAGAATACTCCTGATTTCAAGGCTATGGAAGTGTACCTCAAGCGGGTATGGTTCTCTAACGGCATTCATCATCACTATGGTAGCGAAAAGTTCGTTCCGGGATTTACTCCCGAATTCTTCAGGCAGGCTGTACAGAGTGTGGATGCAGCTACATTGCCGCTTGCCGAAGGACAGACTGTGGAACAACTGTGCGAGGAAGTGTTCCCCGTTATTTTCGACCCCACGGTGATGCCCAAACGGGTGAACCAAGCTGCCGGTGAAGATTTGGTTTTGACTTCCGCATGCAATTATTACGATGGCGTGACGCAGCAGGAGGCCGAAGATTTCTATAATGCCTTGAAGAATCCGCAGGATGAAACTCCCGTTTCCTATGGTTTGAATAGCCGTTTGGTGAAAGAGGATGGCAAGATTCAGGAGAAAGTATGGAAAGTGGGGGGCTTGTATGGACAGGCACTTGAAAAGATTGTCTACTGGCTGAAGAAGGCAGAAGGAGTTGCCGAGACTCCCGAGCAGAAGGCGGTGATAGCCAAACTGATGGAATTCTATGAAACCGGCGATTTGAAGACATTCGATGAATATGCCATTTTGTGGGTGAAGGATTTGAACTCACGCATTGACTTTGTGAACGGTTTTACCGAAAGTTATGGTGACCCGCTCGGCATGAAGGCAAGCTGGGAATCTCTGGTGAATTTTAAAGATTTGGAAGCTACCCAGCGTACAGAGTTGATAAGCGGCAATGCACAGTGGTTTGAGGACCATTCGCCGGTAGACGGACAATTCAAGAAGGAGAAAGTGAAAGGGTGTCTGCCAAGGTAATCACGGCGGCTATTCTGGCCGGTGACTTGTATCCTGCAACTGCTATCGGCATCAACCTGCCCAATGCCAACTGGATACGTAGCCATCATGGTTCGAAATCCGTTACAATCGGTAACATTACAGATGCTTATAACAAGGCAGCTCATGGCAACGGGTTCAATGAGAAGTTTGTGTACAGTGATGCAGAGCTTCAACTGATTGATAAGTACGCAGATGTGACAGATGAACTGCATACTGACCTGCATGAATGTTTGGGACATGGTTCCGGTAAATTGCTCCCGGGTGTGGACCCGGATGCGTTGAAGGCATATGGTTCTACTATCGAAGAAGCGCGCGCCGACTTGTTCGGACTCTACTACGTGGCCGACCCGAAGCTGGTGGAACTGGGGCTTACTCCAAGTGCGGATGCTTATAAGGCTCAATACTACACCTATCTGATGAATGGTTTGATGACACAGCTTGTACGTATCGAGCCTGGTAACAATGTAGAAGAAGCCCATATGCGCAACCGTCAGCTCATAGCCCGCTGGGTGTACGAGAAAGGTGCGGCGGAGAAGGTTGTGGAATTGGTAAAGAAGGATGGGAAGACGTACGTCGTGATAAACGATTATGAGAAAGTGCGTGACTTGTTTGGCCGGTTGCTTGCCGAGATACAGCGTATCAAGTCCACCGGTGACTATGCCGGTGCCCATGATTTGGTGGAAGCCTATGCCGTGAAAGTCGATCCCGCTTTGCATGCCGAAGTGCTGGAACGCTACAAGAAGCTGAATCTTGCGCCGTATAAGGGTTTCGTCAATCCCAAGTATGAAGCGGTGACGGATGCCGACGGTACTATAACAGATGTGACAGTGACTTATGATGAAGGTTATGCGGAACAGATGTTGCGTTATAGCAAAGACTATTCTACATTGCCTTCTGTCAATAAATGATGAACTATGATAGATACTAAAGAGCAGCTGCATCAGCGGCTGAAAGATATAAAGACACAGCTCCGTCTCTCAATGAACGGGGCTGTGTCCCAAAGTATGCGTGAGAAAGGGCTGGTATATAAGCTGAACTTTGGCGTGGAGCTGCCCCGTATCAAGGGTATTGCTACCGGTTACGAGAAGGACCACTCTCTGGCTCAGGCTTTGTGGAAAGAAGATATCAGAGAGTGCAAAATATTGGCGGGACTTTTACAGCCGGTAGAGAGTTTCCTGCCCGAGATAGCCGATATCTGGGTGGAAGATATCCGTAATATCGAGATTGCAGAACTTACCAGCATGAATTTATTCCAACATCTTCCTTATGCGCCTGCCAAGTCCTTCCATTGGATTGCAAGCGAGGACGAATACACGCAGGTTTGCGGCTTCCTCACCATAGCCCGTCTATTGATGAAGAAAGGGGATATGAACGAACGGGTTGAAAATGAGTTCCTCGACCAGGCAATAACGGCTTTTTTGTCGGGCTCCTACCATGTACGCAATGCAGCCATGACTGCCATCCGCCGCTTTATGCAGCAAAATGAGGAAAATTCTTTTCAAGTTTGCCGCAGGGTGGAGGGTATGGACAATTCTTCTTCTGATGTAGAACAATTACTATACAATCTTGTAAAAGAGGAGGTTTGTTAGATTAGTTCTATGGTTATAGAGACTGATGCGGTAAGGGAATATTTCCCTTATCGCAATTTTTATCTCTTTCTCGTTTGCTTTCCACCAAAAAAGGATTAACTTTGTTGGCTGTAAAACTGCGCCGTCAAATGGAAAGTCAGAATGTGAAAGATACAGTTAGGCAGATATTCACTGAATATCTGAATGCGAACGGGCATCGGAAGACTCCCGAACGTTATGCTATACTTGACACCATTTACTCCATAGACGGTCATTTTGATATCGACACGCTCTATTCACTGATGGCCGACCAGGAGAACTTCCGCGTCAGCCGTGCAACGCTTTACAATACCATCATTTTGCTTATAAATGCTCGTCTGGTCATCAAGCATCAGTTCGGCAACTCTTCCCAATACGAAAAATCTTATAATCGCGATACGCACCATCACCAGATATGCACCCAGTGCGGAAAGGTGACCGAGTTTCAGAACGAGGAGTTGCAGCATGCCATTGAGAATACCAAACTGAGCCGTTTTAATCTTACGCACTATTCCTTATATATGTATGGGTTGTGCAGCAAGTGTGACCGGGCCAATAAACGGAAGAAAAATGAATAATAACCATAAAAAACGAAAAATTGAAAGTAGACGTATTATTAGGATTACAATGGGGCGACGAAGGCAAAGGCAAAGTCGTTGATGTGTTAACTCCGAGATACGATGTCGTAGCTCGTTTCCAGGGCGGACCGAATGCCGGACATACACTCGAGTTTGAAGGGCAGAAGTATGTGCTCCGTTCCATTCCGTCTGGAATATTCCAGGGGGACAAGGTGAATATCATCGGTAACGGTGTAGTGCTTGACCCGGCTCTCTTCAAAGCGGAAGCCGAATCTTTGGAAGCGTCTGGCCATAACTTGAAGGAACGCTTGCACATTTCCAAGAAAGCGCACCTCATTCTGCCGACTCACCGCATACTGGATGCTGCATACGAAGCTGCCAAAGGCGATGCAAAGGTAGGAACGACCGGAAAAGGCATCGGACCGACTTACACGGATAAAATCAGCCGTAACGGTGTGCGTGTAGGCGACATTCTGCATGACTTTGACAAGAAGTATGCAGCGGCCAAGGCCCGTCATGAGCAAATCTTGAAAGGCTTGAACTATGAGTATGACATTACCGAAATGGAGAAGGCATGGTTCGAAGGTATCGAATACTTGAAACAGTTCCAGTTGGTGGATAGCGAACACGAGATGAACAATCTGCTGGCTGCCGGCAAGTCTGTATTGTGCGAAGGTGCACAGGGGACAATGCTGGACATTGATTTCGGTTCTTATCCGTTTGTAACGTCTTCTAATACGGTCTGTGCAGGTGCTTGTACCGGTCTGGGTATTGCTCCCAACAAGATTGGTGAGGTATATGGGATTTTCAAAGCCTATTGTACGCGTGTAGGTGCCGGTCCGTTCCCGACGGAACTCTTCGACAAGACCGGTGACCAGATTTGCACGCTGGGTCATGAGTTCGGTTCTGTGACAGGACGTAAGCGCCGTTGTGGCTGGATTGACCTGGTAGCATTGAAATATGCCATTATGGTAGACGGGGTTACCAAACTGATTATGATGAAGAGCGATGTGCTCGATTCTTTTGAAACCATTAAGGCTTGTGTAGCTTACAAGATGGATGGGGAAGAGATTGATTACTTCCCGTTCGATATCAACGAGACTATTGAACCGGTTTATGTAGAGCTACCCGGTTGGCAGACGGATATGACCAAGATGCAGAGTGAAGATGAGTTCCCGGAAGAATTCAATGCATACTTGTCATTCCTGGAAGAACAGCTTGGTGTGCCCATCAAGATTGTTTCCCTGGGACCGGACCGTGAGCAGACCATCGAACGCTATACAGAGGAATAATAAAACAAACAGATAACCTTAGGCACGGATTACACGGATTTCGCGGCTTCATCTGAAGAACCGTGGGTGTCCGGATAATCCGTGCCTTTTTTATTTATTGCCATGAAAACACGTCTTTTGTCTTTTTTACTGCTGTTGCTCCTTGTGCCCTCCGCACAGTCGCAGACTTATCAGCCGACGGAGGAAAATCTGAAATCCCGTCAGGAGTTTCGGGATGGCCGTTTCGGTATTTTCCTGCATTGGGGGATATACAGCATGCTGGCTACCGGAGAATGGACCATGACGAACAAGAATCTGAATTATAAGGAGTATGCCAAGTTGGCGGGCGGCTTTTATCCGGTTCCAAGTTCGATGCGGCCAAATGGGTAGCGTCCATCAAGGCATCCGGGGCAAAGTACATCTGCTTCACATCCCGGCATCACGATGGCTTTTCCATGTTCCACACACGCTTTTCCGATTACAATATTGTGGATGCCACCCCTTTCAAGCGGGATATTCTGAAAGAATTTGGCGGACGAGTGCCACAAGCAAGGTATTCGTCTGCATCTCTACTATTCGCACATCGACTGGTATCGCGAAGATGCTCCGTGGGGACGCACCGGACGTGGAACGGGACGGCCGAATCCGAAGGGCGACTGGAACAGCTACTATAAATTCATGAACAACCAGCTGACCGAGTTGCTCACCAATTATGGAAAAATAGGTGCCATCTGGTTTGATGGCTGGTGGGACCAGGACCAGAATCCGGATTTTGATTGGCAACTGCCCGGGCAATATGCCATGATACACCGCCTGCAACCGGCTTGCCTGGTTGGGAACAACCATCATCAAGTACCGTTTGTCGGCGAGGACATCCAGATATTCGAGCGCGACCTGCCGGGAGAGAACCGTGCCGGTCTTTCCGGACAGGATATCAGCGCCTTGCCCCTTGAAACCTGCGAGACGATGAATGGAATGTGGGGATATAAGATTACGGACCAGGATTATAAATCCACCAAAACGCTGATACATTACCTGGTGAAGGCTGCGGGTAAAGATGCCAATCTGCTGATGAATATCGGTCCTCAGCCGGACGGTGAGCTGCCTGCTGTTGCATTGGAGCGTCTGGCAGAAGTAGGGGAATGGATGAAGGTATACGGTAAAACCATCTACGGAACCCGTGGCGGCTGCATTGTTCCGCATCCTTGGGGAGTCACTACACAAAGAGAAAATAAATTATACGTGCATATTCTCGAATTGCAGGATAAGGCTCTCTTCCTGCCGTTGGAAGGCAAGAAAGTGAGGAAGGCAGTGGGGTATGCCGACCGTCTTCCTGTGAAGTTCCGTAAGTGTGAAGGAGGGGTGATGCTTTACTTGCCGGAGGTTCCGACGGATATCGATAAAGTGATAGAGGTGGAGATTGAAAAATAAATTATAAATCAGAAATCTTTAATTCTTCCTAAAAGATAAAGGAAACGCTGGCATTGCTCACCGTTTCCTTTTATTTTTGGCAGACTATTTGTTATACAATAAGAAACGACTGATTTATTCACAATTTAAAGAAAGAAAATTATGGGAACAGGAATGATAGGAATGCAATGGATTATTTTTATCGGTATTGCCGTCGTCAGCTGGCTGGTACAGATGAATCTTCAGAACAAATTCAAGAAGTACTCTAAAATCCCTACCGGCAACGGAATGACGGGAGCAGACGTGGCCTTGAAGATGCTGCACGACAATGGCATCTACGATGTGACTGTGACGCATACTCCCGGACATCTGACCGACCATTATAATCCTGCCAATAAGACAGTAAACCTGAGTGAGAGTGTTTATAGCAGTAACAGCATCATGGCTGCTGCCGTTGCAGCCCACGAATGTGGTCACGCCGTGCAGCATGCACGCGCATATGCTCCGTTGACAATGCGCAGCAAGCTGGTGCCGGTGGTGTCTTTTGCTTCACAATGGATGACGTGGTTGCTGCTGGCAGGTATCTTGATGCTGAACTCCTTCCCACAACTGTTGCTGGCGGGCATTATATTGTTTGCATTGACAACTTTGTTCAGCTTCATCACCTTACCGGTGGAAATCAATGCAAGTAAGCGTGCGCTGGTATGGCTCAGCAACTCCGGCATTACGAATTCATATAATCATGCGCAAGCGGAAGATGCACTCCGTTCGGCTGCCTATACGTATGTAGTGGCTGCTCTCGGTTCGCTTGCTACCTTGATTTATTATATCATGATATTCCTGGGACGCAGAGATTAAACACATGATGCAGACATAAAAAAGCAGATGATGTGTCTCTGCCGGATGTATCATCTGTTTTTTTCATTCCTGATAGGGCGACTGCCAGAACCAGGTATCGTCATTGACCACGTACTTGGCTTGGAAGAAGTTTTCTGCATTAGGGTCTGAGGGGCAAAGCAGTACATCGTCTGCTTTTATGCTATAGAGATTCTTGGCCATATAGCTGTCTAAATAATATTCTTTGGTAATCTTCTGCTGGTTGTTCCAGTTGGCTTCTTCATTTAGGATTACCGGACGACCGTCTCGCAGGCGTTCGCGCACTTCTTGCACACTTAGCATGATGCCGTTTTCATCCATCACCCAGGCATTGTTGGTGGGGTCTATCCATATCCATTTATCCAAGGTATTGGAATAAACTACGTTAATGGAATGGCATTCGCCGATGTATTTTTGAGGTAATCCGCTGATGTGGCGTGCCTTAAATCCCATGGACAGATAACAATCCTTCAGTACATGGGCAAGACCTCCGCAATGCAGACCTCGCGCACCGCCTTTGCAAGCTTCTGCCCATTTGATGATGTTGCTGCCTGCCGGACTTTCATGGTTTCCGTCATGTTTTATGGTATTGTGTATATAAGTCAGTATGTTCTTTATTTTTGATAATTCGTCGCCTGCGCCTGCCACACTGTCCAACTTGAAGTATTGGCGTACCTCTACTAAATACTTGTTGTTGGGATTGATGTATTCGAAGCGGGGGAGTGTATCAGGGCGCTCATTGTGGGTGTATCCCGGTGCTTTTTGAAGTATGTCGAGGTAGTCACCCACTTCCTTCACTTTGGCAAGCACTGCCTTGAAGCGTTTATCGCTGCGCAGGTTGTCTAAGTCGGTATCATTCATCATGTGGTTGTAATCTTGAAATCCATTGTCGTAGGCCAGTTCTAAATTTTTGATGGCTTCACCTTTTTTCTTTAACAAGGATTGGAAGCAGGCTAAATTGTAGTAATAGGACTGTATGAGCCAGCTGTACTTTTTCTGAGTGTTCTCGTCTTGTTCTTTGAACAGAGTTATCAAAGCCTTACCGTTCTTTTCGGCTTCTTTATAGTTTTTCTCATTGACGGCTTGTTGCAGCTTTTGTACGATGGCTTCTTCTTTTTGGTCGAAGTCTTTGGCGTTGCCGGATTGTGCCCGGCTAACACCGATGCCGCATAGCAACAACATGCAGAATAAAATCAGTCTCTCTTTCATAAATGTGTAAGTTTGAAGTTTGCTTTGGTCGATTTTTATGCGACGGTAATGATACAAAGGTAAACATTCTCTTTTCTTAATCAATAAAATACTGTAACTTTGTCGTCCGATTTTTAAAATAATTGAACTGATTATGGCAGCAAAACCAAGTATTCCGAAAGGAACCCGTGACTTCTCGCCCGTAGAAATGGCGAAGCGTAACTATATATTCAATACGATTCGTGAGGTATATCATCTCTATGGTTTTCAGCAGATAGAAACGCCCTCGATGGAAATGCTTTCTACCTTGATGGGGAAGTATGGTGAGGAAGGCGACAAGCTTTTGTTCAAGATACAGAATTCCGGTGATTACTTCTCCGGACTGACAGATGAAGAACTGTTGAGCCGTAATGCTCCGAGACTTGCCTGCAAGTTTTTGCGAGAAAGGTTTGCGCTATGACCTCACAGTACCTTTTGCTCGCTACGTGGTGATGCACCGCGATGAAATAACTTTTCCTTTCAAACGTTATCAGATACAGCCTGTGTGGCGCGCCGACCGTCCGCAGAAAGGACGCTATCGTGAGTTCTATCAGTGCGATGCCGATGTGGTAGGCAGTGATTCCTTGCTGAATGAGGTGGAGCTGATGCAGATTGTCGATACGGTATTTACCCGCTTCGGCATCCGTGTTTGTATCAAGATTAACAACCGTAAGATATTGAGTGGCATTGCCGAAATCATCGGTGAGTCTGACAAGATTGTTGATATTACTGTGGCCATTGATAAGTTGGATAAGATAGGTCTGGACAATGTCAATGCCGAGTTGAAAGAGAAAGGCATCAGTGACGAGGCTATCGCCAAACTGCAACCTATCATTTTGTTGAGCGGAAGTAATGAAGAGAAACTTGCAACTCTGAAGGAAGTTCTTGCTGCCAGCGAGACCGGACTGAAGGGCGTGGAGGAAAGTGAATTTATCCTTTCCACCTTAAAGAACCTTGGCTTGAAGAACGAAATCGAGCTGGATTTGACATTGGCCCGTGGCTTGAATTACTATACCGGTGCCATCTTCGAAGTAAAGGCGCTGGATGTGCAAATCGGCAGTATTACTGGTGGAGGACGCTATGACAACTTGACGGGTGTATTCGGTATGTCCGGTGTCAGTGGTGTCGGTATCTCGTTCGGTGCAGACCGTATCTTTGATGTGCTGAACCAGCTTGACCTTTATCCGAAAGAAGCGGTGAACGGTACTCAGTTGCTGTTTATCAACTTTGGTGAGAAAGAGGCCGCATTCTCAATGAATGTATTGACTGAAGTGCGTGCGGCAGGCATCCGTGCCGAGATTTTCCCCGATGCAAGCAAGATGAAGAAACAGATGGGGTATGCGAACTCCAAAGCCATCCCGTTTGTGGCCCTGGTGGGTGAGGATGAAATGAATGAAGGTAAGGTGACATTGAAAAACATGGAGACCGGAGAGCAGAAAATG
>ENA-OQCV01000334-OQCV01000334.1-human-gut-metagenome-genome-assembly--contig:-NODE-334-length-13325-cov-2.028716_pt1 | contig 13325 bp, 20 predicted proteins | sample MGYA00242766_ERZ504592 | MGnify/ENA primary metagenome ERZ504592 (study PRJEB26092, sample SAMD00036315) | human gut metagenome | host: Homo sapiens | study: EMG produced TPA metagenomics assembly of...
AAAATTTCAAATGAAAAAATTATCTATTATATCTAGGACCTTTAGTACTAAAAAGATTTCGCATATGTTAACATAAAAATGAATAAATAGTGAAAATTTTTACCCAAAATTTTCGTAAATTAAAATCTCTGTTTATCCTAATAGCCGAAAACCAACGAAAAGACTATAATATAAATACGAAAACGTGCGAAAGGGTAATTTTCGATACAAACATAATAAGAAAGGAGAGGAAATATGAGAAGTTAAAAGAACGCTTTCACAGGAAACATGGCGTTGTAAGCCGTATCTTTAGTATGGTACTTGCACTTGCTATGATTGTGACCATGGTTCCGGCAATCGGTGGTGCAACCACTGCATATGCTGCGAGCCCGACAATCCGGTTGTATTTGGACAAACCAAGTACATGGAATACACCGGTTGTCAATGTCTGGGCTCCCGGTGCTACGGAGATAACCATGGCGCAGGAAATGCCACCATTACACAATGGAGTAATCAGGAAAAACCAAAGCTTGCATATGAGGAAAGTTCTGGATTCTATTATGTAGATGTACAGAGCAGTGAGTGGACAGGTTTTCAGTTTGTTGATGCAGGTTCTGATGAGAAGGCTGCACCGGAGATAAAGACAGAAGGAGCTGCAATTGAGCAGATTAAGACTTTTACTTCTGATGCAAGCATTTATTGTTTATTGGATGGCAATGGAAATTATCAGTGGTATAAGGATGCTACAAAGAAGGAAACATTGATTCCAGCGTCTGTACCAACAGAATGTGATCTGACGATTAATTATAAGAGCACATTAGGCGATGATGTTGCAGCATATATATATCATGAGACCAATGAGCCGGCAGGTAAATGGCCTGGACAAACCATGACTGCAACAGAAGGTCATGAAGGCTGGTATACAATGCATCTGACATTAGATAACAGTACAGATTATACTCTCATTTTAAATAATGATGGACAGGGAAAAGAATTAGACAAAGTAACACTTTCCACAAAAGGAAAGGCAGAAGCAGAGTACTGGTTTGATGGTTCTTTGTCAGAGACAAAACCTGCCGATTGGAAATATGTAACAACCATTCATTATCTTGCTTCAGGAATGGGAAGCACTATTTACAATTATATGTGGGGAGCAGATGCCTCTGCAACAGGAGCAGGTGTTGGAAAAAGAATGGTCAAAATGGCCGGGCGGACAGATTAAAGAAAATGCTGACCATTCCGGATGGTATGATGTAGTATATACACAGGATGTAAAATCAGAATTTCAGCTGTATTTTTAATAATAACAGTGGGATCACAGACGGATAATATTGATGTCTCTGTAACATCAACAAGTACTGAACTCTGGGTTACCGGAACCCAAAGTGGTGGTGATACAACCGTATATAAAACAGCACCGGACAGCTGGGAGGCACCGGTTCCAGACCATACATTTACAATGTATTATTACAATGAAGATTTATCAACAGACACAGACATGGGAAAAGTTGATATGTGGATGTGGAATGCCGGATTAAATGGATCATATGTTTTTGATGAAACAGAATATGATGCTGCAAATAATGTGACATGGTTTAAAAATGACCATTACAGTTGCCGGCAGTAATGTGGGAAAAACAGTAGGATTAAAGGCACGTTATGACATAACACAGGGATGGGATGGCGGCTCTGATACCGCAGACCGTTCTTTTACAATAAGCGGTGATGAGAATGAGGTATTATATTATGTGGATGGTTCAGATCCGGTTCATGAGAAACCGGTAATTAAACAAACGGAAAGAGATACCTTGTATTGGATTATGAGAATCCGGGATTAAAAGAAAAAGATATTACACCACAGTTCTATACATGGACATCAGGATATGCTTCAGTATTAACCAATTTTACATATGCAGGTGGAGATAAATGGACAGTAACAATTCCAGCAAAACCATCTTGTACAAAGGTTGATTTTTGTATTGCATTAGATTCAACAGGTGACCCATGGATTAAAGATGGTGGAGACCATTCAGTTACATTCCCTTCTGACCAGAAGGTTATCTATGCCAGCATGAAAGCCGGCAGTGAGCCGGAAATTGCTATGCCATATAATGTTGGCTATGAAGTAGATGCAGAAAAACAGCAGGTATCATATTACTATCGTGATGATGCAGCATTTGTAGATGGCACCTTAAAGAATATGACTGTAGCTGTTGACGTAAACGGAACAGAGTATCATGACATACAATGATGCAACAAAGCGTTTTGAGTATGTAAAGAGCGGTTTAACAGATGGCAAAACACATTATCGTTACAAAGCAAATGGAGCTTATGTTGTAGATGCATTCAATTCAAATAGTGAAAATATAATAACGAAGATTACTCATATTTTGAATACTATAAATTAAATGCAACAGTTACAGCAGAAGTTATGAATAAATCCTTTAACTACAACGAGAATGATGTTGTTAAGTTTAAGGTTGAACAGGATAGTTCAGATGCTAAAACATTAGAAGTAGCTAGTGCAAGTATCGATGTTTCTTCCATTGGCGGAAGCAATGCAATGCCGATTGAACCGGAATTGCAGGCAGTTACCATTTCTGCAACAACAGATACAACATTAGGAATTAAGACATTACCAATTACTGTAACAGACCAGTATGGTAATAAATTCAGTACTACAGTGGATGTTGAAATTACAGACCGTGTTAAGGAAAACAAAAAATGATTTCGACTGGGATGAAGCTGTTGTTTACTTTATGATGACAGATCGTTTCTTTGATGGTAATAAATCTAACAATACAGCAAGTGGTGCAGATACATATGGAAAAAAGCCCGGGACTGTATCATGGTGGAGATTTTGCAGGTGTAACAGCTAAGTTAGATTACTTACAGGATTTAGGTGTAAATACCATCTGGATTACACCAATTGTAGAGAATATAAAAGGTGTAGATGTAACAGATGAGGGTTCAAAAGATGTCCCTTATAATGCAGCGTACCATGGATATTGGGCAAGTGATTTTACAAAATTGAATCCTACACTTGGTACAACAAAAGAATTTGAGACTATGATTAGCGAAGCGCACAAGCGTGGTATGCGTATTATGGTTGACATTGTTGTAAACCATGCCGGATATGGTACAGAATCAACATTTGCTGATATGCTAAGGGATAAGAGTGTCAGTGAAGGAGATATTAAATCATGGCAGTCTGGTTTACCGGATTTTGCAACAGAGAATGCAGATGTCAGGGCAAAATTTAGTAGAATGGCAGACATCATGGATGAAGGATTATGGAGTTGATTATTTCCGTGTAGATACTGTAAAGCATGTTGACAGCACAACATGGGCAGCACTTAAAAATTTCTACAACAAAAGGTAAATTCATCATTCAAGATGATTGGTGAATACTTTGGTGCAGGATATGCATCAAATGGTAGTTCCTTAGGTACTGGTCAGATGGATGCAGACCTTGATTTCGATTTTAACGATCAGGCAACAAGCTTTGTAAGTGGCAATATTTCTTCTGTAGAGAAAATTCCTTTCTGCAAGAAATTCAGCACTTAATAACGCATACATGACGGGTCAGTTCTTGAGCAGCCATGATGAAGATGGATTTAAGGCAGCCTTAATGAACGGGAAAAAAATATACAGAGGATGAGGCAACATCAGCAGCGTTAGTTGCAGCTACCTTACAGCTTACTGCAAAGGGTATTCCGGTTATCTATTATGGTGAAGAAGTTGGTTTAAGTGGATTAAATAATTATCCATATCAGACTAATAGATATGACATGGATTTCTCTAAGGCAACAAAGGATAATGTCACATATCAGCATTATAAGAATCTGCTGAGCATCCGTAATGCATACACAGATGTATTTGCAAGAGGAAGCAGAACGGTTGTGGCAAGTTCTGATGAGGAAGGCTATGATGTAGTTTCAAGATCATATGGAGGAACAACCTTATATGTTGGTATGAATATCAATGATACCGCAAAAGAAGTAAAAGTTCCGGTTAATGCAAATGCAGGAGATACAGTTAAAAATCTTTATGATGGTAAAACATATACTGTTTCTTCTGATAAGACAGTAACAGTAAGCATTCCGGCAGCAAAGGATGGTGGAACAATCATTCTTGCTGAGGTGAAGAAAACAGAAGATCCGGGCAAGACAGATCCAACACCGGCAGATCCTGGCAAGACAGATCCGACACCGGCAGCAAAGGTTGACTGGAGTAAAGAAGTAGAAACAATCAAGAATGCTTCTGCAAAGGATACTATCGTTGTTAAGATGGATGAAACAGGAGTTGTCTCAAAGGATGCAATTGCAGCCATTAAGGGAACACAGAAGAAGCTTGTTCTTGATATGGGAGATGGAATCAAGTGGGTTATCAATGGTTCTGACGTGTCAAAGGTTCCTGCAAAGGATGTAAATATGTCAGTTACAGTTGACAGCCAAAAAGATTCCTGAGGATGTTATTAAGGCAGCTAAGATTGAAAAGGATGCAAAGAAGGTAGTACAAATCAGTCTCGCACATGAAGGTGAGTTTGGATTCAAACCGGTTCTTTCAATCGACCTTGGAAAGACATATGCAGGAAAGTATGCTAACCTTTACTATTACAATACAAAGACAAAGGCTCTTGAGGGTCAGATGTCTGTAAAGATTGCAGATGATGGTTCAGCATTACTTAAATTCACTCATGCATCTGATTACGTTATTTCTATAACAGATCAGGCTGCTATTGATAACAAAAAAGCAGCTCCAAAGAGTGGTGATGACAATGAAGCAGCTACATATGTATGCTTACTTGGACTCGCAATGGTAGCAATCACAGCAGCTACATATCGCAAGAAAAGAGCTTGCAAATAAAACAGCTTTTAAACTAAACATTTTATAAACCTCTTAGATGCCGCACCTTCGGGTGCGGCATTTTGCTATAAATTGGGAAAGAAGTCGTATTGCTATCATCATGTTAAATACATTATAATAAGAAGAAAACAGCTAAGGCTGTCAAGGAGAACAATATGAAAATGTACAGCGTTTGATATGGCTATGATGGCATACAGACAAAATGATATGGAGGGAGCATTCCGTCAATTTCTGCCACTGGCAGAGACTGGCGATGCAGATGCCATGAATATGGCTGCAAATATGTTTGAAAGAGGTCAGGGCACATACCGGGATCCCGGGCGCGCAGTGTTTTGGTGGAAGAAAGCAGTGGAGCTTGGAAATGTGGATGCACTTGCCGATTATGGTCAGTATCTGGTCACTACCTTTTTTGATGGCAAGGAGCAGAAGCTTGGTGTAGGGTATCTGGTTACTGCGACGGAGCGTGGCAACAACAGGGCAGGAGAGAGCCTTGTGGAGTTTGCCCTTAAAAAATAACGATGCCGGAGCTAAAGTATACAGGACAGCAACCGAGTACTGCGACAGGGCTATTGCCTCTGCGACAGATTCTTATCTGCGTACACAGTATGTGCAGAAAAAGGGTATGCTTAAATATAAGCTCAGACAGCACAGGATTGGAAACAATTATGTATATCTGGCAGCGGTATTTTCGACAATAGGAGCAGTATTGCTCATGATAGCATCAGTGGATTTGTTTCTTGAGCTGCACATGGAGTATCGTGATATGTTTAAGCTGTTTTCGTATAGTAAAATGATACCGTGGGAGGCAGATATAGCGATGTTCTTTGGTGCGATGCTTTTATTTACGCTTGGCAAGGTAACAAATAAGCTTCATGTGGCGAGCTTTTTGCAGCTTCTTGCATCTGTATTTTCAGTGGCAGTTGTTGCCATGCACTTTATCTGTGTGATAAATGATGGCAGGGTGTGGTATGACAAGCTGCTGTGGTATGTGGTGCTTGTTGTCATTCCGCTTATGCTCGGAAAGCTGTTGGGTGAGATACTGAGAAAGATTATCGGTATACAGTAATAGTTTCGAGATGACTTAAGCGATGTAAGACATTTAAAATATGTAAAATAATATTTCGATATGTAACAAAAGGAGAATGAGCATGACTCTGCAACAATTAAAATACGTGGTGACAGTGGCAGAATGCGGCAATATAACAGAGGCTGCCAAGCAGCTTTTTGTCTCGCAGCCCACTGTGACCAGCGCTATACATGATCTGGAAAAAGAGATGCAGATAGTTATTTTCATCAGGACAAACAAGGGCGTGATACTATCAGAAGATGGTGAGAGATTTCTCGGTCATGCCAGACAGGTGCTCGAGCAGGTAGATCTCATAGAGGGAATCTACAAGGATGATGTGGTGAGTAAGCCGCACTTTGCGGTATCGTGTCAGCACTATTCCTTTGCAGTGAATGCATTTGTGGATGTAATCAGAGAGTTTGATGCATATCAGTATGATTTTACCATCAGGGAGGAGCAGACTCACGAAATTATTGAGGATGTCACGAATTTAAAGAGCGAGCTGGGAGTCATATATCTAAGCTCCAAGAATACGGAGGTGCTTTCAAAGATGCTAAAGCGTAATGAACTCGAGTTCACAGAGCTTTTACAGCCACACCGCATGTATTCATATGTGACAGTCACCCGCTTGCTTCAAAAAATGAGCATCAACGATGGATGATCTGCAGGACTATCCGTACCTGACGTATGAGCAGGGAGAGTACAATTCACAGTACATTTTCGGAGGAGTTTGTCAGTACTCTTGACAGCAGAAAGAATATCAGGGTCAGAGACAGAGCTACACCTTTTTAATCTGATAATTGGCTTAAATGGCTACACAGTGTGCTCAGGAGTGATTTCCGCTGAGCTGAATGGAAGGAATATTATATCAAAGCCACTTGATGTGGAGGAGTATATGAGGATAGGCATTATCAGCAGAAAGGGTGTAGGTACTCTCGCGATATGCAAGGGAGTATATCGAAGCATTGAAGGCGCACTGTATGTGATGTTACAATAATATAATTATGATTAAAGGTCGTATCATCGATGCATACTTGCATGCAATTCGATGTATACCTTAGTGCCCCACACTATATATAAGGTCTAAATATATACAAACATTTGGTACAAGGAGCATAGCATGTACGATAGTATAATAATAGGAACAGGTCCTGCCGGACTGTCGGCAGCCCTGAATTTAAAAACATATAAAAAGGATTTTATCTGGTTTGGTTCGAAGAACCTAAGCGAAAAGGTGCAAAAGGCAGACAAAATCACAAACTATCCCGGATTTCCACAGATAAGCGGACAGGAGCTGTTTGAATGCTTTGACGCTCACAGGAGAGCTGCGGGAATTGATATAACAGAAAAGACTGTGACCAATATCATGCCTGCAGGAAACGGTTTTATGGTGCTTGCAGACAATGAGATGTATGAGGCAAGGACTCTCATACTTTGCATGGGTGTGATGTCTGCAAAGCAGCTGGATAGAGAGGATGAGCTGCTTGGAAAAAGGCTCAGCTACTGTGCCACCTGTGATGGCATGTTTTACAAGGATAAGAGGATAGCTGTCATATGTAATGACAAAAAGGTATGAGCATGAGGTTAAATATCTTGCGGATCTTGCGACAGAGGTATTGTATTTCCCGGCCTATAATGACAGCGAAATAGAGCTTCCAAATGTAAAGATATCAAAGGATGTACCTATAGCATTAATCGGAGACTCATTTGTGGAAGGAATTACGCTTCGAAGCGGAAAGACTGAGAGCGTAGACGGAGTATTCTGCCTCAGGAACGCCATCGCACCATCAAAGCTTATGCCGCAGCTTGAAATAGAAAACGGACATATATTGGTGGATAGAGCCCAGCAGACAAATGTGGCAGGCTGTTTTGCGGCAGGAGACTGCACAGGCAGGCCATACCAGTACACGAAGGCTGTCGGAGAAGGAAATGTGGCAGCACATTCGTGTATACAATATCTTAGTAAATCAGAAAAATAATATGGCAATGGCATAGAGGTCGGTTAAAGCATGTTAAAGGCAATTACAGCCACTTACCATTGAGAAGATATTGATTTCTCTCAGCTCCGACTGAGACAAATTGTATTTCGTGTCTTAGCATGTCCTCAAGGAAGTTTATGTAGCGCTTAGCATTTACAGGCAGCTCATCATATGACCTGCAATTTGATATATCGGTTTTCCACCCCGGCAGCATTTTGACTACCGGGGTATATTTTTCGAGATTTTCGGTAGGGTCAAAGACGTTTGTTACGGCATTTTTAATACTGATATCCTGTGATAACAGGAATTCTGATCCATGATGCTTAGGACATCTAGCTTGGTCAGTGCGATTTTGTCGGCATGCTGGCATTTAGACCATAGCGGCTTGCAACGGCATCAAACGGACCCACACGACGTGGTCTTCCAGTGGCAGCACCATATTCGCCCCCATACTTGCGGACCATTTCAGTCCATTCACCGTTCATAGCTTTTTACTGCGACAAATGGTCCGGCTCCAACACAGGTAGAGTATGCCTTTAGTACACCGACCACATGATCTAATGAGGCACCGGGGATACCGGCACCTATAGGACCGTAAAGCTGAGATGGTGGAGGAGCTTGAAGTATATTGGGAAAATACCATAGTCTATATCCCTCATTGCACCAAGCTGTGCTTCAAGTACAACACGCTTTCCCTTTGATAGTGCATCCTCAAGGAATGCACCGGTATCTGTGATATAAGGTGCATATTTTGCAGCCTTCTGCCTGCACCATGACAAAAGAGCTGACAGAGACATAGGCTCCTGATGATAGCAGCCTGCAAGCTCAAGGTTTTTTAGCTTCAAGCATGGTCTTAAGTCTGGCCTGTACATTCTCTTCGTCTAAGTGGAGTAAATCACCGAGACGGATTGGTTTTTTTACGGTATTTATCGCTGTATGCATAGGCAATACCGCGTTTGGTAGAGCCGAAGGCTGCTCTGGACTTTGAAAGGCGCTCTTCCTCAAGCTCATCCTGTATTTTATGCCACGGCATTGAAATTGTGGCTCTTGTTGATAATTTCAGGTTTTTTGGTGAAACAGATACATCTTGTGTTCTGATCTGTGCAATTTCATTGGACAGATGGTTTAGATCAATAACCATTCCGTCACCGAGCACACATACTACATCTGGGTGAAGTATTCCGGATGGAAGTAGATTTAAGACAAATTTTCCCTGTTTATTAACTACTGTGTGTCCGGCATTGTTACCACCCTGATAGCGGACTACGATATCCGCATGTTCTGCGAGAAGGTCGATGACACGACCCTTTCCTTCGTCTCCCCAGTTTATTCCTGTAACTGCTGTAAGCATGATGAATGCCTCCTTGTTTTTTGAGTTTAATATTGTATGTTGGTGCAGAGCTTGTACTGTCCGGATTTTGAATGGTATAAAACAAGTCTGCTTATAATGTGTATGATTCTGTTACGTGCAATACCTAAACGTCTTATCAGTTAGTATTCTTGCAAAGATGAGTCCGAGCGGCAGTGCAATGATAATCATGATTGCTGATGCAAACCATGAAACAGCATCCGAAAGTGCCATTATGCCGAAATTGTATATAGCCCGATACAGATAAAGTCCCGGAACCATTATGACTATGGATGGAACAGTAAGGGATATTCTCGGATATCCGTTGTTTTCCTTGATAAATGATGCGAGAAGCCCTGCTGTGAGAGCTCCGGCAAATGCGGCAGCAGGAGCCGGCATACCTGTCAGGTCTACCAGCTCAAGCCGCAGTGAATTTGCTATGGCACCGATAAGTGCGGCTGTTGCAGCCATGGGAGCTGGACTGTTGAACATGATTGAGAATCCAAACACACCGAAGAAGCTCATTATAAGCCTCAGGATTAGATGTAGTACGGGGGCTCAGATTCAAGTCTTCAAAGTCCATAGGCTGCAGTCGCAGAAGCAGTGCCATAATCCATGCAAACATCGTGGCTACCATGACTATTATTATTGCATAGGCAAGGCGTTCAAGACCGGAGCGTAGATCCAGCTTTGCCAGGTCGATTCCGCTTGTGATAAACGGAAATCCGGGTATGATAAAGAGCATAGAACAGATGTATCCGGCTTCGTGAATTGATGGTACATTGAAAGCCATCTCTGCAATTTTTAAAAATGCCGCATATATGAAGCATGAGGCAGAAATTGATACCGCTATATTTAGGAACAAAGTAAAATGATGTTTTATAAGCTTTGTACGTATGAGATTTCCGATGCCGGCTGCTACAAATGCCAGTATCATTTCAATAGGACCTCCTCCGAGCAAAAACGTGAAGGCACAGCATGCTATAGCTGCTGCAAGTCCAAGCCTTGCAGGGGAGTAAATGGCATGAATCTGTTCAATCTCATCAAGTCGCCGGTGGATTTCTTCGCCGGTCAGATGAGCTTCCTCGTTAGGAAAATTGTCGACAAACTGCTCCATGCGATAGAGCTTTGATGTGTTTACACCTGTGTTTGCTATGCTGAGTGACTGTGATATACAGTCATTTCCGTCAAAGCAGTTAAACTCGATTGACATAAGTCCGACATCCACTGTACATGTGACACCAAGCTCCTTTGAGAGCCGGTTCATGGAGGTTCTCACACGCCAGGCTCCTGTGCCGCAGGAGAGCATGATGAGTCCGACACGTCCGATTACAGAGGCTTTTTCAATCAGTCCCGCCTTATCTATGAGTATATTTCCATCCTGTCTGGCATAATCATGCCAGGGGATTTCCATATGATTTTTTTGCCATGATATCTGTGTAGCTGTTATCTGCCATAAATTATCGCCTCGGCCTTTTGTACATGTTTTTCAAGATTTTTTAGGAAATGAGAGCTTCGCAGGAAAATACCAATTTCATCATACCGCTTGTCATTTTCCACAAGAGAGTCCTGACCGTAAAAAAACATATGCCATAGGAAGCTCCTTTTCAATCTGTATCATCAGATCCCATACGGCAGAGTAAGCCTCAGCCTCAGTCTCCTTGAGTTTTACGGTATCGGGAAGCTCTCGTATCAAGAGTATTCCGTCATGCTTTCACAATGACCTGCTGCGTGGGAGTCATATGCTCGGAATCATATGTGTGACTGTAGCGGTAAGCCTGTGCATAGTAGATATCCTTTTTGTCTGGCATATCGTTGTATATTTCGTGAAAATGTATATAGTTCTTGTCGTGAGATATGTGTTTATACTCGGGCAGCGGATTTCCGTACTCATCGGTCATGATTATCGGATTTTGATGTCCGTCGGCATTGAACCTGTACGGTATGATATATGAATTGCGCAGCAAATCAAATACGGTGTTGTTGCACAGACACATAAGCAGTGCGGAAAGATCGCGGTTGGTATATGCATTGAAGAGAGCTTTAGCAAATTTTTGCTGCCGGAAGTGATACATCAAATTCATCGTTGTAAACCAGATTTTCATTGAAGGTTACCATAAGCCTGTCACACGCCCATGGATCGTTTAGTATCTTCTGAAACAGCATTTCTGTATGGTCTTCTCTTGGGAAACATTGTCTTTTCACTCATTTGAAACACGTCCTTTTCTTATATATATAATCAATATTTCTCTTTTGAGCATTTATGATTATACAATTATGATTATAATAAGTAAAAAGTATAATTGATATAATTGAAATATCATATTATTATATCATTAGTATCTGTGTATTACCGGAAAAATGACCGGTAAAACGATAATAAAAGGAGGCTTTGAATATGGATATAAATTTTGAGTACTACAAGATATTTTATTATGTTGCAAAATACTGCAATTTCACAAAGGCTGCGAGGGCGCTCGGAAACAGCCAGCCAAATGTAACCCGCGCCATGAACAACTTAGAGCAGCAGATAAACAGCATACTTTTTATCAGAAATAACAGAGGTGTGCAGCTCACACCGGAGGGAGAGCGTCTGTACGCGCATGTATCTGCAGCGATGTCACAGATACTTGCTGCGGAGGAGGAGCTGTCAGACAGCACAGGTCTGTCACACGGAAGCGTATCAATAGGAGCCAGTGAGACAGCTCTAAACATATATCTGCTTGACAGGCTAAAGACTTTTCACATGGCATATCCAGGTATCAGGCTTAGGATATATAATCACTCCACCCCACAGGCTATAAATGCTGTAAAAAACGGCATGATTGATTTTGCAGTGGTATCGACACCGGCTGAGGTGGAGGCACCTCTTAAGATGATAAAGCTTGGTTCGTTCCAGGAGATTCTCGTGGGTGGTGCCACATTTTACTGCGCTCGGAAGCCAGACCCTGTCATTAAAGGAGCTGCATAATTATCCGCTTATCGGACTGGGGCGGGAGACCATGACATTTCAGCTTTTTTAACAGGCTTTTTATGTCACACGGACTTGAATTTGCGCCTGATACAGAGACTGCAACGACAGACCAGATACTGCCACTTGTGAAAAGTGAGCTTGGTCTTGCCTTTATGCCAAAGCCTATGGCAGAGGCTGCGATAGCAAATCGCGAGATTGTAGAGATAGCTCTGGAGGAGGAGATACCGCAGAGAAATATATGTATGGTATACGATATTCATCACCCGATTAGTGCGGCGGCAAGAGAGTTAAAGAAAGTTATATCAGACAGCCATAAGGTGTGATTGGCAGTCGGTGGGATATACATAGGTAACTGGCAGGTTACATATTGCAACAGGTATGTTACACATTGGCAGGTTTGTAACTTACATCTCGTTTAATACTTTGTTAAAATATAGTCAGGCAGATAAGTTATAAGAATTTATCGGCAGAGTTTTTTAGGAGTATTATTTAAAATTGGAAGGAGATTTTACACTATGGCTAACAGAATCATGTTAAACGAGACATCTTATCACGGATCAGGTGCAATCCAGGAGATTGCAACAGAGGCAAAGGCGCATGGCTTTAAAAAAGCACTGGTATGCTCTGACCCTGACTTAATCAAATTTCAAGTTACAGCAAAGGTAACAGATATCCTTGATAAGAACGGATTGGAATATGAGCTTTACTCGGAGATTAAGCCAAATCCAACAATCGACAACGTAAAGCATGGCGTAGAGACATTTAAGAAATCAGGAGCTGATTACCTCATTGCAATCGGAGGCGGCTCTTCTATGGATACATCAAAGGCAATCGGCATCATCATCGCAAACCCGGAGTTTGAGGATGTAAGAAGCTTAGAGGGTGTTGCACCTACAAAGAAGCCTTGTGTTCCTATCATCGCAGTACCTACAACAGCAGGAACAGCAGCTGAAGTCACTATCAATTATGTTATTACTGATGCACAAAAAGATAGAAAAATGGTATGTGTAGATGTTCATGATATTCCAGTTGTTGCTTTTGTTGATCCTGTATGATGGCAAGCATGCCTAAAAGGTTTTAACTGCTGCAACAGGTATGGATGCATTGACT
>ENA-OQCV01000335-OQCV01000335.1-human-gut-metagenome-genome-assembly--contig:-NODE-335-length-13309-cov-3.006827_pt1 | contig 13309 bp, 17 predicted proteins | sample MGYA00242766_ERZ504592 | MGnify/ENA primary metagenome ERZ504592 (study PRJEB26092, sample SAMD00036315) | human gut metagenome | host: Homo sapiens | study: EMG produced TPA metagenomics assembly of...
CAACCACAAGGTTGGCAGTTTTAATGTGAACCATCAGGGGAAACGTGATGAGTCTGGTTTCGTCATTGGTACCTTGACGACCGCAAATGGAAACTTTCGGGTGAATTGTTTCTTCAGAAAAGTACAGAACAAATATGTTATACATCAAATAGGATAGATAAAATCAGATGAATAAGGAAGAAGAATTGATTGACAGGCTGATAGACCTGGCTTTCGCCGAAGATATAGGCGATGGAGACCATACAACCTTTCATGCATTCCTGCTACGGCAATGGGCAAGTCCAAACTGCTGATAAAGACCGGGCAATACTGGCCGGTATCGAGATAGCCAAGGAGGTGTTCCGTCGTTTCGACCCTACCATGAAGGTGGAAGTGTTTATTAATGACGGTACAGCCGTAAAGCCGGGTGATGTGGCCATGATTGTGGAAGGCAAGATACAGTCTTTGTTGCAAACGGAGCGTCTGATGCTGAACATCATGCAGCGCATGAGTGGCATTGCCACCATGACACATAAGTATGCCGAGCAATTGAAAGGTACGAATACCCGTGTACTCGATACCCGCAAGACTACTCCGGGCATGCGTATCCTCGAGAAAATGGCGGTGAAAATCGGTGGCGGTGTAAACCACCGTATCGGCTTGTTCGACATGATTTTGCTGAAAGACAACCATGTGGACTTTGCGGGAGGCATTGACAAGGCCATCAACCGTGCGAAGGAATATTGCAAGGAAAAAGGTAAGGACCTCAAGATAGAAATAGAAGTGCGCAACTTCGACGAATTGCAGCAAGTACTCGACCTGGGTGGCGTAGACCGTATCATGTTTGACAACTTCACCCCGGCAATGACAAAGAAAGCTGTGGAGATGGTAGGTGGCCGCTATGAAACGGAATCTTCCGGTGGCATCACGTTTGATACGCTCCGCGACTATGCCGAATGCGGTGTAGACTTTATTTCCGTAGGAGCTTTGACTCACTCTGTGAAAGGATTGGACATGAGCTTTAAAGCATGTTGATAAAGGCGGAAAGCATTATTGCAGAATAATAAGGAAAGCCTCTCATAAAGAATGCTGCATTACGGCAGATTTATGAGAGGCTTTCTATTGGTAACTAGCAAAGTAGTGGCTCTTGGAAAAACAGAAGGTGTATTGGGGTGAAACAGATGGTCTGTTTGGGACGGATAGATGATGCGTTTGGCTATAACGGATGATGTGTTTCATAGTAATGGATAATAGTGTAGGAAGATATGAAAAACATAACATGGAATAAAGTAAAAACAACTGTCAAAGATTGGCAAGTGGGAGACTACATCCGGCAGACTTCCATTGTGGTGATTGGCGTACTGATTACTTTTGTCGGTAGTGAGTTGGTTACTCAAAACTCCGAGAAAAAGGATATTCAAGCCACCATGTCGCTGATTAGGGATGAACTGAAAATGTAACCGGGAAAATTATAAGAGTATCGTTTCAGAGTTTAGAGAGGATGAACGTCTTTCCAGCTTATTGGTGGAGCATGACTTAAAGCATCGGACGATACCGGAAGATTCATTGATACAGTTCCGCTTTCTTATGGGGCATATCCGCAGTTTTTATTATAGTCAGAATGCATTGGATATACTTAAAAACTCCATGTTGATGCAGAAGATTTCAGATAAAGAGCTACTGTTGCAGTTGACCGGAATCTATGAGGTATTGGATGGATTTAAGGCAACTATGAATGGCTATTACGATATGAAGGACGAAATTATGGTTCCTTTCCATTTGGCATTGACTGACGAACAGACGGACCAGATAAATCGTGGAGGATATGAGGCGTGGGATATTTACTTGTCGGACAGGTCGGTACGGAACTTTGTCAGGGTAGCGCAGAACTATTTCACGCCGGACTATGTAGAACGTGTGGGAAAACGTATAGACGAGGCAATACAAGCGCTTGAAAAGAAGTATCATTTAGAATAAAAAGATATGGGAAAGATAAACTTTAATAGGCTGAACCATACGGTAAAAAGTTGGCACATAGGTGATTATTTCCGTCAGTTCAGTATTGTGGCTGCGGGTATCATTGTCACTTTCTGGGGAAGTGACCGGATTACCGAGAATGCCCGTCAAAAGGAAGTGCGTGCTACGATGCAGTTGGTAACGGAAGAGTTGGAATATAATAGGCAGGAGCTCCGTAATATAAAGCACTTGTTGGATATTGACATACACATGAGTCTGTTGTTGAGGGAACATGATATGGATGTATCCAAGATACCGACAGATACTCTGTGGAAGTATGGCAAGCTTTTCAATAATATGGATGAATTCTCTTATAGGACAGATGCGCTGGACGTGCTGAAAGGTTCTTCATTGATGCAGTATATACCGGACAAACGTATGTTGCAGGATGTATTGCAGACTTATTTTGAGTTGGGCAGGAAACAAAAGGATGTCAGTGATTACTATGCAACGAAAACAGATGCTCTTATGAGTGCTGCCATGTCCAGGGAGTTGGCGAATGTTTTTGACGGTGGCGACAGTCTTCGGGACCAGGCCTTGTTTCTTGTGCAGTATAAGAAATTTATCAATTACGTCAACATGGTTCCCGGTTTTCTGTATTGGCATGAATTTGATGAATTGGATGAGATGCTGGACAAGCAAATACAGGCTTTGAGAGCCAAATATAAATAATCTCCGTTCTTTAACTTCCTTTTTAGAATTAATTCAGCAGCAATTTTCCGCAATGCTGCGTCTAACTAACAAACGACGCGAAGAGGCGTCCGTAAAACGAGCACTGACATTGGAAAATGAGATAGAACTGATTGAGGGCTGCCGGGCAGGAAAGGATTCCGCCCGAAAGGAATTATACACCCTCTACTCCAAGCAGATGCTGGCGGTATGTTACCGCTATACGGGCGATGTCGATGCGGCCCATGACGTATTGCACGATGGCTTCATCAAAATTTTCACCCACTTCACCTTCCGTGGCGAATGTGCATTGGGTACCTGGGTGACAAGGGTAATGGTGACGCAGGCGATAGACTACCTGCGGAAACAGCAACGTTTCAGCCAACTGGTGGTGAATGAGGAACAATTGCCCGACATTCCGGATGAAGCGGGCATTGCCGAAACCGGAGGCCGTATTTCCGAAGAAATGCTGATGGCGTTCGTGGCGGAACTTCCCGATGGATGCCGTACTGTATTCAACTTATACGTCTTTGAGGAGAAATCGCACAAGGAAATAGCCGAAATCCTCCACATCAAAGAGCATTCGTCTACCTCGCAGTTGCATCGTGCCAAGTGTTTGTTAATAAAAAGAATTAAAGAATATACTGAATATGAGAGAAAATGATGAAATAACCGGTTTATTCCGCAGTCGTCTTGCCGGCGCAGAGATGACAGTGCGGGAGGACTTCTGGGAAGGGTTGCAACGTGACTTGCCGTCACCGGTTGCCGCAAAAGGCAGGAGGCAGCTTTTTCTTTCTCCGAGGTTTCACCGCGTAGCCGCAGCCGCCTCTGTTGTATTTGTACTGGGAGCTGCTTCTGCCGCTTTCTGGTATTTCTCTCCGAAAGAGGAAATCAAGGAGGCCTTTACACAAGTGGCGGCCATGACGCCGGAAGGTAACTTGAACGGGATGTGGTGCAGGAAAGTTTTCCCTCTATCCATCAGGCCAACCCCATGGCACAAAAGCCCGGTACACAGCATCCCGCCAACGGCATTCCGGCAGGATTGACGGCGCAGGCCGATGAGGATGAATCCATGTCTGTCCATGTTTCCATCCGGATTACCCAACGGGTGTACGGAAACCAGCAGCAGCCGGGAAACGGTTATTACAGTAACGGAACTCCGGCCGGAAACGGGAACTACCATTCAAATCCTGGCCATAAGGATGCTGATATAGATAGAATGCTGCCATCTTCTGAGGAAGAACCGGCAAAGTCTGTGGCTGTATCGCCATCTAAGCCCCGTAATTGGGCATTGAAAGCAGGCATCGGCACTTCCCTGCCGAAAGGGAATTTCCATATGCCGTTCACGGCCGGGGTAAGCGTGGAACGTTGTTTGAACAAGCATTTCTCCTTGGGAAGCCGGTCTTCAGTATAATTGCTTGGATGGTGACCATACGTTGCATACGCTGGGAATTCCGGTAAGGCTGAACATGATGCTGGCCAGTACGCCGAAAGTGGATTTCTATGCTATGGTAGGTGGAGTAGCCGAGAAATGCATTGCAGGTGCTCCGGACAATGGTTTCGGTGCAGAGCCGGTACAGTTGTCGGTTGCTGCCGGAGTAGGGGTACGCTATAAAATGACAACCGTTTTGCCTGTTTGCAGAGCCGTCTGTATCCCATCATTTCGATACGGACTCGCAGACAAGAACCTTGCGTACGGAACGGCCCACCAATCTGAATCTGTTGTGCGGCGTGCGCATGACTTATTAATCTTAAATACCATACAAATATGAAGACTCTATACAATAAATTACATATATTCGGGCAGACTATGCTGCTCGTATTCTTTACTCTTTCTGTTCTCTCTTTGGGCTCTTGCAGCAAAGAAACGTTGGACTACAACCATCCGGATGTAGACTTGTTTGTCAAGCAGTTGAAGGCTGGCAAATATTCTACCCAAAGTCCGGATGGATTGAGTAACATGCCCAAGTTCACTTCCGAAGATATAGAGGAATTGCTGAAGTATGCCGAGGACTTGACGGTCATTCCCTCTTTCCCCCTGGCTCCGGTATCCTATTCGGCAGGTGGCAAGCTGCGTTTGGGCGAATGCATCCTGTGGACGGTAGAGACTATCCGCCTCGGGAACAATGCTTCGATGGGATGCAAGATGGTACATACGGATGCGGAGAATTATGAAGGTATCTATTTCCTTTCGGACGAAGAGGTGCTGGATGCCGCTTCGCGCTACCGCCGCTGGTGGGAAACCCGTAAGTATCCACGGACTATGTGGACGATTGATCCCTGCTATGACGAACCGCTTTGTGGCAGCGGATATATGTGGTGGTGAAATGATTTTTAGGGATTAAGTAATCAAAACTGTCAGGTGAAGATATCTATACTTGTTTAGGGGGCTGCTCTGTGCAGTAGCCTTCCCTTGCTATGCCCAAAACTGGACCCCTCAGGACTCGTTGAGGCTGAACCGGTTGCTGAAGGGCGAGGGGGAGGTAAAACTGAATCCGGAGGTATTGCAGGAATTGGAAATGAACAATTCTCTGGGTACTCCGAAAGCGGTGATGGACAAGTCGTGGATGGATTTTGATAATTCATTGCCCGTCATGCCGAAAGCGCCCGAGAAAAAAGGTGGTGCTTACCTTACGTCCTTATACAGCCAATACCAAATATAATTGGGACCCCATTTATCAGAAAAAAAGTCAAGGTAGACAAGGATACTTGGCGAGGAGATGAATTCTATGCACTTAAGATTCTGATGATTCCTACGAACTGGGCTAAACATCCGTTTGATGCCGGTCCGCGTGAGACGGTGGAGCAGATTGAAGCAACCGGTTTGCGTTACCGGGTGACGGAGCGGGCCAATAATATGGCTGTGGGCGGTTGGCAGGGTGCCAGTGGCGGTGGAATTTCCGGTTTAGACCTGATGACACCTTTTACCGTGAGTTTTCGGAATTTGCAAAGGCCGCAAGCGCCGTGCCCGTACGCTGGAAGTATTGAAGGCGTATGGAGATTCGATAACTGTTTTTGGAACAACAGTAATTTATCACTTTTTGTCAAATTTTGAACTTTCTTTCTCCTCTTACTTGTTTTCATTAGTAAACCTTTAAAAAAAGTAATAATGAACAGAGTGACTTCTCTATTTGGAATAAGATATCCGATAATTCAAGGTGGTATGGTGTGGTGTAGCGGCTGGAGACTTGCTGCTGCTGTAAGCAATGCGGGAGGGCTGGGCTTGCTCGGCGCAGGTTCGATGCATCCCGAAACGTTGCGGGAGCATATCAGGAAATGCCGTGAGGCTACGCATCATGCTTTTGGTGTGAATATTCCCTTGATGTATCCCCAGATAGAAGAGATAATGCAGATTGTGGCCGACGAGGGAGTGAAGATTGTATTTACATCTGCCGGCAGCCCGAAGAAATGGACTGGTTGGTTGCACGAACGTGGCATCACGGTGGTGCATGTTGTTTCGTCCTCGCGTTTTGCCGTGAAGGCAGAAGAGGCGGGTGTTGATGCAATAGTTGCCGAAGGCTTCGAAGCCGGTGGGCACAATGGGAGGGAGGAGACTACCACCCTGTGCCTGATACCAGCTGTACGTGCAGTTACTACACTTCCGCTGATTGCCGCCGGTGGCATTGCAACGGGTGAGGCCATGCTGGCTGCCCGGGTGCTGGGTGCGGAAGGTGTGCAGATTGGTACACGCTTTGCCTTGACGGCAGAGAGTTCTGCAAACGAGGTATTTAAGGATTACTGCTTGCATTTGGAAGAAGGGGATACCCGTCTGCTTTTGAAGAAATTGGCTCCGGTGCGTCTGGTGCGCAATAACTTTCGCAGCGCCGTAGAGGCTGCTGAGGCTGTGGGAGCTTCAGAGGAAGAACTTCGTATCCTTTTAGGGCGTGGCCGTGCCAAACGTGGTATTTTTGAAGGTGACTTGGAAGAAGGGGAACTGGAAATAGGGCAGGTATCTGCCTTGCTGCATGGAAAGGGAGTGCAGTCTGTGGCGTCGGTCATGCAAGAGTTGGTGGAGGAGAGCAGAAGGGCGTGGGAGAGAATGCAGGAATTGGATTTCTGAATATTCCCTCTTCTGGTATCATATAACAATAAAAAGGAATATTCCCGGTGATTTCGGGGATATTCCTTTTTAGTTTCAACTTATAACCTTTTATCCTTTGGGGATATTGGTTGTGTCTTTTGCCGTATTTCCACTTGTGGCGGAATTACTTGTGCCATTGCTGCTGGCAGTGGCGCTACCGGTAGCCATATTTGTTGCACTTTTACCGGCTGTCTGCACAGCAGGTTGCTCTTCCCAATGGAACGGTTCAAAGCTACTGTTCGGGTCAACCCAGGACGGTTTCTTGGAAGCATAAATAATGAATGGGGCAATGACTACAATCAGCGCACCGATGATGAGCACGGAGAACCATACAGTGTTGCTGCCTGTTGAAATCTGGCTGGGTGGGATAAAGCTCAATACGAATGCCAGCAATGACCCGCAGAAACCAAGACCACCGATGAGCCACATCAATCCGTTGCCATTCTTGCCGATACGGAACGGACGGTTCAGCTTCTTCATCTTATAACGCAGCACGATGGCTCCGGAGAACATCAGCATATACATGATAAGATAGAGGACTACGGTCAACTGTGACAGAATCTGGTAGAAACTCTGTACGGAAGGCATGACTACGAACAGAAGGCTCAGTACGGTTACTGCACCGCCTTGTACATAAAGGATGTTCTTCTGTACACCCAGTTTGTTTGTCTTCTGGAAGAACGGAGGCATGTAGCCTGCTTTTCCTACGGCAAAGATACCTTTGGACGGACCGGCAACCCATGTCAATACACCTGCCAGCACCCCGAATGCCAGAGCAATGGCGATGATGGGTGACAGCCAGGAGGCGCGGATGTAATGGAAATAGTTATCGAAGCCTACAAGCAGACTCTGTGTCAGACTGATGTCTTTGGCCGGGATGATGATGCCCAGTGAGAAAGTACCGAGCACGAAGATGATAACCGTAATGGCCGCACCGATGAACACTGCCTTCGGATAATTCTTGGAGGGATTGTTCACGTCTTTTACGTGGATACCGCCCATTTCCATACCGGCATAGAAGAGGAAGATACTGGCAGCAAGCACCACGTTGTCGAAGTTCGTCAAGTCGGGGAAGAAGCTGCTGTGGAAATCCAGGTTGGAGTGTCCGCCGGTGGCAAGGTAGATAATACCCAGGATAATCAGCAGTGCGGCAGGGATAATAGTCCCGACCAGGCCGCCGACCTTTGCCACTTTACCTACCCAGCTCATGCCCTTCATGGAGATGAACGTAGCCAGCCAGTAGATGATGAGGACAACAACGAGCGAGTAATACTTGTTATTGGCCAGTGACATGTCGTGTACGTCGTTCATGCCGATGAAAGCAATGGATACGGCACCGAATGTCAATACGGTAGGATACCAGATTGTACTTTCAATCCATTGTACCCAGATGGCAAGGAAGCCCAGTTTTTTTCCGTAGGCTTCGCCCACCCAGCGGAACACACCGCCTTGCTTGTCTTGAAACATGGCAGCCAGTTCCGCGGCGACAAGTGACGTCGGAATCAGAAAAACAATGGCTGCAAATAAGTAGTAGAAGGCCGAACTCATTCCGTACACGGCCTCGGCAGGAAGTCCACGTAGGGATACTACTGCCGTCACATTCATGATTGCCAGGGTAAATACACCCAGCTTCACTGTTTGTTTAATATTTGCCATAAGTTAAGGTTTTAGATGAAAAATATATTCAAAATCAGCGTCTATAACAACACTTGGGGAGAGTTGTTCCCAACGGATAAGTGAAAGTTCCGGTTTTAACTATTCAGGAAGCGTCGGCTTTGGGCGCGGGCTTCTGTGCAACTTTCTTGTAGAACTCTTCTTTTTCCTTATTGCGCCGTTCGACCAGGCTCGTTACATACACTGTAAAGATAGGGAACATCATCATGCCCAGCGCAGCCAGCAGTACGGACAGTACCCGTCCGGTGGGAGTGACTGCTATGATATTGGAACCCACCGTCGTCACATCCATAAATGCCCACCATAAGGCGTCTCCATATCCTTTAACTAAAGGATTGGGACCATGCTCCATGACATAAAAGGCTAGACTGGAAAAATAGACAGTGGCCAGCAACATGGTAAGGTAGGAAACGAACAGTCCCGATGCGCGGTTGTACGTCAGCCAACCCACCACGATAGCCATGGCGTAACCACCCCGCACCAATGGGATGAAACGCAGCATATAGGTTATCTCGGGTGAGAAAGTCCATCCCATATAGGCAATGATGTTTTGATAGGGTATAGCTACCAGCAGGAAAATGAAATGCGTGGCCACGTAGTGACCCTTCTTCTCTGCCAGGAACCATTCCAATACAAAATCTGCCAGGAACAGGGCGCATATCCACAACTGTACTTTCATGTAGACCGACTGTTCGTAAAAGGGGATCCCCTTGAACGTGTCGACAGAGATGCTGATAACTAAAAATTAGCGACAGTATCAATATAATGACATGCAGTATGCCATAGATACCTTTTTCCCGCAATACAAATTCTGATAGAGCCATTTTCATGATGAAGTCCATTATAAAGTCATAAGTTATGAGTTATAAGTCATTTGCTGATTACGGTGCCTACCAACAAATAACTCATAACCTATAACTCATAACTGAAAAAGAGAAACTTATTCTGTAATCGTTACGTTATCACCGTTGAATACACCCAGGCCGAGCTTGTTCATGATGAACTTGATTGCCGATTGGGCCTTTACGGAGTTTCCCGCTTCGTCTAGGGGGAGGAGCGAAGGCCGATACTCCCATGACACCGGGCAATACGGCCATTACACCACCGCCTACACCGCTTTTGGCCGGTATGCCGGCGGTGTACATCCAGTCGCCCGAATGCTCGTAGAAGCCTACGGTAGAAATCATCGACGTGATTTTCGGTGCCAGGCTGGCTTCGAACACCGTTTGTTTGGTGACGGGGTTCACGCCGTTATTGGCGATGGTTCCTGCGGCAATGCCCAGTTGCTGGGCCGTGATGCCGAGAGAACACTGGCGAGTATAGAGGTCGAGAGCCATGTCCGGATTATCGTAGATGCGGTTGTAGTTTTTCAGCAGCCAGGCAATGGAGCGGTTGTTGAAGTTGGTAGCCGTTTCCGATTTGTACAGTTCGTCGATGAGTTGTGGGGCAGAGCCGCACAGCTCAGTGACATTCTGTACAATGGCATCCCACTTTTTTGTCGGAGTTTCCCACTGGCTGCACCATGGAACAGGCGGAAATGGCACCGGCATTTACCAATGGAGTGGAAGGGTGGTCGTTTTCCAGCAAGATGGCGATGATGGAGTTGAACGGTAGTCCCGTGGCATCGGCACCTATCATGTCCAGCACTTTCTGCGCACCGTATTGGCGCAGGATAAGGATGGCTGTGTGTACCTTCGAGACGGACTCTATACCGAAACGATAGTCTGTGTCACCTATATTGATGGTCTGCCCGTTCATCAGGCAGATGCTGAGTCCGAATAGTTTGGAGTCTATGTTGGCAAGGTAGGGAATATAATCCGCATTCTTGCCTCCTGTGCTGCCCTTCACCTCATTGTAGGCTTCTTGGGCAACCTCCTTTATTTGTGAAATTGATATTTTCTTTTCCATAAACACGTTGTGATGTACGATTAGACGATGTACGATTTACGATTGAAATTACTCCTTTAAACGTAGTCCGTATCAAGAGAAACTCTAATCGTACATCGTAAATCGTTTAATCGTAAATTAATTTATTTTTATGAGTACGGCATCCGTGGTTGAATATTTTGGTTTCCACCGGCAGGTTCTTTTCCTGTGCCATACGGGTAGGAGTCGGGTAATCCAGTTTCTCCAGCTCCGTGATGGCATTCTTGATGTCACCCAGCAGCATGTCTGCCATGTCGCGGCTGAATCCTTGGCGAACAACGACGCGCATTACGACGTAGTCTTCCAGCTTTGAAGGCAGTGTATAGGCGGGTACCATCCAACCGTGTTGTGACAGCTTGTCCTGCAGGTCATACAGAGTCCATTTGGCAGCTCTTGCATATTCCGGTTTCAAATACCAGATAAACAGCGGGTTCACAACCTCGTCGGAATAGTTTACGAACGGAGCCATCTTGCCGATTTCGTCATGGATATACTTGGCGATGGTCAGAGAGTTGTACTGTACTTCCTTGTAACCCTGGAATCCCAAACGGATGAACTGGTAATATTGACCCAGAATCTGTGCGGCAGGACGGGAGAAGTTCAGGCCTACCTGAGTAATGTTGGCACCGAGGTAGTTTACGCTGAATGACATTTCTTCGGGCAGATATTCCTTGCCTTTCCAGCAAACCCAGCCCAGACCCGGATAAACCAGACCGAATTTGTGTCCGCTGACGCTGATGGAGAGTACCCACTTCAGACGGAAGTCCCATTTCTTTTCGGGATAGAGGAACGGGAGGATGAAACCGCCGCTGGCGGCATCTACGTGGATAGGAATGTCGTAGCCGGTCTTCGCATTGTAGGCATCGAGGGCTTTGTCGAGGGCTTCGACGTCATCGTTCAGTCCTGTCCATGTAACGCCTTGGATAGGCACGATACAGATGGTGTTCTCATCACACATCTTCAAGGCTTCTTCGGGGTCGAGCGTGGTCTTGTCCAGTGTCAAAGGCACTTCACGCATTTCAATCTGCCACAATTGGGCGAATTTTTCCCATACCACCTGGAAACCGGTTGAAATAACGAAGTTGGGTTTGTCGAACGGTTTGCCTTGTGCCTGACGTTTCTTGCGCCAGCGCAACCAGGCTGCCACACCACCCAGCATACATGCCTCCGAGGAACCGATGGCAAGTGCGCCGGTTTTCCAGGTTTCTTTTTCAGGAGAGTTCCAGAGGTTGGCCACGATGTTGATACATTTACCGTTCATTACGGCGATGCGCGGATATTCGGTCTCGTCAATGTAGTTGATGTTGATGGCTTCGTTCATCAGCTTGGTTGCATATTCGTCCATATAGGTAGTGACGAATGTAGCCAGATTCAAGCGAGGCTGCGTTTGGGCGAAGGTCTCGTCTTTCACCATCTGATAGGCGATTTCCGGGGTAGTAGGTCCGTCGGGAATCTTTTCTACGGGTGAGGGTTGTAACATACGGTTTGAACCGAATACTTCAGTTTTTGCATCTCCTTTTCTGAAATTCAAATCTTCCATATTAATAATTTTTTTGAAAGGTTTAGGCGGCGGGGCTTTTCCCCGTCGAATTTCCCCACAACAACGGGGTTTTGCGGATGAAAGTTCCGGGGTTTTGCATTATTTGGCGTTTATTAAAGGGCAGCGTAGTAAAATCTTAAAAAATCGAACATTCTGAAGGTAGGTTTGTTGTTCCCACATTATTCATTTAATTAATATACTACTATATGAAAATCAATACCGGAAGGGGTACAATCCCCCTTATCACGCTTGTCGGCATTTGGTCAGTCTCTGCATTGACTTCCTTGCCGGGATTGGCCGTATCACCTATTTTGGGACAACTTACTACCATTTTTCCACATGCCACAGAACTGGATATACAGATGCTTACCTCCCTGCCTTCGCTGCTGATAATTCCTTTTGTGCTGTTGGCGGGCAAGCTGGCCGAGAAACGTGACTTTGTGCGTCTGCTGAAAGCGGGGCTTTGGATGTTTGCCACCAGTGGGGTACTTTATCTTTTTTCGGATAAAATGTGGCAGTTGATGGTGGTCAGCGCTTTGCTTGGCATCGGTTCGGGGGTGATTATTCCGTTGTCCACCGGTCTGGTTTCACGCTATTTCACGGGGGAGTATAGGGTAAAGCAGTTTGGTTACAGTTCTGCCATCACCAATGTGACGCTGGTTGTGGCAACGGCGGTGACTGGGTATCTGGCAGAGGTAAACTGGCACTTGCCTTTCGTGGTATATCTGCTTCCGTTGGTTTCTCTGCTGCTTGTCGGGTATTTGAAGGGAGATACCGGTCAGCCGCAGAAAACAGAAGATACGGCTACCGTTGTTCCGGAGGAATCCAAGCGTGCGATTCCCGGTAAATACGGCATCCATGTCCGCCATCTGCTACAGTTGATGCTGTTTTATGGCGTCACTACGTATGTAGTGCTGGCGGTTACTTTTGACTTGCCTTTTTGATGGAGGCCCATCACTTCTCCAGCGGAAATTCCGGATTGATGATCTCCTTATTCTTCCTTGCCATTATGGCTCCGGGATTTCTTCCTGGGGCATATCGTGAAGTGGATGGGGAAACACACAAAGTTTTACAGCCTTTTGTCCATTGCAGCGGGTTTGCTTTTGATATGGATTTCGCCTAAAGAATGGCTGATAATACCGGGATGTATGTTGGTTGGTTTGGGATATGGTGTCATTCAACCGCTGATTTATGACGAGACAGTAGATACGGCTATACCGGAAAAAAACCAACTTTGGCACTGGCCTTTGTAATGGTAATGAATTATCTGGCGATTCTATTGTCCCCGTTCATTACAGACTTCTTTCAGACCTTGTTCCACACTAATTCCAAGGAATTTCCGTTTATTTTCAACCTCTGCATCACACTGCTCGCTATGTGGTGGGAGTATGCGAGGAAGAAGGTATTCTTTGTTTGGAGATTGA
>ENA-OQCV01000336-OQCV01000336.1-human-gut-metagenome-genome-assembly--contig:-NODE-336-length-13294-cov-2.330523_pt1 | contig 13294 bp, 17 predicted proteins | sample MGYA00242766_ERZ504592 | MGnify/ENA primary metagenome ERZ504592 (study PRJEB26092, sample SAMD00036315) | human gut metagenome | host: Homo sapiens | study: EMG produced TPA metagenomics assembly of...
GCCAAATTTGCGGTGGTGCTGGTGTTTGCGCGATATCATTGCGCTCAACCACGACCGCATGGGCAGCTTTGCGGTGGGGGTGCTGCCCTTTGCACTGGTGCTGGAGCAGTGGCGGTGCTCATGCTGCTGGAACCGCACCTCTCCGGCACCGTGCTCACTTTTGGGCATCGGCGCGGTGCTCATGTTCGTGGGCGGCACCGGTCTCAAGTGGTTCGTGCTGGCCGGGGCGGGCGGTGCAGCGGCCATTGGAGCTGCCATCATCATTATGCCGGACCTTGTGCCCTACGCGGCCAGCCGTCTCAGCTCATGGCTGGATCCTTTTGCCGATCCGCTGGGCGACGGCCACCAGACCATCCAGAGCCTGTATGCCATCGGCTCCGGGGGCGCGGCGGGCCTTGGCCTTGGCAGCAGCCGCCAGAAGCACCTGTTCGTGCCCGAACCGCAGAACGACTTCATCTTTTCCATCCTGTGCGAGGAGCTTGGCTTTGTGGGAGCCTGCGCGGTGATCCTGCTGTTTGCGCTGCTGCTGTGGCGGGGCATCACGCTGGCGGCGCATGCACCGGATCGGTTCGGTGCGCTGCTGGTAGTGGGCTTTGTGGTGCAGGTGGCCCTGCAGGCAGTGCTGAATATGGCGGTAGTCACCAACACCATCCCCAATACCGGCATCAGCCTGCCGATTTTTTTCCTCCGGCGGCACCAGCCTGATGATGCTGCTGGGCGAAATGGGCATCGTGCTGTCGGTGTCCCGCGGGGAGACATAAAACCGGGCGTTCCCTGCCATAAAACGACAGCATCCTCTGCCGGTTCAGCTACAAATGACCGGACAAACAAATGACACAACTGCAGACAAAATAAACAAAAAGCCTTCGCGCCGCATAGCATGAGGTATCTTTTGCGGAACGGGGGCTTTTGCATGGGCGGAGATCTTATCATCACAGGCGGCATGCCGCTGAACGGCACAGTACAAATCCCGGCAGGCCAAAAACAGCGTGCTGCCGCTGCTGGCAGCGGCCCTTTTGTGCAATGGCACGGTGCGTTTTCTGCAGGTGCCGCATCTTGCGGATGTGGACACCAGCGTGGAGCTTTTGCAGGGTGCGGGCTGCACGGCCCGCTGGCAGGGCAGCGACATCACGGTGCAGGGCGTGCCTTCCACCTGCCGCCTTGCGCCGGAAGCCGCCGCGCGGATGCGGGCATCCATTTTGTTCTGCGCACCGCTTCTGGCGCGGCTTGGCCGGGTGGAAACGGTGTTGCCCGGCGGGTGCCGCATTGGTGCAAGGCCGGTGGCACCTGCACCTTTCCGGCCTTGCGCAGATGGGCGTGCACTGCCGGGAGGAGGGGGCAAGGCTGATCCTGACAGCGCCTGCCGGGCTGCACGGTGCGGACATCACACTTGGGTTCCCCAGCGTGGGTGCTACCGAGACCCTGCTTCTGGCAGCAGCTGCGGCGCAGGGCGAGACGGTCCTGCGCGGGGCCGCACGAGAACCGGAGATCAGCGATCTGGCAGCATTCCTGAACCGCTGCGGCGGCTGTGTACAGGGCGCGGGCACCAGCACCATCCGGGTGCAGGGCAGACGAATGCTGTATAGCTGCAGCTTTGCGCCCATGGCCGACCGCATCGTGGCATCCACCCTTGCCTGTGCCTGCGCGGCGGCAGGAGGCCGGGTGGAACTGACCGGCTGCAGGCCGGAGACCTATGCACCGCTGCTGGAAATTCTGGCACAAATGGGCTGCAGGGTAGAAACAGGGCCGGAAAGTGCGGTCATTACCCGGCTGGGCGCGCTGCACGGCGCGGGCAGAGTGTTTACCGGGTATACCCGGCACTGGCAACAGACGCAGCGCCGCTGCTTGCTGCTGCCATGCTTGCCGCCGACAGCGCCAGCAGCATCGAGGATGTGGTGTTTGAGCGGAGATTCGGCTGTGCAGAGGGTTTTGCGGCTTTTGGAGCCGCTGTGCAGGTGCAGGGACGCACACTGGACATCCGGCCGGTGCGGCAGCTGCAGGGCGCGTGTGCACGGGCTGCGGACCTGCGCGGAGGCGCGGCACTGGTGGTGGCCGCGCTGGCGGCAAGGGGACGGAGCCGCATTACCGACACCGGTTACATCGACCGCGGATATGCCGGTTTTGCACAGATGCTGGCGGAACTTGGTGCCCAAATTGAGCGGGAAATGCCGCGGGAAAGCGCCAGCAGAGAAAAAAAGCACCTTCAAAAAATGCAAAATTGACTTGCATTCAGGGCAAAAAGATGATACGATACAGTTATATAAGTGTAAGCAGATAATTTCTGTGCGCTATGCGCAGTTTTACGATAAAATCCGATGGAGGACAAAGTTATGGCACTCATGCTCGATGAAGAAATGGACGAAAACGTTACGACGATCAAGGTGATCGGCGTGGGCGGCGGCGGCGGCAACGCTGTCAACCGCATGGTCAGCGACGGCCTGCAGGGCGTCGAATTTATCGCAATGAACACCGACCAGCAGGCTCTGGCCAAGAACCACGCTGCCACCAAGGTGCAGCTGGGTTCCAAGCTGACCAAGGGCCGCGGTGCCGGTGCAGACCCCGAGATCGGCCAGCGCGCCGCTGAAGAGAGCAAGGACGAGATCGCAAATGCGCTCAAGGGTTCCCAGATGGTGTTTATCACTGCCGGTATGGGCGGCGGCACCGGCACCGGTGCAGCACCCGTTGTGGCCGAGGTGGCACACGATCTGGGCATCCTGACCGTTGGCATCGTCACCAAGCCCTTCTCCTTTGAGGGCAAGCGCAAGATGGGTCTGGCAGAGCAGGGCATTGCAAACCTGCTCATGCATGTGGACAGTCTGATCGTCATTCCCAATGAGCGCCTGAAGATGATCAGCCAGGAAAAGATCACCCTGATGAATGCCTTCCAGGCAGCCGATAACGTGCTGCGTCAGGGCGTTGAGTCCATTTCCGCTCTGATCAATGTGCCTGCCTTCATCAATCTGGACTTCGCCGACGTGCGCTCCATCATGAAGGATGCCGGCTACGCACACATGGGCGTGGGCAGCGCCAAGGGCGCAGGCAAGGCCGAGAACGCCGCAAAGGCTGCTATTTCTTCTCCGCTGCTGGAGACCAGCATTGCCGGTGCACACGGCGTGATCATCAACATCACTTCCAGCCCGGACATCGGTCTGGAGGATGTGGAGACCGCAGCAGGTCTCATTACCCAGAGCGCACATCCCGATGCAAACATCATCTGGGGTACTGCGTTCGACGAGAACCTCTCGGACGAGATGCGTGTGACCGTGGTTGCTACCGGTTTTGACAACAAGAGCGCAAGCGACCTGCGCAGCAGCATCAGCAATGCAATGGGCGGCGCACAGTCCACTCCGTCTGCTGTGTTCAGCAGCGAGACTGCAAGCCCGGCAGCTTCTGCCGCAGGCGGCGCTGCACCGGCACCCACTGCTGAAAAGCCCGTGGAAGAGGACAACAGCGATAATGGCTATTACGACCAGCTGATGGCCATGCTGAACAAGCGCAGATAAAAGGCTGGCCGTCATAAGCGGATCAGGCGTATCGGATGGATCGGAGGGACACCATGGCGCAGGGCAGGCAGCAGAACAATGGTTCGCGGCAGCGCTGTGCCCAGTCTGCCGCGGCAAAGGCTCCGGCAGAGCCGCCCAAGGCGGTGTGTGCCCAGCTGGAGCAGATGAACCGAAAGCTGGCAGCGGCCAGTGCGGAAATTTTGCGCTATCAGACCCGTCTGTTTGCCTGTGAACGGCAGATGGCCGCGCTGCGGCAGGAAAATGCCCAGCTGGAAGCGGCCTGTGAGCAGGCGCGGCAGGAGGCTGAGTGCGCGGGCGCTCATGCAGAGCAGCTGCGCCAGGAGCTGGCCCGCCATGCGGAAGCCGTGCGGCCTGTGCCGGTTGCGGCACATACGCCCCCGCAGCCGGAACCATCGGCAGCGCAGAGTCCGCGGCCGGAGCCGGAGGCCGAACAGCCCCCACAGCCCGGGCCGGAGGCTCCGCAGCCTGCTCAGCCGGACTGGAAGCCCCAGACCAGATTGGAGCACCTCTCGGTGGAGCTGATGAACTGGTTCGACGATATGATGGGCGCATGACGGAAAGCTGGATGATCTGCAAAAAAAAGCAGATATGAGTGAAATAAAAAGCTGCTGCAAAGCGCAAAAGCTGTTGCAGCAGCCTTTTTTTGTGGTCCGGTAGGAAACGGAAGACCCTGCGGCCGGAAGTACAGGAACGAGGAGCGGTTGAGATGGAACCAAAACAGAAAATACTGATCGTGGATGACTCGGAGATCAACCGCGCCATGCTCAAGGAGATTCTGGGCGAGGGCTACGAATATCTGGAAGCCGAGAACGGCCTGCGCGCGATCGAAATTCTGCGCAGACGCACCGATATCGCGCTGGTGCTGCTGGACCTGATCATGCCGGAAATGGACGGCTTTGATGTGCTGCGGGTGATGCAGTGCTATGCATGGCAGGAGGAGATCCCGGTCATTGTGATCAGCGCGGCAGAGGACACCCGAAGCGTCGAGCGCGCCTATGATATGGGCGTGGCCGATTACATCCGCCGCCCGTTCGAGCGGGTCATGGTGCTGCGCCGGGTGAAGAATGCGCTCATGCTTTATGCAAAGCAGAAGCGCCTTACCCGCCTTGTGACCGATCAGGTGTACGAAAAAGAGCACAACGGTGTGCTGATGATCAGCATTCTGAGCCATGTGGTGGAGTTCCGCAACAGCGAGAGCGGCCAGCATGTGCTGCACATCCGCACCCTGACCGGCCTGCTCCTGCATCAGCTGGTGCAGAAGACGGACCGTTACCAGCTGGATGAGAGTGATATCTCGCTGATCAGCACAGCGTCGGCGCTGCACGATATCGGCAAAATCATGATCCCGGAAGAGATCCTGAACAAGCCCGGCCGCCTGACCGAGGAAGAGTACGCCGCCATCAAGACCCACACCACCGAGGGTGGCCAGGATCCTGAAGGGGCTTGCCATCGGGCAGGACGAACCGCTGGTAAAGGTGGCACACGCTATCTGCCGCTGGCACCACGAGCGGTGGGACGGCGGCGGCTACCCGGACAGGCTCAAGGGCGACGAGATCCCCATTGCAGCACAGGTGGTGGCACTGGCCGATGTGTACGACGCACTGACCAGCGAGCGCTGTTATAAGCAGTCCTACAGCCACGAAAAGGCCGTTGACATGATCCTGCACGGCGAGTGCGGTAGCTTCAATCCGCTGCTGATGGAATGCCTGAAAGAATCCTCGGAGTTGCTGCGCACAGAGCTGCAGCGCTCGGAGTATGACCGCGGTTTCCGCCACGAGACCCGCCGCCTTTCGGAGGAGATCCTGCACCGCGAAGCTCTGCCCCGTGAGGATCGTGCCCAGCGCCTGCTGGATCTGGAACGGGAGCGCACCGCTTTTTATGCCGAGCAGCGCGGCGGTATTCAGTTCGATTACGATATACTCAGCGGCAGCGTGACCGTGGTGAACCGCTACGAGGACCCGGTCAACCGAACCCAGAAGCTGGACTTTGATAAGGGCATGGGCCTGACATTTCTCTCCGGCAAGGACCGCCGCAAGCTGCTGGATGCCATTGCAGCCGCAACGCCGGAAGAGCCGGATGCCGCATTCCCGGTGCTGATCGCGGTGGATCAGGAATACCGGCTGCACCGGCTGGTGATGCACACCATGTGGAGCCGCGCCGGTGTGCGCCACTGCGTAAGCGTGGTGGGCCAGATCACAGATGACCATGTCCGCCTGCAGGAGCTGATGCTGGGCGATGTGAACAGCGACCAGCCGGAAGCACTGCTGGAACGCCTGAAGGGCATTTTTGACATCGTGCGTCTGGTGGACCCGGAAAGCACCAAGGTGCTGAGCCTGGGCAAGGATGGCCGGCTGACCGAGATGCCCGGCACCTGCCACATGGTGTGGAACAAATCGGGCCGGTGCGAAAACTGCATTTCCAGTAAGGCCCTTGCCCGCAAGGAATCCCTGAACAAGATCGAGTTCAAGGACGATCAGGCTTATTTTGTCATGGCAAAGTATGTGGAAGTGGGCGGACGCGGCTGCGTGCTGGAAATGGTGTCCAAGCTTTCGGACGGACGCTGGCTGGATATGGGCGGCCGCCGGATGCTGCTGGACCGCGGCTCCAACTTTGACCGCAGCGCCTTTGTGGATTCGCTGACCGGGGCATACTCCCGCCAGTACTTCGAGTGCTTCCTTGCGGAGAGCGAACAGGTGGAAGGCGTAGTGATGATCGACGTGGATCACTTCAAGGAGGTCAACGACCGGTTCGGCCATCTGGTGGGCGATAAGGCCCTGCAGAGCGTGGCACAGTCTATCCTGAGCAACCTGCGCCAGACCGATGTGCTGGTGCGCTATGGCGGCGATGAATTCCTGCTGCTGGTGCCGCACATCCGGCCCGGGGAACATGTGATACAGCGCGTGCGGGAGGCTGCGGCCAGTGCCAGAGTGGAAGGCTACCCGGAGGCTGGAGCTTTCGGCCAGTGTTGGCGGTGTGTGCGGTGTACATCCGCTCACCGAGGCCATCCGTCAGGCGGACGCAAAAATGTACCAGAATAAGGCCGAGCGCAAAAATTAAACGAAAACAAAGCCCGGACAGGCTGCAGTGTCGCACTGCTGTGCCTGTCCGGGTATTTTGGTTTTTTTCAGCGCACAGCGCTGGTGCGGTGCTCCATCAGATAGGTGGCTTCCAGATCAGCGATGTGCAGCTTGACGGCAAGGGGATACTTGTCGTAGGCTTCCGAGATGGCAAAGCAGCCGCCCCGGGCCGCATCGTCAAAGCCGCCCATGTGCCAGCGGATGGCAACGGCCTCCTCGATGTGCAGCTTCATGAACCGCTCGATGAGGAATACGCTCTTTTCGCCGTGGCCGTAGGGGAACAGATCCTCCACGCTGTAGCTGGGCACCTTTTCCCACTGGCCGGTGGCTTCGTTTTCACGTTGCGGGTGCCGGGCTTGTAGTAGTTGGCCTTGCACAGATCGTGCAGCAGTGCACAGATGGCAAAGGTCTCCTCGCTGTCGCCCTCGGTAAAAAAGGTGTCGTGCAGCGCATGGTAGACGTTCAGGCTGTGCATACACAGCCCGCCCTCACAGGCACCGTGGAACCGGGTGGAGGCCGGTGCCGTAAAGAAATCGGTCTTATGGTCCAGCCAGTCCAGCAGCTTTTCGCTGCCGGGGCGGGTGATGTGCTGCTGCCAGATCTGCAAAAACTCTTCGCGGCCGCCCATGCTTACAGCTCCAGCTCGTCCAGAAGGCCCTTGAGGATGGCCATTTCGTCGTGGCTCAGGGAAATGCCCTTGCCCATGCGGGTGCCGTCCGGGGACCAGTCGCGGATGTCGTACTTGGGTTCGCCGTCGTTCCAGCTGATGAGGTTCAGCTGACGCTCCCAGCCGCGGGGACGCTCCGAGAGAACTGCAATGCGCTGAACAACTTCATATTTGATCTCTGCCATGATGCAAAACCTGCCTTTATCTTTGTTTGCTACCATAATAAGGGAAGCGGACGCAGATTTCAACAGGTAGAGCAAAATAATTTGAAAAATTTTTGTTAGCCGTAAGGTGCATCCTCACGCCAGTCCACAAGGCTCAGCACCTGAGAAGCATCCTCGTCCGGGGCCGGATGGCAGGAATGGGTGTGCTGGTCTGTGCTGAACAGTCCGGGTGCATAGTGGGCCATCACGCTGGTCTGCACATCCCCGGCCAAAAATTCCCGGGCGTTCTTCTGGTAACAGGCGGCCGGGGTGCCGTTGGTCATGGGCACACCCTGCGGGGTGCTGTTTGTGTCCGGGTGCGGGGTCTGGCCCGGTGTTTCGATCTGCGGCGGCACCTGTGTGCCGGGGGCAGCGGGGTCGCCTGGCAGCAAGATATCCGGCTCCCTGCCTAGCGGCGGGCTGCAGCGGGTGCAGCTGTTTTCCGGTGCGGCGGCAGTGCCGGGCTGGTGTTCCAGCTCGTGGCGGATAAAGGGCGTCAAGCTCATTGAAAAATCACCTCCGCCCATAGGATGCCCCGAAAAGACGCAACTTATAAAGGGGCCTGCGGTGTTTCACACGATCAATTCTACGGTAGAGCCGCCGGTGCGGGCTTTGCGCACCACCACCTGTCGGTCGATGCGGTCTTTCAGAGCGCCTACGTGGGAGATGATGCCCACCAGCCGGTCGCCCTCGGTCAGCCCTGCAAGTACGCGCATGGCCTGTTCCAGCGATTCGTCATCCAGACTGCCGAAGCCCTCGTCGAGGAAGAGCGTGTCCAGACGGATGCCGCCTGCCGCGCTCTGTACTTCGTCCGAAAGGCCCAGTGCCAGCGCCAGCGATGCCTTGAAGCTTTCGCCGCCGGAAAGGGTCTTGACGCTGCGGCGGGTGCCGTTGTAGTGGTCGATGATGCCAAGGTCCAAGCCGGACTGGCTGCGCTGGTTCTCGGCACCAATGCGCTCCAGCTCGTACTGCCCGGCGGTCATCTGCATCAGGCGGGTGTTGGCGTGGCGCAGGATGCGGTCTAGATAGTTCATCTGGATGTAGGCTTCCAATTTGATCTTCTGTTTGCTGGTCAAGGTGCCGCCCGCCGTGGCGGCAAGGGCACTCACCCACTGCCAGCGCTGTTCAAGTTGAGTGCGCGCTTCGGCAGCGGTGCGGTAATTTTTTCAGCGGCTGCACGGTTGGGCAGCCGCTGTGCGGCCAGCTGCTGGGCCTGCTCCCGCAGGGCAGTGCGGGCGGCGGCAAGGCGGGCCTGTTCTGCCTGTAAAAAATTCCAGCGGCTGGGCAGGCCCGGTGGTTTCGGCAGTGGCTTGCTGGGTTTGCAGGGCATCCACAGCGGCTTTGGCAGCGGCATAGGCCTGCTCTGCCTGTTTGAGGGAATGCTGAGCCCGCTCCATGCCGGTGCGCAGGGCGGTGCGGCTGGTTTCCAATGCATCCAGCGCGGCCTGTGCCTCGGCCCGCTGCGGATAGGGCAGGGCTGCACGAGCGGCAGCGGCCTGCTGTTCCAGTGCATCGGCGCTGGCATTCTGCGCGGCGGCGGTGCTGTCAGCTTCAGCGGCGGTCTGTTCCAGTGCCGGGCGCTGGCGGCTTTTTGCCTGACGGTCGGCCTCCAATGCGGTGCGGCGGGCGCAGTCTGCTTCGGCCTGCCGAAGCGCGGCGACACACTCGGCCTGTGCTGCGTGCAGGGCACAGGCTTCTTCCGTCAGGACAGCGTTCATCCCCTTGAAGGTCAGCTGCACCGTCCCATCCGGGGAGGTGAAGCGCTCGGGCAATAGGCTCTCAGCATCCCGGCGCAGGGAGCGGCGGGCTTCGTCGGCTGCGGCAAGGGCGCTCTGTGCGGCAGTGCTGGCAGTCTGGGCCAGTGCATCGGCCTTTTCGGCTTCCTGCTTGGCGGCATCCACCTGCGCCTGCGTGGGGGTCTGTGTGGGGCAGTTGGGCCTTTGCCGGGTGGTGGACGCTGCCGCACACGGGGCAGGGCGCACCCTCGGCCAGCGCCTGCGCCAGCAGTCCGGCCTGTGCGTCCAGAAAGGCTTTGTCCAGCGCATCCCGCCGGGCATGGGCCTGCTCCTTGGCTTCGGCGGCAGTGCGGTAGGCATCCTGCGCACGGTGGGCCTTTTGTGCCTGCTGCTGGCAGGCGGCAAGCCGCTGGTTCAGGGTGGTAAGAGCGGTGCTGCGCTGGGCCAGCTCCTTTTCCCGGTTCTGCAAGGCCAGCAGCCGGGTGGGAGCATCTTCCAGCGCGGTCAGCTCCTTTTCAGCAGCGGCCAGCGCTGTGTCCAGTGCGGCCAGCTGGGTGCGTTTTGCTCTGGCCTTGGCAGCGGCCAGCTGGGCAGCATCCCGCGCGGCCTGCTGCTGATGGCACAGGGCATCCAGCTCATTGTAGGCGGCAAGGGCCGTCTGTGCCTGCGTCACCTGTCCGGCAAGAACATCCAGCTGGGCGGCATCGCCTGCGTGGCGGGCGCTCTCGGCACGGGCAGCTTCCAGCACAGGCAGGGCAGCGGTAAGCTCTGCCTGCTTTGCGGCCAGCTGTGCGGCCAGCTGTCGGGCCTGCTGGGCAGCACCCAGCTGACGTTGTACTTCGTCCAGCTTGGCTTCGGTGTCCTTGAGGGCAGCAGCAACGGTCTCCTGCGCGGCCTGCTGGCGGGCCAGCAGACCTTCCAGCAGGGCAAGGGCCGTTTCCGGCTCGGTCTGGGCGTTCAGTGCGGCAAGGGCATCGGCATCCGGGTCGTCGGGAGAAAACCGGATGCCGGAGAGCAGACTGTCCAGCTTTGCATTCTGGGTGGTGCGCTGCTGGCTGAGGGCGGCGCTTTCGGCCTGCAGGCGCTCCTGCAGCCGGGCATAGCGCTGGGTGCGGAACAGCTTGCGGAAAATGCGGCTGCGCTCCTCGGTGGAGGCGTTGAGCAGCTTTGTGAACTGTCCCTGCGCGATCATGGCGATCTGGCAGAACTGGCTGTAGTCCAGCCCGATGATCTCCTGCACGGCGGCAGTCACATCCTTGGCTTTGGTCACCGGCGGACGGCCATCGGAATAGGTGAGGGTGGCATCCGCTTTCTCGGTGGTCATGCCCTCGCCGCGGTTTTTGGGGCGCTGGTACTCCGGGTTGCGGCGCACGGTATAGCGCTGGCTGTTCACCTCAAATTCCAGCTCCACAAAGGTGGGCGTTTTAGGGCCGGCATACTTGCAGCGCAGCATGGTACCCTCGCGTACGCCGCCGCTGGAATGATCGTACAGCGCATATGTAATGGCATCGAACAGGGTGGTCTTGCCTGCTCCGGTGTCGCCGGTGACAAGGTACAGACCGCCTTTTCCCAGTTTTTCCAGTTCCAGAACCGTTTCGGCGGCATAGGGGCCAAAGGCCGAAAGAGTGAGCTTCAGCGGTCTCATGCGTCCTCGCCCTCCTTCCAGATCTCCTCAATGAGCTGCTGGCAGAATGCCGCCTGCTCCGCCGTCAGCGGCTGATTGTTCTGCAGCTGGTAGAACGCCGAGAAGTGCTCCAGCGGGGTGATGCTCTCGGCGCGCTCCGGTGCGGTGATCTCCTGATCTTCCCGGGTGCGGAGGTTATCGTAGTCCAGCCGCATCAGGTTCGGGTAGATCACCCGCAGGCGGCCAGTGCGTCCGGCACATCCTGCTCGTCGGTCAGGGTAATGTGCAGGTAGTCGTCCACCGCAGTGCCGTCGTAATTGCGGCGGTCAGTCAGCTCCATGTAGCTGCCGCGCACCTCCCGCAGATCGTGCTTCGGGGTAAGCGGCGCGGTGGTGATGGTAACTTCGCCCTTGAGACCGAACTCCACAAAGGTGGCGCTCTTGTGCTGGTCTGCTTCCGAAAAGGAGTATTCAGCGGGGTGCCGCAATAGCGCACGGCATCGCGGCCCACCTTCTGGGGGCTGTGCAGGTGGCCCAGCGCCACGTAGTCAAAGGCATCGAACAGGCTGGTATCCACGCTGTCCACACCGCCCACCGAGACTTCCTCGCTCTCGCAGCAGGCAGCACCGGCCACGAACTGGTGGGCCACCAGCACGCTGCGGTGGGCCGGGTCCAGCGGGCAGTGGCGCAGCACGCAGGCAAGGGCATCGTTGTAGCTCTCCACAGGCTCGTCCGGCCAGACATGCCGCACCATGGCGGGCTTGAGGAAGGGCAGAAGGTACACGTCCAGCGTGCCGTATTCGTCGGTGAGGGGGATGGGCACCGGCGCACCGGAGAACACCGGGCTGACGTACACCCGGCTGCTTTGCAGCAGGGCAGAGCCGAAGGCGATGCGGTCGGCGGAGTCGTGGTTGCCGCTGATGGCGAACACTGGCAGCCTGCGTTCGGCCAGCTGGGTGAGGAAACCAGTCCAGCAGGCGCACGGCTTCGGCAGGGGGAACGGGTTTATCGTAGAGGTCGCCCGCCAGCAGCACACCGTCCACGGGCGTTTTATCCAGCAGGGAAAGGATCTGTTCCAGAATGTACCGCTGGTCGTCCAGCATGGAGAACTCGCACACCCGCTTGCCCAGATGCAGGTCGGAAAGATGCAGAAAACGCAAACGGAAACACCGCCTTTTCAGAGGTTTTCTTTATTATACAGCAGGGCGGGGGTGGGGGCAAGGAAAACTCCCCCAGTCATCGCTGCGCGATGCCAGCCCCCTCGGGGATGGGGCCTTTGGCAGTGCGGAAAAGCTTCCGGTTTTGCCAGAGACTCCCTCTTTGAGAGAGCTGGCACGGCGCAAGCCGTGACTGAAGGAGTTCGCTTCCCTTAAATCAGAACATCTTCTCCCACGTTTCTTCGCCGACCGCGCCGTCGGCGGTAAGGCCGTTGCGGCGCTGGAACCGCTGCACAGCCGCTGCCGTTGCCGCGCCGAACCTACCGTCGGCGTTCAGCCGTTCACCCAGCGAATTGAGCTTCTGCTGCACCAGACGCACCGTGCCGCCGGAAGAGCCGCTGCGCAGGGCAATGCCGGGGTAGGGCACATGCAGGCCGTGCTTGGCCGTGTAGCGGGTGTAGAGCACGTTCCATGTGTTCGCGCCTACCTTGCCGTCCACATTCATCTTGTTTTTTCAGCTGGAACTCCTTCACGGCGTTCTCGGTGGAAATGCCGAATTTTCCATCGGCCTTCAGCTCGCTGTACCATGTGCAGGCGTCGCGCACACCGTTGAGCCAGGTCTGCACAAGAGCTACGTCCGGCCCGGAAGAGCCGCGCTGGAGCAGGGAATAATAAGCAGGGATCGCCATAGTGGATAACACACTCCTTTCGCCCTATGCTATGCGGCGAAAGCGCCGGGCGTTACCCAAGCAGCACCACGTCCTCCCGGCGGGCGGTGCGCTGCTGCACCCATTCCACCAGCCGGAGCCGGAGGATGTACTCCCCGCACACAAGGTCGTTTTCGGCAGGCTGGGCATAGCTGCCGCAGGCAGAGCGGCACAGGCCCGGATAGAGCACGCACCACCAGTTGCGGCCTTTTCCGGCACCGAGATCGATGCGCAACGCGTCGTACCGCCCGGCGGGAAGAGTGCCGGAACCATAGCGCCGGGTGGCAAAGTACATATTTACCAGCTGCACCCGCACCGGCGTGCGGATGTTCAGCTGTGCCAGCGCGTGCCGGGCCGTGAGCTGCAGCTCAAATAGATGCTGCGCCGCCCAGCAAAGGGCGTCAGGCTTGCTTTCGGCAGGGCAGGCGGTGTCCAGATAGGCAAGCACGGCATCCCGGCACATGGAGCTTTGCGCTCTGGCTGGCAATGGAATCGCTCTCAGCCCGGATGTGCAGGCGCAGGGTGTCGGCGCACACCAGCGCCCCGGTGTCCAGCTGGGCTGCGGCCCCATGCAAATGCCTGCCATGCGCCACACAGAGC
>ENA-OQCV01000337-OQCV01000337.1-human-gut-metagenome-genome-assembly--contig:-NODE-337-length-13293-cov-1.945542_pt1 | contig 13293 bp, 14 predicted proteins | sample MGYA00242766_ERZ504592 | MGnify/ENA primary metagenome ERZ504592 (study PRJEB26092, sample SAMD00036315) | human gut metagenome | host: Homo sapiens | study: EMG produced TPA metagenomics assembly of...
GCGTAACAACAAAACGATATGCCATCCCCTCATTATAAGCTCGGAAATTCAACTGAAAATCTTCCTTAAAAGTAATGACTAACTCATTGCAGAAATTATCAATCTGGTTACGCTTATAAAATGCCGTGGATATCGTTTCATTAATTTTGCGCATATGTACATTTTTAACTTTGGATTTTTCCCCTAAAGTTTTGTCACAGTCTAATAACATAGAAATAGGGGAAGAGACAATCACCGATTTCCCTTTATGCTGTAAAGAATAGCTAATCTTATCACCAACCTCAATATTAATTATAAGTTCCCCATTCGGCGATTTCAATAGATAGTGCTTTTGAAGCTATACCAAAAATCCCCAAAAGCTACTCAAAAGTGTAAGTGTTTAAAAAGAATCTTCTCATAAAATGATTTATTATTGCTTTTTACAGTGTAATTTAAAAAGCAGTTTATCTGCTACAAATATCAAAAGATCAATAAACTTCTGTAAGCCATTCAAAGATAAAATCACCGGGAACGATTGCAAATAAGAGAACAGGGCCAGTCTTCTCATATTCAAAAGAATAAGCAGAAAATTCATAAACGGAAACGTTTCCGACAGTTTTTAGCTGTGAATATTGTAATTTCCTATTTTATCCTTCTAATTTCGCACAAAACAATCTATCATGAAACAGATACTATTTATATTCCTATTTATTTATTCTTTAAATGTACAGGCAAAAGTGGTATTGCCCACCATCTATTCAGATGGAATGGTATTACAACGTAACCAACCTATCCGAATCTGGGGGCAAGCAGGCCCCCAAAGAAAAAGTCATAGTTACTTTTGCCGGGCAACAACAAGTTGTAAACGCGAATACCGATGGGCATTGGGAAACCCGACTATCTCCACTAAAAGAAGGCGGTCCTTATGAATTACAAGTTCTTGGCAAAGAAAACCAGATAGAGATAAAAGACATTCTTATTGGAGATGTCTGGCTATGCAGCGGTCAATCCAACATGCAATGGGTAGTAAACAATGTAACTAATGCTGAAGTTGAAAAGAAAAATGCCAACTATCCTCAAATCCGTACATTAAATGTTCCACGCCGCATGGAATTAGTCCCTATAGATACTATAAATGCAAAGTGGACAGTTTGCTCTCCAGAGACCGTAGGAAGCTTCTCCGGAGTAGCCTACTTTTTTGCGAAAAAGGTTCATGAAGAAACCCATATTCCCATTGGTATAATAAATTCCTCTTGGGGAGGTACTATTATAGAAACCTGGACTAGTTTGGAAGCCTCCAATTCCATTTCTTCAGAACACCTCAATTGCTATACAAAGAAGACAAGTTGCTGCCTCCAACAAAATATTTGCACTAAAGAATAAAAAGCTGCTCGTAATGACTATCCGTCACTGGTGTATAATGCAATGATCCATCCTCTTCTTTCTCTATCAATAAAGGGAGTAATATGGTATCAAGGAGAGAATAACGTGGGGAATGCCGAACCCTATACCGATTGGCTCACCTGCATTGATTGGAGATTGGCGACAACGCTGGAAAACTGAACTTCCATTCTATATTATTCAGCTCCCGAATTTTGACTCTATCAATAAGAAAGCCGCTTTGGGCAGAAATAAGAGAAGCACAATATAAAGCCTTATCCGTCTCTGATACACATCTCATTGTCACCAGTGACTTAGGAGAGCCTCATGACCTTCATCCGCACAACAAACAAGACATTGGAATGAGAGTAGCGCTACAAGTATTACACCACGAGTATAATCGCACAGATATATTTAGCGAAAGTCCCATGTATCAACAGATGGAGATTAAAGGAAATAAAGTAGTCATTACATTCAAGAATACAGGTTCTGGATTAGAAATACGCAGCCGATATGGATGCCTGCAAGGATTTTCCATAGCTGGAGAAGATAAAACCTTTCATTGGGCACAAGCCCAACTTAAGGGTAACCAAGTAATTGTCTGGAGTCCCAATGTGACACATCCAATTGCAGTACGATATAATTGGGAAAATAATCCAGATGGAAATTTATATAACAAAGATGGACTACCTGCCTGTTTATTCCGTACGGACAACTGGTAATAGAATTCAATATAAATTTTAATATTACAGAATATGAATAAGACACTTATTTTCTCAGTCTTATTGTCTTTATTTCTAATGAAGGCAATGTATGCATTTCCACAACCTCCGGAAAAGCTAATAAAAATAACCGTTTCTCCAAATCACGCAGACTGGCTATATAAAACAGGAGAAAATGCCGCCGTCTCCATCTGTGTATGGAAGGACCAAGTCCCCATGAAAGATGTCCCAAATATACTATGAAATATCAGAAGACCTAATGAAACCTCACAAGACAGGCAATATTGTCTTAAAAGATGGAACATTCAAATTACCTTTAGGTACCCTCCAAAAAAAGCAGGTTTCTTACGCTGCAAAGTAACCGTCAATTACCAAAGCATAAATATGAAGACGCAGCTACAATCGGTTTTTCCCCGGAAGAACTCCGACCGACAACACAACGCCCTAAAGATTTCAAAGATTTTTGGGATAAAGAACTGGAAAAAAGTAGCAGAGCAACCTCTTGACCCACGAATAACCTTGATTCCAGAAAAATGTACTTCCACCGTAAATGTCTATCATGTAGGCTTTCGAAACAACTGGGCTGGTTCGCGCATGTATGGCATTCTCTGCGTGCCCAAAGATACATCAAAGAAATATCCTGCCATCCTAAAAGTTCCTGGAGCAGGAATGCGCGCTTATCACGGAGAAATAGCCTTGGCATCACAAGGTGTCATCACTTTGGAAATCGGCATTCATGGAATACCTGTAAATCTTCCTAATGAAGCATATACAATAGGAGGAGGTCCTCTCTTAAACTATCATGACAAAGGTTTAGACTACAAAGAAAACTATTATTACAAACGAGTTTATATAGGTTGCAAACGTGCTGTTGACTTCATTTTTTCCCTTCCCGAGTTTGATGGCACAAACATTGTAACTTTCGGCGGAAGTCAAGGTGGTGCTCTATCCCTCGTAACAACAGCCATTGACCCACGCATCAAAGGAGCTGTCTGTTTCTATCCTGCCTTATGTGATATGGAAGGATATACTCACGGAAGAGCTGGAGGATGGCCTCATATGTTCAAAAAGCCTCAATACTGCCATCCCAAAGCTATAGAGACAATACGTTATTACGACGTAGCCAACTTTGTCACCGACATTAAGGTGCCAGTTTTTATGTCCTTTGGATATAATGACACCACGTGTCCTCCTACCACTTCCTACTCTGTTATGAACAAGATGACCTGTCCGATAACTCCTTTCATCGTTCCAGATTCCTATCATTTCATGTATCCGGAACAAAGAGAAGCAGCTGTATCATGGGCCTTAAACTTATTGCACGAATAAAATCACAATATCAAGTATTTCTATATTTATCCTTATAATTTTTAGGAGAAACTCCATATATACTTTTAAAATAATCACTAAAATGATTATAGCTTCCAAAACCGGTCAGATAAGCTATTTCTGTAGCTGTCTGACCGGAAGTACGAAGCATTTCTGCAGCACATTCCAATCTGATGTTACGAATCACCTCTGCCGGAGACAGATTTGTTATTGCTTTTACCTTCCGATACAGTTTAGCTCTGCTTACACCCATTTCTTTGCACAACATTTCCACATCAAAGTCTGGATTAGAAAGATGCTTCTTTACAATGGACTCATATTGGTCAACAAAAGATTTATCAGCAGGTTCCAATTCAATCCCTACACTTTTCAACGAAAGCTGCTTTCCATATATCTCTTTTAATTTCTTACGCCCGGCTAAAATATTATTAATGCGGATAATTAAAGTAGAAATCTTAAAGGGCTTTACCAGGTAATCGTCCGCCCCAGCCTGAAAATCCTTCCTCAACATGCATAGTCATTGATTTAGCAGTCAACAATACAACCGGAAGGTGACAAAAGAGGGATTATCCTTTATATGCATACACAGTTCCATACCATCCATCTCTGGCATCATTACATCACTCACCACCAAAGAAACATTCTCTTTTCCCAACACTTCCAATGCTTCGCGTCCATTCTGTGCTGTAAGTATCCTAAATCCTCTTGATAACTCCTTTTGCAAATATGCAAGAATTTCTATATTATCATCTACCAGTAAAACGGTATCCGAAATAGATGCTACCTTAAAAGGTGTCTCATTCAAAATTTCTTCATTGTCTTCTATAGAAATTGGCGAAGTTACCTCATAACGCTTATCATAATTCCAAGGTAAGTCAATAGAAAAAGATGTACCATGCGGTTCTACCCGGCTGACAGAAATTACGCCTCCATGTTTTTCCACAATAGCTCTTGCAATAGCCAATCCTACTCCACTGCCTCCCATTTGACCGTGCAAATCTTGATGGGACAGGGCAAAAGGCTTAAAGACCTTAGAAATATCTTCATCTGAAATGCCCTCTCCCGTATCTCTAACTTCAATATGTATTTGGGGAGATTCCCCCTCAGTAATAGTCACCACCAAACTCACAGTACCCTCTTCCGGTGTAAATTTCAACGCATTCGAAAGTAAATTAAAGAATACCTTTTCCAGTCCTTCTCTATCAAACGTGGCCAGTATAGGTTTCTTAGGCAATGAAAGTTGCAGAGTGATACTCCGCTGTCGTGCCATTGTCTGAAAAGAGTAATAGACCTCCTGAATGAAATCATTAAAATCGGAAGAAGACAATTCTAAATTTTCCATTACCATTCTCAATCTTTCTCAAATCCATCAAATCATTCACCAATGCCAGAAGTCGTTTGGCATTACGACGAATTAGCAGAATTTCATCTTTTACCCCGGAGATATGTATAATTCTATTTTGTATTTCATCCAAAGGATTAAGGATCAATGTTAAAGGAGTACGGAATTCATGAGCAACTTGAGTAAAAAAGGTTTGTAACTCCTTATTAAGTTCTTCCGATTTATCTTTCTCTATTTGTTTCAAGTACAGCTCATGTTCCAGCCTTTGTTTTCTTTGTTTATAAGCAACATAGCGTTGTAAAATATAAAATAGAATAACAGCATAAATTATAAAAGCCCACCAACGAGCCCACAAAGGAGGCAAGACTTCTATTTTCAAACGAGCCTCAAGTCCCATTGCTCCATCATTATTAAGAGCCTTCACTTTCAGAGTATAATTACCAGGAGCAAGATTACTATAGAAAACCTCACGGCGATTTCCCGCATCCACCCAATCCGGATCAACTCCCTCCATCTTATAGAAAAAACAATTACTGTTAGCGTAAATATGATTATCACTGGCATATGTTACAGAAATATTAGTCTGATTATGCCTTAGACGCACAACCTCCGTTTCAGACAGACATTTCTTCAATACCGAATTTTCTTCATTAGGCATCTGCAACTTGTTATTAATACGTAATCCTGTAAAAAATTAACAGAGGAAGGTTCTTCATTTAAGGCAAAAGTTGAATTATCAACCTTTACATAGCCTGTATTTCCCGGTAACCAGAAATAATTTCGGGAATCAATACAAGCTGAAGCATCCATATCCGTTAGCTGTAATCCATTATTCTTATCAAAAGGATGTATTTGGTTCTTGGCGTAATCGAGTAAATATAACTTATGAGCACCCACAATCCAATACTTACCTTTTTTCTGTTCAGCAACAAAATATAATTTATCAGAATACCCTCTTTCCGGTTCCAAAAATGCGCTGCTTCAGCTTCCAGTTTCCATCCAAAACCAGAACCCCCGAATTTTCTGTGGTCAGCCATAAATTCCTGTCTGTATCTTGATAGAAAGAGGTCACACTAATCGACTGGTCTTTTGACATCCCCAATTCTTCTGAACCCACACTCCTAACCTGCCCCCCTTTTTCAAGTCATAAATGTAAAGACCTTCTTTCTGAGTCGCAAACACTAATATTCCCGGTCTAATCTCTTGAATAAAATTTGAACTTGGGAATTTAATAGAATCATCACCAATACAAACAACACCATAGTCTTGTATGGATACCCACCAATTCTGTCGTGAATCTCTATAAATATATAAAACATTGTTCCGTTCATAAGCTTTGTATAAGGTGAAACTATTCTTCTTGATAGAGTACAGATAAACCTCTCCACGCCAATTCCCACACATGATTGTATCTCCAGCTATGCATATAGACTTAATGATATTATCACTATAATGTCTTCCTTTTCCCTCCAGCCAATACTGTACAATCTTATCTGTTCCTGCATTATGGCAAAGCAACCCGTTTCCTTCCGTTCCAAACCAGATATTCCCCTTCCCATCTTCACGAGCCATACTGATACGGCCCGAGAAATGAGGTGGCGCAAAGTATTGAAAACGCTGATTATAACTATGGCTATAGTTCACCCCTCCTGCATATGTACCAACCCATATTATCCCTTGACTATCTTTATATAATGAATATATTGAATAATGGTTCAAAGCTCCCTTTTCACCTAATTCTCCTTCTTCAACTATAGCTTGAAAAGTTCTTTTAATGCAATCTATAAAGCCCATTGAATGTGCCTACCAGCATATAATCTGCATTCAATTCAATAATATCCCTTACTTCTCTATTGATAACAGAGTGCGCAGATAATGGATAAGTCTGTACAATACGCGTAACCGGATCATATTTCTGAATACATAAACCTGCCATAACACTCCAGATAGAACCATTGGAATCCACTCTCAATAGGCTAATCAGGCCATCTTCAAGTATCCCTCCTTGAATAGATATCGGATAAATATGTTCAAGCAACTTCCAATTTTCGTTATATACAATAATACCATGGCGTCTGGTCCCTAAATAATATCTGTTCCCACACTTCACAAATGCGGAAAAAATGGAAATTAGCTGGAGCTGTCTGCTTTATATCAAAAGAACCTGAATTTGAATTATACAGTAAAATATCACTTTCAGTAAATGCAGCCAAATCACCATTATCGTCCAGTCCAAATCCCAAGATATGTTTCTTTAACTCCCTCCCATATAAAAAAGGACCTTATATGCTGAGTATAATGATCCATCATATCAAGTCCATTTTCATGAAGAATCCACAAAGTCTTGCTTTTATCCTGGATAATCCGCCGTATTCTGTTCCCCCCCTAAAGCCGGTTTGGTATTTGAGGACAAGATATCAATATGCTGCCCATCATAACGATTTAGACCATTATCACTCCCCAACCAGACAAATCCATCTTCATCCTGAAAAATGGATAATATATAATTATGCGCAAGACCCTCTTCGGTAGTCAAGTGATCGAAGAACAGTTTACTTGTTGAAAGTTGGGCGTTTCCGGACAAGTAACAAACAAGTGCTAATATCAGCAATATATATCGGTTAAACATGGTACAAATATACAGTTTATTCCTCAAAGATACAAATCAGATAGTTTTTGAGACATAACATAAAGTTCTATAATTCAACCTATTCTAACTTTGCGAATATAAAAAAAGGAAACTATTAACTTTAATAATACACAAGCTATGAAATCTCAAGTAACTCTTAAAATGATTGCACAAAAGTTGAATCTGTCAACCTCTACTGTATCCAGAGCTTTAGCAGACCAATGGGACGTTAACTCCCAGACAAAGAAAATTGTTACAGATTTAGCCATCGAACTAAACTATAAACCTAATATTATGGCTGTAAAACTCAAACAATGCCAGAAGAACAACTCCAAAGCAGAAAAACAACCTAAAATCACAATTAAGGAGATTGCTCGCCAACTCAACATCGCTCCTTCAACAGTTTCACGTGCTTTGGCCAATAAAGAAGACATCAGTCTTAATACTCGTAAAAAGGTACAAGCCTTGGCTAAAAAGCTTCATTACTATCCCAATCCTATTGCTATAGTTTTAAAACAACAACATACAAAACGCGCATCCGCATAATTACAATAAATGATGAATAAAAAACTTTTTTGCATAATCTGCCTTTTATGGCCTTTACTTGCATATTCACAAAAGTATCATTCCTTTCGTCCTGGAGAATTATGGCTAGATAATAATGGGGTACATATCAATGCTCATGGTGGAGGTTTTATCTTCTACAACAATAAGTATTATTGGTTTGGGGAGCATAAAATAGAAGGAGAAAAGGGAAATTATGCCCAGGTAGGGGTACATTGTTATTCATCTTCCGATTTATATAACTGGAATGATGAAGGCATAGCATTAAAAGTCAGCTCAGAACCGAATAGCGATATTGCACAAGGGTGTATCCTTGAGCGTCCTAAAGTAATTTATAACCCCCAATACAAAAAAAGTTCGTTATGTGGTTCCATTTAGAACCTAAAGGAAAAGGATACACCGGAGCATTAAGCGGAATCGCCACAGCTAATAAAATTACGGGACCATACACTTTTATCAGGAGTACCCGCACAACCCCAGGATGTTATCCCGTAAATGTCCTGGACTTACACAAATGTCCTGTAAAACAAAGCACAATTGACAAGAAACTATATGGTGGTGGATTAAACGGGGAACATCCTGATACACTGAATATTCTTGGGCGGAACTTTAAAGAAGGACAGATGGCACGTGATATGCAATTATTTGTTGATGATAATGGAAAAGCTTATCATATTTTTGCCTCAGAGACCAACAGCACAATACATATAGCAGAACTTACTGATGATTTCCTAGATTATACAGGCAAATATGTCCGGGCATTTGTTAACAGATATATGGAAGCACCTGCCATTTTCAAAAAGGACGGATTATATTATTTTATGGGTTCTGGTTGTACCGGATGGAAACCTAATGCAGCGCGTAGTGCTGTCGCTCCTTCCATATGGGGACCATGGACAGAATTGGGCAATCCTTGCCAAGGGGAAAATAGCGAAACCACTTTTCACTCGCAAAGTACTTATATCCTTCCAGTGTCCGGTAGAAAAAATGTCTTCATATATATCGGAGACCGTTGGAATCCTCAAAATGCCATTGATGGGCGATACATATGGTTACCTATTGATTTTCAAGATAACAGATTCAATATTCATTGGCATAACGAATGGGACCTAAAATATTTCGATTGCAAATAGCTATTACAATTTCCTAAAGTAAGTATACACACAGACATATCCAATATAAAAATACTCCTCAAAAGTTATTCTATTTCCAACTTTTGAGGAGTATTCTGGTTTTTATAGAGTAAGATTATAACTCCAGAACTTCAATATGCCTGAACCTGCCATCCCTCTTATTCAGTAGCATTTTATAACGCAACAATCCTTCCAGAAAATAATAGTCAGCATAAGAAAGAGGTACATCCACCTCGCTCTTTTCCGGGAAATTACCTACACTATGTTTCAGTATAAAATTACAATTGGAGCCCGGTTCTGCCAAATAGTCTGGCGAAGCAAGTGTACGAAGCTGCTTCTCTGCCATAGACAAATAACTTTTTCCTGCGTTTGCATCTTCTGTAAAAGTACTCAATTCAACAAAGGCAGAAGCCATAATCGCACCAGCTGAAGCATCCCGATATTCATCACCGTCAGGTGCATCAAAATCCCAATAGGGAATACCGTCGGCAGGTAAGCGTGAAAGTAACATATTTCCTACGCATTCAGCCTGAGTCAAATATTTCCGGTCCTTTGTCATCCGATACATCATAGTATAGCCATATAAAGCCCATGCCTGCCCACGCCCCCAAGAAGATTCATCCGCATATCCCTGTACAGTTTGTCTATTACGTACATGTCCGTCAGCCGGGTCATAATCAACCAGATGGTAAGAAGAATAATCATCTCTAAAATGATTTTTCATAGTAGTATCCTGCATGGGTTCTAGCTATATAGCCCAAAGAATCATTTCCAAAAGTATTGGAAGCAAACATCAATAATTCCAGATTCATCATATTATCAATGATAACAGGATATTTCCCAATCACGAGTTTTCGGAACAAAATCCCAACTGCGAATAACACCCGTGAGCGGATTGAAACGAGTAGCCAACGACTTTGCTCCTTGATAAAGCACTTTCCTATAATCTTCATTTCCCGTCAGGCGAAGGCCATTGCCATAACTACAGTTCAACTGAAAACCAACATCATGATCATGGGTTACGTATTGAATAGAATCAAGCTTCAATGTGTTTTTTTCAGCTAACAGCTTAACAGCGTCGCTTTGTGTATATTCATAAATATACCAGAGGGAACCAGGATAAAAGCCGCTACACCACCAATAAATTGTAGAAGGTTTGAATGTACTATCCCGGGCAATGGATTGTGGCATAGTCTTATTATCCAAGCGTGTATCCATTTCAATATATTGCTGTTCAGCCACATAAAACACACGATCTATCATCTCATCCATTGATTCTTGTTTTGAACAAGAAACCAGGACAACAAGTAAACTAAATAAAAGCAATTTCTGTTTCATAAGTTTGTTTTTATTGATTTATAAATAAGCAATTTATCCAACAGGCACCAACATAACTTTCAGCAAAGACTTCCTATTTGCAGCAAGTTGCGTTTCAAATCCTACGCGTATGCTCCCCGGATTAGGTTCGTCATAATCATGAAGAGGATTATTTGACCAGATTTTCATCTCAATATCTTCCAGAGCTTCAACAGTTAGCAACATCCTCTGTCCGTTTTTATTCAGTTCTATCTGATTTCTACCAACAATCTTAGCATCTGCCGGAGTTACCATTATCCATGTAACCATGGCCTGTTCCTCACCTGTAGTCAATTCATCCTCTACAATCAAGCAATCTCCTTTATCCAGATAAATAGTACGTGTCGTTTTCTTTATACGACCAGCGAAGACATCTGTCAAATCAACTCTTGCACCTTTCCGTTCATTGGTTTCAAACGTCTGTTCAAAAGTAGCATGGCTATTAACCAAATGCCGTTTACCATTTATCGTAAGAGTATTATGCGCCATATTGTTGAGACGAAATACATCCCAACGCTGTCCTTCCTGAGATTGATTCCATAAATCCACACCCTTGCTCTCCAGACTGAAATAATTCTGCATTCCAAGATCCATTGCCCAACGCACACCGTTCTTCTCATAAACAAACGATCCAGCATCCATATGCGCATGAGGGGTACGAGGGGAGCCTCCTTTTACAGCCAGATAACTATCTTTCTGACTATCCCATCCACCTCTATAGATGAAAACAGGTGTCGCCCCACGATTACACCAAAAAACGGCGTACCGGTTGCTGAATATTTCTCAGATCCTGGTTCAGAGCAAAAATCATCAAACATGGCAATAAACGCTCTTCAACAAATTCAACAGATGTATTTTTCAAATGCTGATTCTCCAGCCACAGCAAAGATAAATCATTTAATCTTTTGGCAAACCAAAACATCATCATATTGCACTTTACTCCATTAACTGCATCCGAAAAATTGAAATACTCTCCACTTGGTGCCATCATATATTCCATAAAATAAGCAGAATTCAAAAACCCGGGGCATCGGCAAGCCCCTTATCGTCACCAAAGGCACTTTCCAAGGCTGCTATCAACATGACTTGAAAGCTGGTGCCGTATCCCCAATAATGAAAGCCTTCCGGATAACCTCCATCCGGTCCATATACACCCAGCACTTTCAGATTACTCTTCAGGCACTTCTCTATGACCGCCAAGGCCTTACCTGGAATTTCTTCGTATAGGGCTATCGCCCCATAAGTCAATCCCGCATTGCATACCGAATTCCAATTACTGGCTGAAGTGTAAAAACTCGCATCTGGAGCAGCTGCATCAAGCCCTTTCCTTATAATAGCATCGCAAATAATACTACGTGTTTCCGGACTTAAATAATCATAAAGCCAATCATATCCAATGGATAATGCCATCACCATTTCACCAACATCCAGAAAATGAGAAGGATTCCAGTCACTAAAATGACTTACCGCCAACATCTCCCGTTCGGCGCGTTGTGCATATCTTTCATCGTTTGTCATACGATATGCATATGAAAGATAAAAAATACGTTTAAACGCCATGCGAGATACTCCCAATAAGCGCTTCCCCTCTAAAATACATTCTACCGGTTCTTGAAAAAACATTGCAGCACATTCACGCAAAATACGTTCATGGACACTTGCCAACTGAGGATATTCGGCCATTGCTTCTTTAATAGCCTCACTTCCACCTAAAGGCCACAATAGGCGAGGATGAACCGCTATATTTTCATATTTAAAGGACTGTGCACATAAACATACAAAATAAAGTATACCAATAAAAAATATACAGACCTTTTTCATCACTTCACGTATTGTTGCAGATAAAACGTTCGGGGTCTATCCAAAGGAGCCTGCCGATTAAAATTCTGATTATCAGGAATACCAGTTTTTTCTACCTACTCCCTTTTTGCATTAGTGAGCGTAACTCAGGCAAATGTTGCTGATAAATCAGACGCGTAATACCTGATGTTTCTTGCATAACGAAGCTGCCATACCTACAACTTCTCCCATCATTCCCGTTGTACGCATCACACGTACAGTACCCAAGGCCACATGGGTTACGCTAATATTACGTCCAGCCATCAAAAGATTATCAATATTCCTGGAATATAAACAACGGTAAGGTACAGCATAAGGATATTATGTATATGTTCGGTCTCCGCCTTAAAGGGAGCTGCTGGGAAATGGCTTGCATTTGTTGAATCGGGAAAGTGCAAATCAAGACTCCAGGTAGTGGCAAAGGACGCATCTTCATGAAATACATTCTTGTCAATATCATCCTGCTTCAAGATATAATCTCCTAGTAAGCGCCTTGACTCACGTTTACCTGCAATATAAGCAACCCATCCCAATTTACGTTTTAATATTCATGATTATTCTTCAACTCATTCTTCAAGAAGCTCCAATTGGAATATACCACCAATAAACCATAATCACGAATCCGCTCAAAATCATCAATCTGATTAAAGTTCATTCCTGTTTCCCATTGCCATTCACCCATAGTCACTTTCTCGCAGTTATCCTCATTAAAAGTAATTCCATAATTGAACCTTGGGAAACAGCTTTTCTTGCTGGTTTCAACAGAATACCACTGTACAGATGCTCCCATCGTCATCTTGTCAGCCTTTTCCGGAGCTAAATCCTCTCCATATTCTGCTCTGGCCTCACGCCCCATACGATAGTCTGCCCCTGCCAGATAACCTATCGTACCATCTCCAGTACAATCTGAAAACTAGAGGAGCGCTTAAAATTTGTTCCTCCCCAGTTTCTATATGCTTAATGACAACCGCATCAATTTTTTCACCTTTCATCTCAACCTTGATAGCCCGACAGTTTAGC
>ENA-OQCV01000338-OQCV01000338.1-human-gut-metagenome-genome-assembly--contig:-NODE-338-length-13261-cov-2.697122_pt1 | contig 13261 bp, 14 predicted proteins | sample MGYA00242766_ERZ504592 | MGnify/ENA primary metagenome ERZ504592 (study PRJEB26092, sample SAMD00036315) | human gut metagenome | host: Homo sapiens | study: EMG produced TPA metagenomics assembly of...
GGCGAGGGTGTACAGCAGGCTCTTTTAAAGATTCTTGAGGGCACAGAGGCATCTGTACCGCCACAGGGCGGCAGAAAGCATCCACAGCAGGAGCTTATACCTATTGATACTACTAATATACTTTTTCATCTGCGGTGGAGCATTTGATGGTCTGGAAAAAACTTATCGCAGTCGTATGGATACATCATCTATAGGCTTCAATTCAGATGTAAAGTCAAAGACAGAGCTCAATGTAGGAGAGGCGTTTAAGCATGCACTTCCACAGGATTTTGTAAAGTTTGGATTGATTCCTGAGTTTATCGGACGTGTACCTATTACCGTTTCTCTCGAGGCACTCGACAGGGATGCACTTATCCGTATACTTAAGGAGCCTAAGAACTCGCTTATCAAGCAGTACACCAAGCTCTTTGAGCTTGACGGAGTAGGTCTTGAGTTCACAGACGATGCAGTAAATGCCATCGCTGACAAGGCACTTGAGAGAAAGACAGGAGCCAGAGGACTTCGTGCCATCATGGAGGCTGTTATGCTTGACCTTATGTATCGTATACCGTCAGACAAGAGCATCAGCAAGTGCGTAATCGACAAGGATACAGTTGAGGAAAACTTAAAGCTAGATGGTGAGTGTGTGCCGGAGGCATATATCGAGGAAAAAGCGGCATCATAAGTACATGGCGGTATTTTACAAAAGATACAGCATCGGATAATATAAATTGCACAGCGGTTTGTTATGCATGGCTGTGCAATAATACAGGAGATATAAGTGGAAGAACAGATTATGAATATGCCTGCAGTAGCGCTGAGAGGGCTTACTATTCTGCCGGGGATGATTGCCCATTTCGACATCAGCAGAGAGCGCTCCCTTCGTGCTGTCGAGGAGGCTATGGAGCAGGATCAAAAGATTTATCTTGTCACACAAAGGAATGTGGACAGTGAGGACCCGACTCAGGAAGATCTCTATCAGATGGGTATTGTTGCTGATATAAAGGCAGGTTGTCAGATTACAGAATGATGTTGTGAGAATACTTGTAGATGGAATAAGCCGGGCAGCATTGCTTGGCTTTACCGGTAATGAGAAGTACCTTGAGGCAGAAATCTGTTATTGTGATAGTAATGCAGACAGCCTGCCGGAGGATCTCAGGGAAGCCATGCTTCTCGGAGTCAGAGAGGCTTTTCACAGATATGCGGCAGTCGTCGGCAAAATCAGCAAGGAGCTTATCAGGCAGATAGATCAGTATGAGGATCTTGAAAAGCTCATTGATTATGTAACCAACAATCTGCCGGTGTCATATGAGCTTAAGCAGCAGGTGCTTGAGGCAGAGGATATCAATGACAGATATCAGGTTATAGTATCATTACTTCTCTCCCAGGTGGAGGTTATTTCCATAAAGAATGAGCTTCAGCAAAAAAGTAAAGGTTCGTGTGGACAAGCATCAGAAGGAGTATGTGCTTCGTGAACAGCTTGGTGTGATACGTGAGGAGCTGGGCGAGAACGCTGACTCGGAGGCTGATGAATATGAGAAAAAGCTATCTGAGTTAGATGCGCCTGACTACGTAAAGGAAAAGACGAAAAAAGAGATAAAGCGCTTTAGAAATATGAGCAGCAGCTCATCAGAGAGCACAGTTGAGAGAGGCTATATAGAGACTGTACTTGAGCTTCCGTGGAACAAGATGTCTGTGGACAACAAGGATCTTGACCATGCAGCACAGGTGCTCGATGATGATCACTACGGATTAAAGGATGTTAAGGAGAGAATACTTGAGTTTCTGGCAGTCAGAAATCTGACAAGCAAGGGAGAGAGTCCTATAATTTGTCTTGTAGGTCCTCCGGGAACAGGAAAGACAAGCATAGCCCGTTCAATTGCGTCTGCACTGGAGAAGAAATATGTGCGTATTTCTCTTGGTGGTGTGCGTGATGAGGCAGAAATCCGTGGACACAGAAAGACATATATCGGCGCTATGCCGGGCCGTATAGTAAATGGCTTAAGACAGGCAGGCGTTTCAAATCCTCTCATGCTGTTGGATGAGATAGATAAGGTGTCAAGTGACTACAAGGGTGACACATCAGCCGCTCTTCTCGAGGTGCTTGACAGTGAGCAGAACTGCAGATTCAGGGATCATTACATTGAGATGCCTGTGGATTTGTCGGAGGTGCATTTTTATTGCAACGGCAAATGAGGTTTCAGGCATTCCAAAGCCGCTTCTTGACAGGATGGAGCTTATCGAGGTGTCAAGTTACACTGGAAAATGAGAAGTTTCACATAGCAAAGGAACACCTGGTTGAGAAGCAAAAGAGCAAAAACGGAATTAAAAAGGAACAGCTTACGATAACAGACTCTGCCCTAAAGGATATCATCAGGCTGTACACCAGAGAGGCCGGAGTCAGAAGCCTTGAGAGGACTATCGGCAAGCTGTGCCGCAAGGCTGCCAGGGAAATCTTTAAGGACAGCGAAGCTGCTGTAAAGGTTACAAAGACCAATCTTAAGACATATCTGGGCAATCCGAAGTACAGTCCGGAGAAGAAAAATGATCACGCAGAGGTTGGAATTGTTAGAGGCCTGGCATGGACCAGCGTGGGCGGTGTCACACTCGAGGTTGAGGTGAATGTGCTGCCGGGCAAGGGTGAGCTCGTGCTCACCGGTAAGCTTGGCGACGTGATGAAGGAGTCGGCACAGGCGGCACTTAGCTATGTGCGCTCAATAAGCGAAGGATATGGCATTGATGCAGAGTTTTACACGAAGCATGATATCCATATACATATCCCGGAGGGCGCAGTGCCAAAGGACGGACCATCCGCAGGTATCACTATGGCGACAGCCATGCTCTCAGCCATTACAGACAGAGCTGTCAGGGCAGATGTAGCCATGACAGGCGAGATAACACTGCGCGGCAGGGTGCTTCCGATAGGAGGACTCAAGGAAAAGCTGCTTGCAGCCAAAGTAATCGGAATAAAAACAGTGTGTATTCCAAAGGATAATGAAAAGGACCTGGAGGAGATTTCAAAAGAAATAACAGACGGCATGGAAATCGTGCCGGTGGAGAGATTTTCACAGGTGGAGAAGATAGCATTTGTAAAATAAGAATGAGGAAGAGATTATGGTAATTAAAAGTGTTAATTTAGAGACAGTTTGCGGAATTACAAGCACAATCCCTGACAATGAGTATAATGAAGTGGCATTCGCCGGCAAGTCAAATGTAGGCAAGTCGTCACTGATCAACGCACTCATGAACAGAAAGTCACTTGCCAGGATCTCTTCACAGCCCGGCAAGACACAGACCATCAAATTTTTATAACGTCAATGACGCCATGTATCTGGTCGATCTGCCGGGCTATGGCTATGCCAATGCCAATATCGAGATAAAAGCTAAATGGGGACAGATGATAGAAAACTATCTTCACACCTCCAAAAAGCTTCAGGCAGTGTTTCTTTTAATAGATATAAGGCATGAGCCATCGGACAATGATATCATGATGTATGACTGGATGGTAAACCAGGGCTTTGCACCGATTATCATTGCAACCAAATCTGATAAATTGAAAAAAAGCCAGATTGCCGCACACATAAAGACTATCAAGGATGTGCTTCATGTGAAGCCGGGCACGGTAGTTATACCGTTTTCGTCCATGTCAAAGGAAGGCAGGGACGAAATCTGGAATCTCATAGATTCACTCGTGTTTGACGAGGAGACGCTTCTTGCCATGAAACAGGAGGAAGAAGCAAAGCGCGAGGCAAAATCAGCTGCAAAAAGAGCCGCTGCATCCCAGCCACACAAAAAGGAGCGCTGGAAGAAGACCGGAAAGCCGGTTGCCAAAAAGACTAAGAACGCAGAGATAAGGCCAAGAGCAAAAAAGGCGTTAATAATCATAAAAAGAAATAAAGTTATAGAAAGAAAGGCGAATATTTAATATATGAAGAATAAATGCAAATTTGTAGGCATTATGTTTTTGTGTATATTGATAGTGTGTACGCTTGCGGTAATGGCATATGAGCACACAGCAGGTATGAAAGGCGCTGCCGGTGGAGCATCAAATGCTTCGGGCAATACAAAAAATACAGACGAAGCTGATGATATGCTTACAGTCGTGACATCCTTCTATCCTATGTACATTGCCACTTTAAACATAGTAGACGGAGTGGAAGGTGTGAGACTTGAAAACTTAAGCGAGCCACAGACCGGTTGTCTGCACGATTTTCAGCTAACACCGGAGGATATGAAGCTTTTATCCACAGCCGATGTTTTTGTAATAAACGGAGGCGGTATAGAGTCGTTTATGTCTGATGTGGCAAAGGCGTATCCGAAGCTTGATGTGGTTGAGGCCTGTGAGGATGTGGCACTTCTTTCTGAGGATGATGCAGACAGTGACCACGACCATGACCACGAAGCAGACGCAGAATCAGATAGCGCGCACGATCATGACCATGGTGATGAGAATGCCCATGCATGGATGAGCGTGCCGCGTTACCGCACCATGGTTCAGACAATCGCATCCCGGCTTGCCGAAAAGGATGCAAAGCATGCTGATGAATATTATGCAAATGCAAAAGCATATGATGCAAAGCTTGCAGTGCTTGAAGAAAAGATAAATAGCATAAAGAGTCTTACCAATGGACAGAATATCATCATATTCCATGAGGCCTATGCATATGTAGCTGATGATTTTTCCATGAATGCATGCTATCTGTTAGACCTTGACGAGGAGCGCTCAGTCAGCGCAGGTGAGATAAAGCAGGTAATAGGTGCCATAAAGGATGACGGAGTGTCGGTAATACTCGCTGAGGAGCTCTACGGAAAGAGCATGGGAGATACCGTATCGCGTGAGACAGATGTGCATGTGATTTATATCGACCCTCTCAACAGGGGAGAGTACGACAAGGACAGCTATCTTTATGGTATGGAGCACAATATAGAGCTTATCAAAGAGGCATTTACTAAATAAAATTGGAGAAAATATGCGGAAAATAATACAGCCATGTGGCTTTCATTGCATAAAAAGTAAATAACCTTGGAGTGAGCTTTGGAGAGCAGACAGTGCTTGAGGATGTAAATATGCACATACACTGTGGCTCCTTCAATGTCATAATAGGCCAAAACGGTGCCGGAAAATCTACACTCATAAAGGCGATACTCGGTGAGATACCTCACACCGGTACGATTGAGTTCAAGGATACTAAGGACGGACATATGGCTAAGCTTAAAATCGGCTATGTGCCGCAGTCTGTCAATATCGAGAAAAATACACCGGTCAGCGTGTATGACCTCATAGCAAGCTATCAGTACAATTATCCTGTTTTTCTGCCAAAGAGCAAAAAGATAGAGGCAAAGATAAGGGAGACACTCGAGGTATTTGAGGCTGAGGAGCTCATCGACAAGCAGGTGTGCAACCTCTCGGGAGGACAGCTGCAGAGAGTGCTTCTTTCCATGGCAATCATGGACGAGCCGAACCTGCTGCTGTTGGATGAGCCGGTGTCCGGAATAGACCAAAACGGCATGGAGCTTTTCTACAAGACCATGGATTATTTAAAGACTCACTATGACCTTGCAATCATACTCATATCACATGATTTGGATTATGTTGCAAAGTACGCAGACCATGTTGTGCTGCTTGATAAGACCGTTGCAAAGCAGGGGGACTGTGAAGGAAGTCTTCGAGAGCAGGGAATTTGAGAGAATTTTTTACACAGGAGAGGAATCCTGGGTGAGAGAGGAGGAACACAAATGAATATAACCTCCTGGCTTCAATATGATTTCATGAGAAATGCCCTTATCGCTGTGCTCATCATCACACCGCTTTTTTGGCATAATGGGAACCATGATTGTAAATAAAAAGATGGCATACTTTTCAGACGCGCTCGGACATTCGGCACTTACCGGAATCGCTGTCGGTGTGGTATGTGGCATGGCAGACACCTCGCTTGCCATGGTGATATTTGCGATAGTGTTTGCACTTCTTTTAAATAAGATAGGCAGTCTGAACACTGCATCGACAGATACCATTATATCGGTATTTTCATCGTGCTCTGTGGCGATAGGTCTTGCGATACTGTCAAAGGGCGGCAATTTCAGCAAATACTCAAGTATACTGGTGGGCGATGTGCTAAGCATCACAAAGACTGAGATAGTTTATCTAATTGTGATTTTTGTGGTCACGATAGTGTTCTGGGTGTTTTGCTTCAATAAGCTCAACGCCATCTGCATACACAGAAGCGTGGCAAAAAGCAAGGGTATCCATGTGCGTCTTCTGGATAATCTGTTTGCGGTGCTTGTAGCACTCATAGTTATGCTATCCATCAAGTGGATAGGTATACTTATAATAAATGCTCTGCTTATATTACCGGCGGCTTCATCAAGGAATATTTCGGAAAATATGCGTGAGTATCATTTCTTTTCAGTGATATTTTCAGTATTTTCCGGTATAGTCGGCCTCGCAGTGTCATACTACACCAATGTGGCAACAGGTCCGATGATAGTGATTATCGCATCGGTAATATATTTTTCGACATTTATATTTGGCAGAAAGCTGAAAAAATAACGGCTAAAGCTATAAGCAACAGACGCAAAACAGCCGATACACAATATAAGAGAAAGACTGTTTAGCTATATCAGACGCTATACAGGTTGATAATAGTATAGCGGGAAAGGATTCCCGCACGCACATTACCAGGGAGGGATGAGAGATGTTAGATGCTATTTCAAGTGTAGTTTCAGCAGTAGCGGCGCAGAGTGTCACAGCAAAGGACGAGGCGCAGACAAAGAATACTAATACCGCTTCAAAGAAGCAGGATGCAAAGACGGATAAGTCGGATGCAAAGACTGCAGGCTTCAGCGAGGAGGCAGCTGTATATGAGAAATCAGACAGCAAGGATGATTCAAAGGATACTGCAAAGAGCACAGTAAACCAGAAGATGAGCAAGGCAGACAGAGATGCACTGGTACAGGCACTTAAGGATGATGCCAACGCCAGACAGCAGCAGCTTATCGAGATCGTCAGAAAGTCCATGACAGGACAGGCTTCAACCTGGGATAAGTCACAGGGCTTAAAGAGTCTGTTTGAGAATCTGACTGTAGATGCAGACACAATAGCGCAGGCCGAAAAAGGACATCGCAGAGGATGGATACTGGGGAGTTGAGAAGACCTCAGACCGTATTCTTGACTTTGCAAAGGCACTGTCGGGAGGCGACAAGGACAAGGCTGATGAGCTTTTGAATGCATTCAAGAAGGGCTTTTCACAGGCAACAGGAGCCTGGGAGACAAGCTGCCATCAATTTGCCAGGATACTTATGATGCCGTAGTCAAGAAGTTTGATGACTGGAAGAATGGCACAGAGGACACACAGGTACAGGGCTAGAAGCCGGATGTGTATGTAAAAGTGTCGTGATGGAACGAATATTATATAAGAAATCTGATTTATGAATTATGAAAAGGGGGCTGCACGCAGCGTGCAGTCACCTTTTTAGCGCTTGTATATTTTTTTGAGAGGTGTATAATAGAAGAATAGTATATAAGTATCATTATTCATGTGGAGGAAATATCATGAAATTAGACATGTCAAAGTGGAAAGCACTTAGCATCAAAAATCGTTTAAAGAAAGGCTTCAGACTGACTACATTTGTAGCATCGGCATCGGGGGTTATCGCGGGTATTCTTATGATTCTTGTATCAATGAGATATTCCAGCGCACTAACCTTTTACGGATTTTCACAGGGAGATATAGGAAAGGTTATGGTAACCTTCTCAGAGACACGAAGCGCTACACGAGCTCTTATCGGTTATACAGCTTCTGACACATTAAGTAAGATGTCTGATACACATGATTCTAAAAAGGAATCATTTCAAAAATACTGGAAAGAGCTGCAAAGCTTTATAAAGACAGGTGAGGAGCAGGATATATATGATGATATAAACAGTAAGCTCGATTCATACTGGAGTCTCGATGATGAAATCGGACAGTTAGGTAGGAATGCTACAGATCCTGAGACACAGAAGGAAGCCGAGGAGAGAGCAGTAGCAGATCTTGCACCTGCATATGATGAGATATATCAGCAGCTTGTTGCCCTTATGGATATAAAGGTAACAGAGGGAGATAATTTAAGCAAGAGATTATCATTAGTATCATATGCCGCATTTGGTATTGTTATTGTTATCATTGTCAGTTCATATTTTATCTCGATGAAAATCGGGGACGAAGTTGCAGTTGGTATTTCTAAACCACTCGATGAGTTAAAACAGAGATTACGTACATTTGCACAGGGTGATCTTGAGGCTCCATTCCCGGCAGTTGATTCACAAGATGAAATTGCTGATATGGTAGGGGTTGCGAAAAACATGGCAGCAGACCTTAAGACTATCATATCTGACTCTGACAAGCTTCTTGGAAAGATGGCAGAAGGAGATTATACAGTTTCATCAGACATGGAAGATAAATATACCGGAGATTTTATTGGACTTCTCATGGCAATGCGTCAGATGAAGACACAGATGAATGATGTTATGTCACATATCAATGAGATATCATCACTTGTTACAGCAGGTTCTAACAACCTTGCTCAGGCAGCACAGGAAATCGCAGAAGGTGCTATGGATCAGTCAGCAGCCATTGAGGAGCTTCAGGCTACATTTGCAGATATCACAGGCGGTGTTGAGAAAACATCTGAGAAGCTCAATGATACATACAGGATTGCACAGGAGTATGCTGAGGAAGCAGATCACAGCCATACAGAGATGCAGGGCATGGTTGATGTTATCGGACGCATCAATGATACATCTAAGCAGATTGAGAATATCATTTCTGAGATTGAGGATATTGCCAGTCAGACAAACCTTCTTTCACTCAATGCAGCTATCGAGGCAGCGCGTGCAGGTGAGGCAGGTAAAGGATTCGCAGTTGTTGCGGGACAAATCAGAAGTCTTTCAGAGCAGAGTGCCAAGGCTGCAGTTGACACACGTCAGCTTATAGAGAGTGCCATTGCGGTATCTAACGAGGGTAATGAAGCTGCAGAGCGCGTAAGTACTTCTATTGAAAAAGGGTTTATTAATGGTATGAAGGAAGTTGCAGATTCTTCTCAAAAACTCAGCGAGATTGCAGAGGAGCAGGCAAAGGCTATGGAGCAGGCAGAGGCTGGCATTAATCAGATATCAGATGTTGTACAGTCAAACTCAGCAAATGCAGAGGAAACATCAGCAACAAGTGAGGAGCTTTCAGCACAGGCGGAGACAATGAACGAGCTGATTAGCAAATTTATATTTGGAAAAGAAATAGAAAAATTGTACATACGAGTTTAGAAAAACTTTTTTAAAAAAAGCCCCACAAGCATTATTGATATGTGCTGTGAGGCTTTTTGTTGTGGTGCGTTAGAGGGTTACATTTTTTAAATCTAGTAAACATGTACTATGTGAACATAGTTTTTTGTGCGATACGTGGAAAATCTGAAAAGTAATGAAAATGAACAATTAAATGAGAATATTTAAATTTGCTCTTTTTGAAGGGGTGTGTTATAATCTATGTATACAAAAAACAGAGGTAATACAATATGGGTAGTAATAACGATATTTCATTAAAAGCATTAGCCAAGATTAATCTGGGGCTCGATGTTGTGAGGCGCAGAGAGGACGGATATCATGAGGTTCGTATGATTATGCAGACCATTCATCTGTATGACAGGCTTGATATCAAAAGGACAAAGGAGCCTGGCATACAGATACAGACCAATCTGTCTTTTCTCCCTGTAAACGAGAACAATCTCATATACAAGGCTGCAAAGCTTCTGATGGATGAGTTTTCTATAACTGACGGTGTATCAGTGAAGCTGGACAAGCGTATTCCTGTTGCAGCAGGGATGGCAGGGGGGCAGTACTGATGCGGCAGCTATGCTTATAGGTGTAAACAGGCTTTTTTCACTGGGACTGACAAAGAGACAGCTTATGGAAAGAGGTGTGCAGATAGGTGCGGATGTACCATACTGTATTATGAGAGGCACGGCGTTGGCCGAGGGCATAGGAGAGGCGCTTAGTCCTCTTCCTCCAATGGTAAAGTGTCCGGTGCTTATTGCAAAGCCGTCCATCTCGGTATCCACAAAGTTTGTGTACCAGAATCTGAAGCTTGATGATACGACTATTCATCCGGATATAGACCGCCTGATAGATGATATAAAGGCTAAGAATCTGCATGATATCGCAGCGCATATGGGAAATGTCTTAGAGACTGTGACCATACCAAATTATCCGGTGATAGATGAGATAAAGAAGCATATGCTTTCAAATGGCGCGGTAGGAGCCATGATGAGCGGTAGTGGTCCGACGGTTTTTGGTCTGTTTGACGATGAAGATACTGCAAAGAAAACGTACAAAGCCATGAGAAGCTCACATCTTGCCAGACAGGTGTATCTGACATCTGTATACAATAATCGCAAATAACGTGATATCCGGATAGCACAGCGGGTGCTTTATAGTTACTTTTTTCTTATATGTGAGAATGATAATACAAGAGATAGGAGAAGTTTGATGACTGATAATTTAACTTTAAATATGGATGCATATCTGCCACTGCGTGATGTGGTGTTTAACACACTTCGTGAGGCAATTTTAAAGGGTGAGCTCAAGCCGGGAGAGAGACTTATGGAGCTGCAGCTTGCGTCAAAGCTTGGAGTCAGCCGTACACCTATACGTGAAGCAATCAGAATGCTTGAGCAGGAGGGGCTTGCAGTCACAATGCCGAGAAAGGGCGCAGAGGTTGCCAAGATGACTCTCAAGGATATGGAGGATGTGCTTGAGGTGAGAGAGGCTCTTGATGAGCTTGCAGCCAAAATAGCCTGTAAGAAAATCAGTGATGAGCAGCTTGCGAATCTAAAAACCATAAAGGACGAGTTCAAGAGGAGCATGGATTCAGGAGATGTGAAAAAGATAGCTGAGGAGGATGTGAAGTTTCACGATGCTATCTATGAGGCAACAAACAATGCGAAGCTTGTATCTATGATGAACAATATCCGTGAGCAGATGTACCGCTACAGAGTGGAGTATTTGAAAGACCCAAAGAATTATCCGATGCTTGTGAAGGAGCATGATGCCATCTACAGGGCGCTTGAGGCAAGAAATATGGAGCTTGTGACTACAGAAATGCATACGCATGTGGCCAATCAGGCGGTTGCTGTGAAGGCTGTGATACAAAAGCAGGATGAAGAGAAGAAATAAAACAGAAATATAACAAGATTATAGCAGACAAAGATAATAAAATACAAAATAATATAACAAAACCAGGGGCTGCCGGTTGCACTGACGTGTGAACGGCGGCCTTTTTTAGTGGCTTAGTTAGTGGCTTAGATAATAGCAAAAAAATTAAGTAATCAGGGATATTTGCGGGCTTGTATGGTCATACTATATCAGGGATTTTAAATCTTACGGGATTTATTGGGTATATAGGAGAGTTAAAGATGACCACAAACATAGATGAGAACATGAAAAAGCTTCAGGCAGATATATTCTGACTGCTCAGATATCAAGATGCAGGAGATGTATCTGGGGCGTGATGCTTCCATAAAGTGTTTTGTTGCATATATTGAGGTGACATGTGCAGGCTCCGGTATCAATAACAGTGCGTTTGGACGATTTACATCATACCTTGAAGGGATAGACCGGGATCAGGTTAAGGAAGTACTTGACAAAAATCAGGCAGCTCTATCCGAATTTGCACATCTGCACACGGTTAATGAGGCAGCCCAGATGATGCTGACAGGAGACGTGATTTTTTTTAGTGGATGGCTATCCGGATGCCTTCAAGCTTCCAGACAAGGGATATCCCGCCATGTCAATTCAGGAGATTGACTCGGAAAAGGTCATAAGAGGCTCAAATGAGGGCTTTGCTGATTCAATAAAGATAAATACTGCACTTATCAGGCGCAGGTTAAGGAGCACTCGCTTAAAGTGTAAAGAGGTGAAAAAGGGGCTTCGCGGACACAGCAATGTGGACATATTGTATGTGAGAGACCTCGTAAAACCGGGGCTTGTAGAGGAAGTGGAAAAGAATCTGGACAGCTATGTGATAGACCATGTGGGTGACTCGGGAGTTCTTGAACAGTTTGCTGAGGCAAAATGGTATTCACCGTTCCCACAGCTTCAGACCACAAAGCGGCCGGATGTGGCGGTAAATGCGCTCCTAGAGGGGAGGGTGGTGGTGCTGTGCGATAATTCACCGATAGCAATAATACTGCCAACCACCATGAACAACTTTTTTAAAAACCGCAGATGATTACTATAACAGAACGATAGCGGCAAGCTTTGCCAGATTGATAAGGTACGTGGCAGCCTTTATGTCATTTACATTGCCGGGGCTTTATCTGGCGGTCACAAATTTTCATACACAGATACTGCCGACACCACTCATACTGGCGTTTTATGAAGCAAGACTCGGCTGCCCATTTCCACAGCTCATAGAGGTGCTCATGATGGAGCTGTCCTTTGAACTGCTTCGCGAAGCCGGCATAAGACTTCCCGGAGCCATGGGAAATACGATAGGCATAGTCGGAGGCCTCATAATCGGACAGGCAGCAGTGGATGCAAATTTAGTGAGCCCTATAGTGGTCATCCTGGTTGCATTCACCGCACTCTGCTCGTTTGCCATACCGAGTGAGGAGTTTGCATTTTCATTTAGGATACTCAAATTCGCTGTAATAATGATGTCGGCATGGCTTGGATATTTTGGATTTTTAATAAGTCTGATGGTGATACTTTTGCATCTTGCAAAGCTCAAAAGCTGTGGTTACCCATACATGATGCCATTCGTGGGCAGCGAGCTGACAGGAGGCGAGATGAAAAGGACAGTATCATACGATTTCCGCTTCGCAGACTATGGAGGCGGCCTGTATTTGCAAGAGAAAAGGAGTGCAGGAAGCTGAAAGAAAATCGGACAAAATAAGTTGATGAAAATGGTAAAATTGTATTATTGTAATTAAACAATACAAATGATAACATATATATTATGTATGAAATTTGCGCGAAAGGGAGAGAGGTTATGGAACAAAAAAGAAAAGAAGAAATAAGAAAAAGTATAATTGCCTGTGACAATGATATAGTTAAACTCAGATCACAGGCTGAAAATCTTGAAGAAATCATGAAAAAAATCAAAAGTGCACGCAAAAACGTTTTGAGAGTGAATGCGATAAGTATGAAATCAAAAGGCAGAAAAAAAAGATAAAATTAGAGAATATGTCATGTTTAATACAGAATGTTAAGCTAGTTGAAAGATATGTAGGAAGAATGAGCGATCGAGTA
>ENA-OQCV01000339-OQCV01000339.1-human-gut-metagenome-genome-assembly--contig:-NODE-339-length-13253-cov-2.727411_pt1 | contig 13253 bp, 19 predicted proteins | sample MGYA00242766_ERZ504592 | MGnify/ENA primary metagenome ERZ504592 (study PRJEB26092, sample SAMD00036315) | human gut metagenome | host: Homo sapiens | study: EMG produced TPA metagenomics assembly of...
CTTACTGGCCGCCCGGCTTGTAGTGCAGCACCCGCTCCGACACCAGCCCGTTGAAGAACTCGGATGAAAGGGCCCCAGGCCAGAAGGCACAGATCAGCGTACCGATGCCCACAAGGCCGCCCAGCAGCCAGCACAGCAGCGCACACAGTGCATCGGTGAACACGCGGCAGCCGAAGTACGGCACCGGGGTGTAGTCCCGCAGGCCCAGCGAGAGGTAATCGTACGGGGCGATGCCCAGATCTGCCGTCTGGTACAGCGAAGCCCCCAGCGCCGTGACCGGCACCGCCAGCGCCACCCACAGCAGCTGCACCGGCAGGCCCAGCGCCTCGGCCGGGCCAAAGTGGGCTGCAATGGGGTCGTAGAAGGCCGTGACAATGAACCCGACGCCAATGCCGTTGACAAAGGTGCCCAGGCCGATGTACTTGCGCCCGAACCAGAACTGCAGTGCAAAGAACAGGATGTTCGTGCACAGGTTCTGCACGCCCAGCGAGATGCCCAGCATCTCGGCCAGACGCATATTCAGTGCGCTGATGGAGTCGTTGCCAAGGTGAGACTGCTTGAACAGTGCAATGCCCAGCCCGATGATCACAATACCGACCACCATGCCGAGGATGCGCCGCGCCGAGGGCATCTGCGGGTTCTTTTTCATGATTCTGTTCTCCTTTTTTGCACCAGTTTTACAACGTTCGTTGAAAGCTCAGCGGTGAAGCTGCGTTTCGATTCTTGCCCTGTCTAGTCCTTCGCCAATGACGATGAGCACATCCTGCCCCTGCGGGATGGGTTCCAGTGTTCTGCCGGCAGCGGTGGCGTTCAGCTCCAGCCAGCCGGTGGTGCCCTGCGGGTCCGGTGCAAAGCCCTTCACCCGCAGCACATGGCCGCAGGCGGCATCCGCAAACAGGTGGTCGGCAGCGGCCTGCAGCTGCTGCAGCGTCAGGTGCTGCTCCAGAAAGCACAGAGAGCTGAAGGCTTCGTGCTCGTCAAAAATGCAGCTTTTCGCAGCTGGCCTGCCTGCAGCCGCAGGCCGCAATGGCGGCAAGGTCGGCATCGGTAAGCCGTGCCCAGTCCTTGGTGATGATCTCTTCCGGCGCAAAGCGGCGGGAGCACTTGCAGCCCTCCAGCGCACGGGTCAGGTGGGCCACGGCGGCAGCGGTCTGCTGTTGCCCGGCCAGCTGGGTACGGCTGACCAGCACCCGGCCCGCGTTGGCCGTCTCGGACGCCAGCACGTACTCAGCCTGCGGCGAAAGCGTTTCCGGCAGCATGGCATCCACTATGGCGATCACATTGCCGATGTGATACCAGCGGTCCAGCGGGTCGTCCCGCAGCACATCAAAAAACTCGTCCACATCAAAGATGCCGCTGGGTTCCACCACCACCCGGTCGAACCCGCGCATGGCCATGGCAATGAGCTTGGTGCGCATCCGGCGCTGGTGGGTGTCGCAGTCGCATCCGCCGCTGATGGTCTCAAGGTCGCAGTTCGGGCCAAGAAGGTCCTGCACCAGCATTGCATCCACGTTCACTGCGCCGAAGTCGTTTTCCAGAATGCAGACATTGTGGCCCTGTGCCACCAGATACCGGACATACCGACGCAGAAAGGTGGTTTTGCCTGCGCCCAGAAAGCCGGTGATAAGGTCTACCTGTACCATAATAAAAAAGGCACCTCCTGTGCTGTTGTTTGCCCGGTTCCAGTATACCGCAGCAAACTGTAATACGCCAGTGGCAGATGCAAAAAGCCCCGCATTTCTGCGGGACTTTTTATGTTCGTATTCAGCCGCTTTCGGATGCAGAGCTGTACTCGGCAATGACCTTGTGGGCGGCAGGTGCCATTTTGGCCGGTACGGCGGCAGGTTTTGCAAGGAAGTAGCCCTGCAGCGCATCCGCGCCCAGCTCGATGACCTTGCGCAGTTCGGCGGCGGTCTCCACGCCCTCGGCAATGATCTGCATGTTGCGCGGGTGGTCGAAGGTCTCCAGCGATTTGAAGAAGGTCAGCCGCTCGATTTCATACAGTGCGCCCTGCTCCTGCGCCAGCTTCATGATGGTAGCGGGTGAGCGCAGCGCTTCCATATCGGAGCGCATCAGGGCTTTGTAGGCCATCACCTTGCGGGCGCTGCTGCCGCCTGCTCACGCAGCCAAGGGCCAGTGCCGCGGCGCACAGCCCTTCCCATTGGCTGGGAAAAGCTGTGCTTTGCAGCTGTTATTCGTTTTTTTACTGCCGGGACGGTGGACACAGTGATCTGCTCATAATCCGCACTGTGTGCAAGATAAACGCTCAGGTCACCGGTGTTGGTGGTCTCCATGCCGTCCAGCTTTGTGCAGGCGCAAAGGCCGAAGGCCAGCACATCCATGCCGGCAGCAGCGCCCTGCCAGAATTTATCCTCGCAGCCGGGCTTTGCCCAGCGCCGCGGCAGATACTGCACAAAGCCCACAGCCGTCAACAGTTCATCCGCCTCGGCCAGCTGGGCCTCGGCAGCGGCATCGTCCAGCATATCCCTGCCCGCGCAGCGCTGCAGGATGACATGGCACACCGGGCGGCGTGTGGCCTCCAGCACCGAGTGACGGAAGCCGCAGCGGGAGACGTTCATTTTTGCCGTACAGCAGGATGAAGCCCATGCTGTTGCGGCTGTCCGCCCGCAGGAAGCCATGGGTGATGTAGGGCATCTTCTGGCCTTCGGGCATCATGTCCAGATAGCCCACGGAGCCGTGGCGGGTGATGGTCTCATTGAAGAAGCGCTTGCCGTCGTTGCCAAAAGATGGGCCAGATACCGCCGAAGGGGGTAAGGACGGCACGGCTGTTGATGTCGGCTGCCTGACCTGCACGGGGGTCCTGCCTCATGGTAGCGCCTGCCCACATCATCATGCGGATGCCGGAGCCATCACGGCCCATGGAAGAAACGTTGTTCACATCGGTGCGGGCCTTGTGGGCAGCTACCATTTCAACGGCGAGTGGGTGTAAATTTTTGATACAGTAAGAGGGGCTGCTGCACTTTCGGCTAAAACGATGTGCAGCAGCCCCCTTTTTCGTATCGGATCCAGACAACAAAAAGCGTTCTGAGAGATCTCAGAACGCTTGGTGGTTGCGGGGCCGGATTTGAACCAACGACCTTCGGGTTATGAGCCCGACGAGCTACCAGACTGCTCCACCCCGCGATATTTACTTTGTGCTCTCAGCGGTTCTCGCTGACTGCTCAAGTATAATACCACAAGGGCGGGCGGATGTCAAGTATTTTTTTGATTAATTTTTTCTCTTTTTCCAAACCACGAACCCTGCGCAGGCGGCGGCTGCGATCACCACCACCGGCCATGCACCGGCAAGGGCAACGATGACCTGCTGCAGGCCATCCACAAAGTTCTGCCAGCCAGCGGAAAGGGCGCTGACAAAGCGGCTGCCGAAGCCCTCGCTGGGCGGCGAGTAGGTGCTCACCTCGCTCAGGCTCACGTACACGGTGCACTCTTCCACCTGATCGTTGTACCAGTCCATCTGGCTCTGCCAGCTCTCGATCTGGCTCTGCACATCCGTCAGGCTGGACTCGATCTCAAGCAGGTCGGAGAGGTTGTCGGCCTGCTGCTGCAGCTGCTGCAGGCGGGTTCGCTGGTTCTTGAGATTCTCAAGCCGGGTCTCCACGTCCATGTACTGGGCGGTCACGTCGTCGGCCTGCTGGGTTTTTGTAGGTCACGTTGCCTGCTTCGGCCACGGCGGCAAGAAAGTTCTCGTAGTTCTGCTGCGGCACCCGGTAGGTCAGGCTGACACTGCGGCTGTCACCGGCATCCGAGTATTCACTGCTGGATTCCAGATAGCCGCCCGCTTCAGCAAGAGCAGCATCCAGCGCAGCGCGGGCTGCGTCGTAGTCCTTGCTTTCCAGGCTGAGGTTCGCGGTGTAGATGATCTTTGCGTGGTCGGTGCTGTGGGCCGCTGCTGCCGCGTCGTCCTCCGAATAAACAGCGGTGCCGTTGTCTGCGCCGCTTTCCAGCGCCATGGTGTTCAGACTGTAATCGGCTGCCATGGGGCTGTCTACAGCGGCGCGGTCCGCGCCGCCTGCCGCCATCACCGCCGCAGTGCTGTCCGCAGAATAATAGACCGCCGGGCTGCTGCTCTTTGCGCCAAGGCCGATTTGTCCGGTGGCAAAAGCACCATAGCCTACCACGCACACAGCAAGGCAGGCCGCCAGTGCGCCCACCCGCTTTGCGGGGAAGCGGATCAGTTTCTTCTTCGGCTGCACCGGGGCGGACTGAGCCGGTACCGGTGCGGCGGTTTTCATCATGGGCTGGGCCTTTTCTTCTTCGGTCAACTGGTCGGTCATGGCCAGCAGCTTTGCCTTCAGATCGTCCGGGGCGTAGAGGTCGTCCGTCTCCATCTTGTACTCATACCACCTCATCTTCGATCTCCTCCTTCAGCATCGTATGTAACTGCGCCCGGGCACGCCGCAGCCAGCTCAGCACCGTGTTGGACGGTGCGCCCATCATCCGGCCGATCTCCGCCGCCGTGTACCCCTCGTAGTAATGCAGATAGATGGCATTGCGGTAGTTTTCCGGCAGGGCGCGCACTGCGTCCAGCACACTGCCGTCCTCAAACGCATCAGGCGCGGGCAGGTTCTCGTCCAGCTCGGTGTCCTTCTGATGGGCTGCGCGGGTCAGGTCCCGGCAGCGGTTGATGGCCACCCGCAGCAGCCACGCCTTGAGGTGCTCCTCACTCTCAAACGTACCATTATAATGCAGGAGCTTCTCGTAGACATCCTGCACCACGTCCTCGGCATCGGCTGTGCATCGGCTGTTGTGTATGGCAGCGCGGTAAACAGCATCGCTGTATTTCTGCACTGCCAGCGTAAATACTTCGTTTCTGGTCAGCTGTCCCATAGTTTCAAGCTCTCCTTTACCGCCTGTACAGGGCTGGTGGAATTCGTGTTCCACGGGGGACATTCACCCTATACACGGCTGAACGCCCCCGAAGATTGCATTGCTGGAAAAATTTATGAAAATCACCTTTTATATACTCTCTGCAGCAGGGCCACCCGTTCTGCAAGGAAGGTCTCGGCCTTCGGATGGTGCAGCCAGCGCTTGTTCGTCGCTGTGCCAGCCAGCTTTCTGCCCAGCGCTTCCGGGTCGGTATCGGCCTGCATCACATCCTGCATGGTCAGCTGCAGCGTCAGCGCCGCAGGGGTGTCCGGCAGCGGCGGCAGCGGGTCCTCCCACACAAAGGGCGGCAGCAGCTGCACCGCCACCGTGGCGCGGGTGCACTCCTCGGTGAGCAGCAGGGCTGCAGGCGTGCCGTCCGGCTGGACGTGCAGGGTGTTGTACAGCAGCTGCAGACTGCCCTCGGCCAGCAGGCGGATATCCCCCTCCCGCCCGGTAGGCGAAAGGCTCAAATATTCCCGCGCCTCGTCCAGATAGATGTGCCGGGCCGGTGCCTGCACGCGGGCATACAGCGCAGGCAGCGCAAAGCGGCCCGCTTTGTCCAGTGCGTGCTGCAAAAGCAGGTAGAACTCGGTCAGTGGGTAGGCCGGGTCCGGCTGCGGCATCCCGAAGTCCGGCCGTGAAACATGTCCTCCACCCATGGGGAACCTCCTTGATAAATAACGCTGATGCGGTATTCTAAACATAGAAGGGGCGCTGACTGCAAGGGTCAGCTTTCCATCCCGTTTATCAAAAGATTGACCGCACAGTTTGGAAGCAGGGCGGTCAATCTTTTTTTGTTATCATCTTACCATATTCTACGATGCATTACAACACGCCCTATTGTAAACCCTGCTGCAACTTCATTGTTGACCGTCTTCCCGCTGCCGCGTTATACTCGGGCACAGATGCCTTGTAAATTTTTAACAGAGGGGAATTCTATTCTATGAAAAAACAAAAAAAGCTGACCACCTATCAGATGGCTGTCACTGCGCTGATGGCCGCCGCGCTGTGCGTGCTTGGCCCGCTGAGCGTGCCCATCGGAGCCATTCCCATTTCGCTGTCAAACTTTGTCATCTGCCTGACCGCATGGCTGCTGGGGCCCAAGTTCGGCACCCTGAGCGTGGCGGTGTACCTGCTCATCGGCCTTGTGGGCGTGCCGGTGTTCTCCGGCTACGGCGCGGGCATTGCCAAGTTGGCAGGCCCCACCGGCGGCTATCTGGTGGGCTACCTGCTGCTGGCCTTCATCGGCGGTCTGTTCATCGAAAAGAGCAAGGGCCAGCCGGTGATCTCCGGCATCGGCCTTGTGCTGGGCGATGCCGCCTGCTACGTGCTGGGCACCGCATGGTTCGTGTTCCAGATGCAGTGTGAGCTGGGCTATGCGCTTTCGGTGTGCGTGTACCCATTCATTGCGCTGGACCTCGCCAAGATCGTGGTGAGCTGCATCGTGGGTGCACTGCTGCGCAAGCGTCTGGTACAGGCTGGCGTGCTGAAGCTGAAGGAGGCCTAACAGGCAAAGCAAAAGGGAGACTGCAAACGCAGCCTCCCTTTTTTATTTATGATCCGTTATTTTACATAGCCAAGGGTCGCAGCCATCACGGCCTTGATGGTGTGCATCCGGTTCTCGGCTTCGTCGAACACGATGCTCTGGGGGGTCCTTCAAACACTTCATCGGTCACTTCCATGGCATCGCGGCTAAAGCGCTCGCCCATCTCCTTGCCCACGGTGGTCTTGTGGTCGTGGAAGGCGGGCAGGCAGTGCATGAACACAGCGTGCGGGCCTGCAATGTCCATCAGCTGCTGGTTGATCTGGTAGGCGGCAAGGTCGTTGATGCGCTCAGCCCACACCTCCACCGGCTCACCCATGGACACCCACACATCGGTGTACAGCACGTCGGCACCCTTGGCGGCCTTGGCGGGATCCTCCTCAAAGGTGAGGGTGGCACCGGTCTCGGCAGCGATCTTCTGGCACTCGGCCACGAGGGCAGCGTCCGGCTGGTACTTCTTGGGTGCACAGGCGGTGAAGTTCAGGCCCATCTTGGCGCAGCCCACCATCAGGCTGTTGCCCATGTTGTAGCGAGCATCGCCGAAGTAAACGAAGTTGATGCCCTTCAGATGGCCAAAGTGCTCCCGGATGGTGAGGAAGTCAGCCAGGATCTGGGTGGGATGGAACTCATTGGTCAGGCCGTTCCACACCGGCACACCGGCGTAGTGGGCAAGGTCTTCCACGATCTGCTGGCCATAGCCGCGGTACTCGATGCCGTCGAACATGCGGCCCAGCACACGGGCAGTGTCGGCGATGGACTCCTTCTTGCCGATCTGGCTGCCGGACGGGTCAAGGTAGGTCACTTCCATGCCCAGATCGTGGGCAGCGACCTCGAAGCTGCAGCGGGTGCGGGTGGAGGTCTTTTCAAAGATCAGGGCGATGTTCTTGCCTGCCAGCTGGTCATTGTGGCGGATGCCGGCCTTCTTTTTTGCCTTCAGGTCTGCGGCAAGGTCCAGCAGTTCTTCGATCTCGGCAGGGGTGTAGTCCAATAGCTTCCAAAAAAGCTGCGGTTCTTCAGACTCATTGTATATTTCCCTCTCTATGCAAGCATTCTTGAATATTTATTCAAGCTATGATTCTATTATAGTACGTTGCATCGGGAAGGTCAAGAGGAAGCTTACAGCTCCAGCTCTGCCTTCCGTCCGGTGGACTGATAGGCAGTCAGCTTCACGCCAGCCCTTTTTTGAACAGAACCGCGCCGCCACGCTGGAATCGCTGTCGTGGTACTTGTCGCCGTAGTACACCACCTCGGCAATGCCCGACTGGATGATGGCCTTGGTGCACTCGTTGCAGGGGAACAGCGTCACGTACACCCGCGCACCTTTCAGGTTATTGTGGGCGCTGTTGAGGATGGCGTTCAGCTCGGCGTGGCACACGTACATATACTTGGTGTCCAGCGGTGCGCCCTCCCGCTCCCAGGGCATCTCGTCGTCGCTGCAACCAATGGGCATACCGTTGTAGCCCAAGGACAGAATTTTGTTTTCCGAGCTGACGATGCACGCGCCCACCTGACTGTTGGGGTCCTTGGAGCGCATGGCCGTGAGCAGCGCAATGCCCATGAAATATTCATCCCAGTTGATGTAATCCATACGTTTCATTTCGGTATGCTCCTTGTGCCTTTATTCTGCCTTTTATTATAGCGTATCGCTGTGGATTTTACAATAAACTTTGGCACTGCCGTGCAACTTGCACAAAACCTTGCCCCGAAGTTTGGCGCTTGATTCGTCAGAATTTTCAAACGAAATATTTAAAAATCATTTTAAGTATGGTATTATCTTTGTAAAATATGCCACAAAAGCGGAGAGAATGCTCCGTGCGGCGGAAATGAGGGAAAAACCGATATGAAATACGCAAGCAACAACATCCGCAATATCCTGATTGCCGGTCATGCCGGCAGCGGCAAGACCACGCTCACCGAGGCGCTGGTCTATTTTTCGGGCGCTGCCGAGCGTATGGGCCGGGTCGAGGACGGCACCACGATTTCGGACTTTGACCCCGAGGAAGCAAAGCGCAAGGCCAGCCTGTCTGCATCGGTCGTCCCCGTGGAGTACGAGGGCATCAAGTACAACCTGATCGATGCGCCGGGCCTGTTCGACTTCGAGGCCGGTGAGTACGAGGGCATCCGCGCAGCCGAGAGCGTGCTGGTGGTGGTGTCCGGCCGCAGCGGCGTGACTGTGGGTGCCGAGAAGGCGTTCCAGCTGGCCCGCAAGAATGGCAAGGCTACCATGGTGTTCGTCTCCAAGTGCGATCTGGAGAATGCCAACTACTTCAAGATCCTTGAGGATATGAAGATCAAGTTCGGCTCCACCGTCTGTCCCTGCGTGGTGCCCGCCAAGCTGGACGACGGCACCCCCGTGTACATCAACCTGTTCAGCCAGAAGGCCTTCAAGTACGAGGGCGGCAAGCAGATCCAGGTGGATCTGCCGGACATCGGCCACCGTTTTCAGGGCCTGATCGAGGCCATGAGCGAAGCCATTGCCGAGACCGACGATGAGCTGATGGAAAAGTTCTTCGGCGGCGAAGCCTTCACCACCGAAGAGATCGTGGAGGGCATGCGCAAGGGCGTCAAGGACGGCCTGATCACCCCCGTGTTCTGCGGCAGCGCCGTGAACCAGCAGGCGCTGGATATGCTGCTGTTCAACATGCACAAGCTGCTGCCCAGTCCGGAGCACGAAGCCAGCACGCTGGCCGAGGATGCCGCCGGCGAGCCGGTGGAACTGCACTGCACCGTGGACGAGCCTACCGCCGCCTACGTGTTCAAGACCGTGGCCGACCCGTTCGTGGGCAAGCTGAGCTACCTGGCCGCCGATGGTCAGCGGCAAGGTGACTGCGGGCGAACCCCTCACCAACGCCCGCACCGGCAGATGTGGAGAAGATCTCCAAGCCCCTCACCGTCATTGGCAAAAAGCAGGTGGACTCCGACGGCATCATTGCCGGTGACATCGGCGCAGTGGCAAAGCTGGTGAGCGCCAAGACCGGCGACACCCTGTGCGACGCTGAGCGCGTGGTCAAGCTGCCCGCCCCGTGTTCCCCAAGCCCAGCCTGTTCATGGCCGTCACTGTGGCCAAGAAGGGCGACGAGGGCAAGATCAGCAGCGCGCTGGCCCGCCTGATGGAAGAAGACCCCACCCTGAGCTACGAGAACAATGCCGAGACCCATCAGCAGGTGATCGGCGGTCTGGGCGAGCAGCATCTGGACGTGGTGAAGGCCAAACTCAAGAACAAGTTCGGCGTGGAGATCGGGCTGGAAGCACCCCGCATCGCCTACCGCGAGTCCATCCGCAAGGCCTGCCAGAAGCAGGGCCGTCATAAGAAGCAGACCGGCGGTCACGGCCAGTTCGGTGATGTTATCATCAACTTCGAGCCATGCGACAGCGAGCAGGTCGTGTTTGAGGAGAAGGTATTCGGCGGCAGCGTGCCCAAGAACTTCTTCCCGGCTGTTGAAAAGGGCGTGCGCCTTGCCGCCGAAAAGGGCGTGCTGGCTGGCTACCCCGTGGTGGGCCTGAAAGCCACCCTGCTGGACGGCAGCTACCACCCGGTGGACAGCTCCGAGATGGCCTTTATTATGGCCGCAAAGCTGGCTTACAAGGCCGCTATGCCGGAGGCCGGCCCGGTCATTCTGGAACCCATCCACACCCTGAAGGCTCATGTGCCGAACGACAACACCGGCGATATCATGGGCGATGTGACCAAGCGCCGCGGCCGCGTGCTGGGCATGGAGCCGGACGAGGACGGCCTGCAGACCATCATCGCTGAAGTGCCGCTGGCAGAGCTTGCAAACTTTACCACCTTCATCCGGCAGACCACGCAGGGCCGCGGCTGGTTCACCACCGAGTTTGCCCGCTACGAGGTTCTGCCCGAGATGCTGGTGCCTGCCGTTGTGGAGCAGGCCAAGAAGCTGGGCAATCTGGACGAGAGCGCCGACGATTGATTCTCTAACTGAATAGGACATTTCCCCGATTCCCCGCCGACACCGATTTTTCCCTCTGTCGGCGGGGATTTTTGTTGTTATTTTTCTAAGATCCTCTAAAAATCTCTGCCATTTTTAGGCATCCTTCCAATCTTGTCTGAAAATCCTTGATTTCTGTTAGGGGGGGGGTAGAATAAGGAGTTGTGAATCTTTTTGTCCACGATCCGCGCAGACAAGATCCACCCGCAAAAGTCGTATCAAGGAGGAATTTATATGAAAACGCGACTTATCAGCCTGCTGCTGGCATTCAGCATGGCACTGACATTTCTGCCTGTCGGGGCAGTCTCTGCATTTGCGGCGGAGACGGGCAGTAATGAGCTCGACCTCACCCCTAACACTGAGGTCACAATCACAGAGACTGCCACCTATGATCTGCTGCCCAGCAAAAATGCACAGGGGCATCTTGTGATTGACGCCCCTGGAAGCACTGTGACGCTCAATCTCAAAGGCAGCATTACGATCCAGTCACTCTCTACTTATTTTATTCAGGTAAAGCAAGGCACGCTTGTTTTTAACGGAGGGGACTACAAAATCGATTTCAACTCGACAGCCAAAGGCTTGATCCAGATTCAATCAGGTGCCACGGCGATTATTGAATCTGGAAATTTTGAAGGCAATGAGGAAATCATCAATAATGCCGGCAATGCAGTATTGAATGGAAGCGGTCACTATTGCACATCAAACACTACCGCGAATACCTATGTTGTTTACACCTCTGGCGGTTCCACTTTGACAATTAACGACGGTTATTTTTATTCTGAGGCAAACCATGTGATTTATGGGGCAAACCATAATAAAATCGTAATCAATGATGGAACATTCATCACTGAGGCTTGGAACAAATCCACGCTCAACTTATACGGTTCCGGTGAAGCAGAAATTCATGGCGGAACGTTCAAAAGCATGTCAAGCGGTCGAGTTCTTGGCACATGCGGTGTTGTGACCATTGAAGAGCAGAATGGCAAAAGCATTCTGTTCGAGGGAGAGGGTACGCAGACGCTTGTTGCAATTATAGCACGTAAAGGTACAACATTGAATTTTAAGAGCGGGACTGTGAAATCCCCCAAAGTCAGCCGCAATCGGAGGTCGAAGGCGGCGAAACAATCAATATTACCGGCGGGACGATTCGTGACAGCCTGTACGGTGTAATTGTGCGCTATAACCCCACAGCAGTTAATGTCGGAGGAAACGTTGATTTTTGAAAATAACGTAAATGATATTTATCTGAACAAAAAAGATCACGGCATAGATCAGCGGGTCACGATCACGGACGACTATAAGGGAACGGCATCGGTTGGTTTTGCTGAACCCGATGAGAATTTTTCCCGTTACTACGCTCACCAACGGTGAAAGCTATCAGAAAGATCTGAAGTTAACAAGTGTAGACCCCAACTATATTATTGGTTATAAACAAAATGAGGATGGAAGCGAGTACCGCTACCTTGAAAAGCGCACCGGCTACTTCGTGAATGTCGTATCCGGCACAGCATCCATCGACGGCGGCATTACTGCACTGCCCTCTACAACACAGATCCAAGACGGACGGCAGGTTAATCTGTCTGCCGCCCCGGCTCAGGACGGCTTGGAGTTTGAACAGTGGGTGGTCTCCCCTGCCAGTGCTCTGCCTGATCTGACCAGCACAGGCTTTGATCTGACTGCAAGCGAAACATCTTTCCGCATGCCCGCTCAGGACATCACACTGACTGCACAGTACCGCCCCATCCCTCCCACGATCGACGACGCCCCTGTCGACGCCTCTGTTGACCCTGGCATCAGCACTGCGGTAACGATCATTGGCGGTGCACTGCTGGTGGGCGGGCTGCATCAGCTGGGCACCGAGCTGTGGCTGATCCATCATCTGCCCAAGGGTACCGCCATCCCGGAAACTCGCATCGAACTGGCCCGAAGTGCTCTGGAAGGATGCCGGACAGCCTGCTCCTGCTGCCGAAGCCGCTTATACCGATATCGACACCGACGACACCGATGCGCAGCAGGCTGCACAGTGGGCAATTGAAAACGAGCTGATGACGCTGCGCAGCAGTGAGCATCCGGACAAATTCGAGCCCCCATGTGCCGGTCTCCACCGTAAAAGCCATTCGCGCGTGGCAAAAAAGGCACAGCAGATGAAAACCGTCTACCAAGTAACACCCAATGGAATCAAAACAGCCCGTTCTCCTTTTTTGAAGAGCGGGCTGTTCCGTTATTTGCTCCAGCCGACACATTTTTCTGCCCTACCGCCGCCTTTTTTCGTTGACAAAGCAGCCGCCTGCTATTATAATAATGTAGTCAAAATGGCATTCTTGTGCGGCTTTGCGGCTGCACAGCACAAATAGAGACAAGGAGAGATTCTCAAATGGCACAAGAGATCAAGATGTCCGCTGCCGGTCTGAAGGCAATGCAGGAGGAACTGGAATACCTCAAAACGGTGCGCCGCAAGGAGCTGGCCGAAGAGATCAAGGAAGCACGCAGCCACGGCGACCTTTCCGAGAACAGCGAGTACGACGAGGCCAAGAATACGCAGGGTCTGGTGGAGAACCGCATCACCGAACTGGAGCAGATGATCAAGAACGCCGTCATCATTGATGAGAGCGAGCTGAGCGTGGACAATGTCTCTGTGGGCACCCACGTCACCATTCTCATGACCGGCGAGGACGAGAACGAGGAGTACGACATTGTGGGCCGCACCGAAGCCGACCCCCTGAACGGCAAGATCAGCGACGAAAGCCCCGTGGGCCACGCTCTGCTGGGCAAGGCTGTGGGCGACAAGGCCGAAGTGCTGCTGCCCACCGGCCACACCGTGGAGTACACCGTGCTGAACATTACCCACGCTGCAGGCTAAGCAGGCCAAACGAATA
>ENA-OQCV01000340-OQCV01000340.1-human-gut-metagenome-genome-assembly--contig:-NODE-340-length-13241-cov-2.514260_pt1 | contig 13241 bp, 21 predicted proteins | sample MGYA00242766_ERZ504592 | MGnify/ENA primary metagenome ERZ504592 (study PRJEB26092, sample SAMD00036315) | human gut metagenome | host: Homo sapiens | study: EMG produced TPA metagenomics assembly of...
ATTCTTTATCATATTCTCACGAAAAGGCAAAGAAATCCCGCCATCAAGCGGGATTTCCCATCTTCTCTTATTCTACTGATAATAAGAAATAATAAATTGGCTGTCCGCCATATTCTAACTGTACATCACAGTCACCATATGTTTCTTCTACTTTCTCAAGTAATGCTTCTGCCTGTTCTTTGGTTGTGTCTTCTCCATAGTAAATACTGATCAGTTCGCTGTCTTCATCTACCATCTCTTCTAGTAATTCTAACGTGACTTTCTCGACATCCTGTCCGACTTTCTTGATCCCATCATCATCGATTCCCATGATATCATCGACCTTGATCGTAATACCATTGATGGATGTATCTCTGACTGCATAAGTAACTTCTCCAGTCTTCACGCATTCAATGATGTCTTTCATGTTGTCTTCATTCTCTTCGGCATCTGCTTCTGGATCAAATCCAATGATCGCTGAGATTCCCTGTGGAACTGTTGTTGTCGGAATGATCACTACATTCTTATCTTCCACTAAAGACTGTGCCTGTGTCGCTGCAAGAATGATATTCTTGTTATTTGGCAAAATAAATACAGTCTCTGCATTCACCTGCTCGATCGCATTCAACATATCTTCAGTACTAGGGTTCATGGTCTGCCCACCTTCGATCAGGTAATCTACACCTAACTCACGGAAAATATCATTTCATTCCCTTGGCCGATCGATACTGCCACAAATCCAAAGTCTTTTTCTAGGTTTCTTTCTGGTTTGCTTTCTTCTGCCTGTGTGAGATTTTAAACGTTCTCTGTGTTCTTCTCTCATATTATCAATCTTCATATTCGTAAGTTCTCCATATGTGAGACCTTTCTCGATCGCTTTTCCAGATGGTTTGTATGAACATGTACTTTAATGATATCTTCATCTGCAACAACCACGATAGAATCTCCGATTCCCATTAAGAAATCTTTAAACTTCTGTTCTTCTTCCATGGAAATCTCTTCTTTCGTCATAACGATAAATTCTGTACAATAACCAAATTTGATATCTTTCTCTTCTAATGGTGCTTCACTTGCTGTTGCTGCTGGTTTAACTGCTGTCTTCTCAACACTGCTTAAATCAACTTCTTTACCCATTAAAGCATCAACAGCACCCTGTAGGAATTCCACAAGTCCCTGTCCACCTGAATCAACCACTCCTGCTTCTTTCAGAACTGGTAACATCTCTGGTGTCTTCTGAAGAATCTCGTTCGCTTCCTTGATCACTACCTGAGCAAATTCTTCAAAATCTTCTGTATTCCTTGCACAATATACTGCCTTCTCTGCTGTTACTTTCGCTACCGTAAGGATTGTTCCTTCCTTTGGTTTCATAACTGCTTTATAAGCTGTCTCTACTGCCTTCTTAAATCCTACTGCAACAGTTTCTGTTGTTAATACGTCCTGATCTTTGACACCTTTATAAAATCCCCTGAATAACTGGGATAGAATAACACCTGAGTTACCTCTGGCTCCTCTTAAAGAACCGCTTGATAATCCTCTTGTTATGTGAGGACAATCCAGCGGCTCTTTCAGGGCTTGAAGCAGCAGCCGGAGATCACATTAAATGGTCGAACCTTGACTATTGCGGAGACACCAATCTTGACGGAGCCGATGGAGCAGTATCAAATGGCCGGAACGAAGGGATATGTACTTGTTCTGCCGGATGAAGCAGCTTCACAATTAGTCGGAGAAAAAATCCGTCTGGCGATGAAACTGGAAGATGGCGGATACCCGGAATTGAAAAGCGACTTGAAGCAATTCCTGAACAGTGGGAAATGGCAGCCGGAATTGCAGTCAGGTCAACAGCTCCCGGAAAAAGTAACGATGGGTGTTACAGTAAGGGCGTGGGGCGTTGCCAATTCGCTGACTGGATTTACAGCCATTTCGTTCTGCGGATTGTAGTTTAAGCATTAATTTTTATCATTCTATCCTGCTCGGTTCTTGCATTTGAGCAGCTGTCTGCCATAGACAAAAACCAGAAGAATTATGCAGTCATTGACCTTTTGGGTGTACCGGGCCGCAGGCAGGCTTCCCTGATCCGCAGGGAACTGTCCACAGTCTTTTTGATCCCACTGCTATTCCCCCTTTTGCTGACGGTTCTGCTGATTGCAGGGGCACAGTTCTTTTTCGGAGAGGCAATTTTGCAGCAGGGACTTGTACCTCTTTATGGTCTGGTGACGATTCTGCTATTCTGTGCAATCTACCTGACCTATTTTGGTGCAACAATGTTCTTATTCAAACGGGTTATTCTTCGGCCTGAAATGAGATAAAAATTTGAATTGCTACAAAAATGAAGCAATTCCGCCTGTTTTCTTGCCGAAAAAGAAAGCGGTTAGGAGATTTCTGCAACATTTGGCCTTTATCATAGAGTAATAAATTAGAAATGCTGATACCTTACACTATGCAAAGGAGTGGATTACTATGGCAAACAAAGAAAAGCGCTTTGAAACAATCTATACACAGGGAACTTCCTTGAGTATTGTTGTAGACACCGAAACAGGTGTAAACTACCTTGTCCATGATACGGGGATTACCCCTTTGCTGGATAAAAACGGAACAGTCGTTATTACTGAAATAAACAAGTAAACTTTATATTGGTTGCAGGGTATCAGCATTCTAATTACGAATAAGGGAGGGACATATGGGAAAAATCTTTGTATTGTCGGTAACAGACCATGAAGAATACATACTTAGCAGAATTATGGAGATTATTGCAGCCGAGCCAGGATTTGACCATATTGTGTCATCTCACCCTTGTAATACTCTTGTTTTTCCGGGATTGGAGCTTCGCCTGAAGGAGAGAACGGTACACCGAAACGGCGAGTTAATTTCTATGACCCATCGGGAATTTGCGACATTGGTATACTTGGCAAACCACCCGTCCTGGGTATTTTCTGCTGGGCAGATTTATGAAGAAGTGTGGGGTGAGGATGGTGAAAACTGCGGAACAGCCGTTGCCAGCGTCATTGGTCAGATCCGCAGAAAACTGACTCCGGATATGCCGAAAGCGGGTTATATCCGTACTGTTTTGGGGAGCGGATACAAATTTGAAGTTCCGCAAGGTATGGCAGAATAGAACAATCAAATATATATTAGCTGCGCACATTATGAAGCAGCCAAAAGCGGGAAACCTTTATGATGGGTCTCCTGCATTTTGTTTTCATAAAAATAGTGTGTGATTGTTGAGAATAGGCGTCATATAGGCGTAAAGGATATGTATAAAGTAAAAAGGAGGCATTACATATGCTTATTGGCGTTGATCATGGCAACAAACAAATTAAAACGGTTCATTGCAACCCCTTTGTGTCCGGTCTGAAGCAGAGTGTCACCCGTCCCTTTGGACAGAATGTGCTGAGGTATCAGAATACCTACTATACGCTGTCTACTGAGCGGATTCCTTATCGGAAAGATAAAACGGAGGATGATCGCTTCTTTATCCTGACCCTATTTGCTCTGGCTGGAGAGATTGAAGCGAGGGGGGCATATTCCTCGGAGGTTCAGCGTATCCAACTGGCAGTTGGACTGCCGCCGGCACACTTTGGCGCCCAGGTGGAACGGTTCACACAATACTTCAGACAGCGAGGAGTGATAGAGTTTGAGATGCACGGGGAAGCCGTATTCCATCTATATTGAAGCATGCGGCCTGCTTCCCCCAGGCTTACGCAGCAGCAGCCACCATGCTTCACACGCTCGTGGAGGAACCCAAAGCGGTGATTCTGGATATTGGCGGGTTTACGGCTGACTATCATGCTGATGTAAAAATGGAGAGATTGACCTTACCTCCTGTGATTCGTTAGAAAATGGTGTAATTCTGTTGTACAATAAGGTGCGTTCAAAGGTGAATTCGGAGCTGGACCTGCTGTTGGATGAAGGAGATGTGGACGCTATCCTGATGGGAAAAAAGACTCAATATCCGGATGCAGCCATACGGCTGACAGAACAGATGGCGCAGGAATTTATCAATGACCTGTTCAGCACGTTGCGGGAGCGAATGTTGGACTTGCAGTATTGCAAGGTAGTATTTGTAGGCGGCGGTGCCATTCTTTTGAAACGGCAGATCGAAACTTCGGGCAAGGTGGGAACGCCATTCTTCGTACCGAAAATCAATGCAAATGCGGATGGCTATGAGTATCTGTACCGGATTGAAACAGCAGGCAGGTGATGGTATGGGCGAGGAAAAAAAGAACGAGGGAGGTTTACGCTGCGCTTTAATGAGGGCGATCCCATACACGAAGCTGCCATAGGATTGCTGGAGCTGCAGAGTCCCCGCACGAAAGCGCAATATGTGGCAAATGCAGTGGTCTACTATAATGAGCACTTTAGGCAGGAGCCGCAGCCACTAAATGCTTCGATTATCAGCAAAGAAGCGGTAGTGGCTATCGTCAAAGAGATTTTGCGGCAGGAAGGTATGGGACAGGAAAAAGCAAAAGAGCAGGCGATCACAGCCAGATTGGTTGAGGGGTCCGTAGCGCCTGTGATGCCTTCAACTGCACAGGAAGTGGACGATGATTCGGAAATGGACGATAGGACACGCAGACTGATTGCTGGTGCCTTGTCTGCATTCCGCAGCCGGGGATAATCAAAAGAGGCATGGGAGCCAGCGATGCTCCTATGCCTCTTCCTGTATGGCCGCGATAAAACTGTCTAAAATATCTTCAAAATGCCTGTATTGTTTGGGTGTTAGTGTGGAAATCTTCTCCATAAGAAGGGAGGAATCTGTTTCTGTGATGACGCCTCGCAACAAATACTCGGTGCTGATGTGAAGTGCATCACAGACTTTGAGGATCGTCTCAGGCCGCATAGCCTTTTGACCCAGTTCTGCGGTGGAGATGGTCTGTGGTGTGACATGAGCCAGCTCTGCCAGAGTTTCTTGGGTCATATTTAGTTGTTTCCTCCGGTCGAAGATCCGTTTACCCATATCTTTCAGTAGATTTTCCATGCGTCACCTCCATGCTATAGTTACATTTTATCCGCTATGACATGGATTATTAAGCGGTCATGGTTGATTTATCTCGTCCATGGCAAGTATAATATGCAGAGGAGTACGCCAGGAAAGGAGAATTATATGAACAGTTTTTCGTGTGTGATTACAGGTCACAGACCGACCAGATTTAAGTTCAAATATAATGAAAAGGATAAACGCTGCCAACGGATTAAAAAAGTGTCTGCAGGAGCAACTCATACGACTCTATCATCAGGGAGTACGATGCTTTTGGGTTGGAGGAGCAATGGGCGTTGATATGTGGGCAGCGGAGATACTGCTGCGCATGAAAGAACAGCAAACATATCAAGATGTGGAATTGTGCTTGGCGCTCCCTTTTGAGGGTTACGATTCAGACTGGGATGACTGGCACCGAAAGAGGATGGATTTTATTTGCAGATATGCTGAGAAGGTCTTAGTGTTAGGCGAAATGCCCTCAAGCGAAAGCTATAAGAAACGCAATTACTATATGGTGGAGCAGGCCGGGCATATGATAGCTGTCTATGATAATGCACACAATATGCGGTCCGGAACCCAGCAGACGGTCAACTATGCCAAGAAGAAAGGACTCCAGATCATTTATATCCATCCAGATACAGCCCAAGGTAACAGCGGAAGATATAACTAAAAAATAAAGGAAGGGCTCTAAAGCGGGACACTGAGAGAGGTTGAAAAGCAGTGTGTCCGTTTTAGAGCCTGTTTTGTCATATAATGTCGAATGATTTTCTTTTTACTCGAAAGCGACTCCAATGCAACTCCAAAAGTTTCCGAAAACTGTCAGTTACACTGTAATTATGGCAGTGATCCCAAAACCAATGAAAACTCGATAAGTGGAGGTGGGGGTATGAGATCAGTACAGTATCCAAATGAAAATCGGAAGAAGAGGGTGGTCTTTATCCTGACAATAAGGATGAAGGCCGCCTTTTGTTTTAATTTCATAGATTCATAGAATAGTTGAAATAGCATTTGAAAAAAGTATTATTTCACAATTTAACAATTATCAGCAGGGCGGCAGCGTTGCGCTGCCATATCGCGAAAGAAAGGGGATGATGCAGGCCGCCTGTGTGCCGTCCGCATAACTGCGGACAGGGAGTAACGATGTTATGGAAAAAGGATTCCACAACATCGAGCAGTTCATTGCTTTCATAACTCCAGGACACACGGCTTTTCATGAACGGCTCTCAATAGGGGTATATCGTCGAGGCAGGACGAGAGAGTTTTCTCCACATAAAGAAAAACCTCCACCTGCTCGGATGGTATCTATTGAACTGCTCGATGCAGCAATTCAGGGAACAGCTGGTTTTGTCCATTGGTACAAAGCTGGCTGTTTTTGTTTATCACAGCCAGGTTTTGTCCGGTGCAGGTCACCGCCAGAAGCTCAGGAAATTCATAGAAATTCTTGAGACTTTTGGAGGTAAAGCCATGTGGCAACGGAACAATGGACAGGCAGAAGATGACCTGCAATTCAGATTTACAGCATATTTGGTGTCGGCGGTCAAGCGCCGCAGAAAAGATTATTTAATCCAGCTTTATAAGCGCAGCAGCATAGAGAGTAGTTCGGAAGTGGTTTACGAATCCGAACCCAGCTCAGAGGAAGTGGTTTTAGACAAATTGCCGCTTATGGATGTCATTGAAAATGGAGCGCTTCTGGAGGCACTTCAGAAACTCAATGAACGGGAGCGCCAGATCTTTCTGGCTCGAACGCTGGAGGAAGAAGATTTTGAGACTTTGGGAGTAAAGTTTGAACTTTCCTACAAGGGGCAGCTGCACTTTACTACAGGACGATCCAGAAAATCAGAAAGAGCATTGAAGGAGGTGACAAGAGATGAATTTTGAATGCCTGCTTCTCAGCGCCAAGGCGGGAAACGAGAATGCCATTACGACGATTTTACAGATGTATCGTCCATTGCTGTTAAAGTATGCCATTATAGATGGTGTGCTGGATGAGGATCTGTACCAGGAATTGAGCATTATTTTGTTGAAGGCGATTAAACTGTTTAAGATTTAAGTCAATGAGAAAGGCTCCGAGATCATTATGGCCTCGGAGCCTTTCTTGCTGACTTAAAATGGAGAACTGTTAAATTTGTATCCGCTGCCCAGTACAGTCCGGATATAACCGCCCTTCGGCGTATCCGGTGTCAACTTGCGTCGGATTTGGCCGATTACGCTGGCAACAGCGGTACCGCAGTGTTCACCGTCCGCAGCCCACACAGCCTCATAGATTTGGCTGGCAGAAAAGACCCAGCCAGGATGGCGAGCCAGATAAGCAAGGACAGCAAACTCATGGTGAGTCAGAGTAACAAGTTGACCGCTGCAGGATACCGTCTGCTCCTTTAGCCGAATTTCAAGGTGTGGAAAGGAGAGGCTGGCGTTAGAGGGTGGGAGAGCAATATGGTCAAGCTCTGGCTCGTCTGCAATAATTTCCATAATTTTGTTGAGTATATGTTCTTCGTGGTCAGAAATGGACACTATCAAGAGTTTTCCCATATTGTGTATCCTCTCCTGTATGCTTGTATTTAGTGTCCGATGACTTTTCCTTTTGTCAGCGAACATAGGGCTTTCGTTACAGTAAAATTAGGTTATTGTTTTAGTACGACTTTCGGCTATGGATATTTCCTTATGAAGATGTATTGCCATAAACAGCGTGATTACTACGGAAATTATATCTGCAATGGGTTGGGCATATAGGATTCCGTTCATTCCCCATACCATAGGCAGCAGCAAAATGACAGGAACAAAGCAGATACCTTGTCTGCATGATCCCAAAAAGAAACCTGCCGCTCCCTTGCCCAGAGCAAGAAATAGAGAGGAGTATACCGTGTAGAAACCGAAAAAAAGTGAATGTAAGACCGTTCGCAAACAGAGATTTTTTGGACCGGCTAAAATCATTTGAACATCTCCCTCGGTAAATTGAGAGATAATCTGCGTGGAGAAAGCAGCCATCACCAAGCCCACGACTAAGCAGAAACTTGTAGACCAAATGATTGAGGTTTTGATTGCTTCGCGTAGACGATCAAATTTCTTTGCCCCATAGCTGAATCCGGCAATAGGCTGAAACCCTTTCAGAAATCCAAAGACAACAAGCGTTCCCATAGAAGTAATTCGCGTGACCGCCCCCATGCCTGCAATAACCGAATCGCCATAATCGCTGGCTGCACGGTTAATCAGAGCAATAGAAAGACTTGTAAGCAACTGGAATACCAAAGTAGGTACACCGATTTTCAAGATTTCCGCCATCATTTGCCCATTTGGAGAAAATGCTTTTAAGCTGAAAGAAAATGCACTTCTTTTTCTCAGAATGTATGTGAGATAAACAAGTGTAGATACTAGCTGAGAAATCGCAGTGGCGATTGCTGCACCGGCAACCCCCATGTTGAAAGTGTAAATAAACAGAGGGTCTAATCCGATATTCAACACAGCGCCCAACAGTAACGCACACATAGTTGTCTTTGCTGCACCTTCACTGCTTACAATATTGTTCATGGTTACATTAAACACATTGAAAACACAGGACAATATATAAATTCTTGAATATGTCAGAGCATACGGCATGATAGTTTCTGTCGCGCCTAACATAGTTAAAATTGGTTTAAGGAAGATTGTAGAGAAAAGGATGATAATAGCACCAATCAGAAGGCTGCTATACAGAGCGGTACTTGCCACCTTATTGGCAGTATCCTTATCGCCTCGTCCCAGAAGTCTTGACAGGTAGGATGCAGCACCGTTGCCAAACATTAGTCCCAATCCAACTACGACTTGTCCTAACGGGAAAACGATGGAAATGGCTCCCATTTGACTTTTTCCCAGTCCGCTCACAAAATAGGCATCCACCAGATTATATAGGGCATTGATTAACATCCCAATCATAATCGGCACGCCAAGCGACATCAGAGCTTTGGGGATAGGCGCACTGCCCAAAAGCTCAAGTTTGTTGTTATGTTCACTCATTGTTAATACTCCTTTCGCACTTTGAAGATGTAAATTATAGTGGTATAAATTACAGTATACTGCTGAATGAATATACTACTATAATTTATAGTAGATGTCAAGAGGAGAGAAGCGATTTCCCTTGACAAAAAGGTATAAAATCTACTACTATAATTTATAGCGACTTTGACGGTAATATTTTATGCAGAGAACATAGCGAAAGGGCGTGATCCACATGGCTACCATAGATTTAATCTGTGTTGGGAAATTTTGCAAAAAGGATCCAATGAGTGCCTACGATATTCAAAAATTAGTAGAATATAGAAAATATCAAATGGGTAAAATCAGTACCCGTCTATTTATCAAAAAAGCAATTCAGTTGGAAGAAAAAGGGCTAATCCGAGGCGAAATCGTAAAGGAAGGAAAGATGCCAGAAAAAGCAATTTACTCCCTAACGGAAGCCGGAGAAGCAGAATTTGAACGCCTCATGTTTGAGATTTCCGCAAAGCCGATTAACATTTTTCTTGACTTCAACGCTGTTATTGTAAATTTGGACTCCTTGCCGCCCGAAAAACAAAAGTCGTGCATAGCAGAGATTCAGGAAAATATTAGTGTCTTAAAATCCTATCTGGAAGATAATATACGGGAAAAAGAAAACACCCCCAGCATTCCGGAAACAGGTATGGCCGTCTTGCGTCAGCAGTATGTATTGGTGGAAGCAATCCAAGCATGGATTAGTTCTTTAAATATTATCTGAAGCCAGTATTCTTACAGGGATTATAGTTGATTGAGTTATAGTGTCCATGCTTTATGAAAAATAAGAAAGGCTTCGAGATCATTACGGCCTCGAAGCCTTTCTTGCTGTCTTAAAAGGGGGAACTGTTAAACTTATATCCGCTGCCCAGTACGGTGCGGATATAACCGCCCTTCGGTGTGTCCGGCGTCAGCTTGCGACGGATCTGACCGATTACACTGGCAACTGCAGTGCCACAGTGCTCACTATCTTTGCGCCATATAGCTTCATAGATTTGATGAGCGGAAAATACCCAACCTGGATGTCGAGCCAGATATGTAAGGACTGAAAATTCATGGTAAGTCAAAGCGATGAGAGTACTGTTGCAATATACGGTTTGCTCCTTTAGCCGAATTTCAAGACCAGGGAAGGAAAGTGCAGACTGAGGGAGGGATGGTGCAAGGTGGATAAACTCTGGCTCATCCGCAATAAGCTCCATAATTTTGTTGAGTATATGTTCTTCGTGGTCAGTAACGGACAGAATCAGAAGTTTGCCCATTTTGCTCACATCCTTTCTCATATGTTATTTTTGCGATATTTCACTCCGAAGTCCTCAGCCGTTCCACCACAGTTCCCTTATTAAAGAAGTGGAGAACGATCAGCGGAATAACCGCAGCCAGCAGCAGATAAAGCACACCAATGACCAGAACAGGAACCAATGTAATGTTCAGAGTAAAGAACCACATGGAGGGGCCATTCAATGCGCTCTTTAGCACTGTGACTGCCAAGATCGCTGCGACTGCTCCGCCGATAATGTCCGCACCTATGGCATAATAGATGCCCTCATAGACCATCAGGCGGCGAAGCTGCTTGCCGGTCATACCGATGCTCTGCATGGTAGCAAACTCGTGGCGGCGGGTAATGATGTTGGTAATGATCATGTTGGTAAAGTTGATCAGTCCCGCAAAGGCCATGATACATCCAATCAGACCGCCGATAACCAGAATCATACTGCGAACCGAATCAAGCTGCTCTTTCAACAACTTGGTGGAAGTATAGGCAACCGAAGAATTTTCGCTCACATAGCTGCTCAAAAATTTCTTCCATCTGCGGCTGCAAGGCTTCATCCACATTGAATCCATAAGTCAGCAGCGTGGGAGCGTCATAGATTTCCTTAAATACAGTGTCCGGCAGATATACAAAAGGAGCATCAGCGCCGATATGCACCTGGGCGGTGGTGCCTGTGGGCGTTTCGGTTTCTGTTCCCACGAGGATCGCTTTTGCAAGGATGGTGCTGGTTTTGACCAGTTCACCATCCTTGTAGAAGGAAATGCTCTCTCCAACCTGTAACTGATCGGTCAGCGGAGTGTTCTTTGGTTCCTCCGTCAGTTTGTCGATGGGGCAGCCAATAATGACATATTCTCCGGTAGCCATTTTCTGCGTTAAGGTTTCAGTATCCTTCTCGCCTTCAAAAATACGCATATCCGCCCAGAAATTCTCGGAGGCACCCATCACATTACCAAAATAGCGCCTTTCGGTATCAGAACTTGTGTACAGGCTGTATCCCTGATAGCTTTGATTTACGACGCCTTCTTCCTCATGGAATAGCTCTATGCCGCTTAAATCTTCAAACCCATAGTCAACCAACACATTTCTATCGTCTTTTGTATTTCGGTAAAGATAGCGTTCATCCTCAACTCCGGGCTGTCCGGCAATCAGATCCACCGCCTGCTGTGAGAGCGTATCTTCATGGTGCTGAACGCTTTCCATTACATTAAATGCGGCGGAGTTATAGACATTAAAATCTGTTCTGGTAACACGATTTACCCACTTTTCTTCATCAAGGCTTTGCGTCACGATGATGATAGAGTTAAACAGAACGATGCACAGAAGCAGAGAAATAATGATGAACGCTGAGCGCCGGCGATTGCGCCCCAGATTGGATAAGGCCATACGGGACAGCTTTACTCCATTGGTTCGCTTTGCGGTTCTCTTTTTTATAGGCGTTCTGCTCTGTGTAACGAATCGCCTCCAAAGGAGAAATCTTTGCCGCCTTTTTTTGCAGGCTTCCGGGTGCTGATAAACACGGTCAGGATCGTAAAGAGGGCGGCGATAACAAAGATCAGCGGCGAGGTAGATACGGATGTACCCACCATAGAATATTCAAGGTTAATGATCTCTGTCACGGCAGGAAGCAGTACCCAACCGGCAAAGAAACCGGCAATCAGACCGATGGGCAGCCCAATCAGCGTGAGCCAGACTGCCTGACGGTTCACAATACCCTTGATCTGCCGTGTGGAAGTTCCAATCGTCCGCAGCAGGCCGTATTGACGGACATCCTGCATCACAGAAATATCAAAGATATTGTAGATCAGCAGGTATCCGCACACGACAAACATCAAGATAAATACAACGGCAAACACGATGGACTCTGATGAGGTCAATCCCTGGGACATTTGATTTTCAGAGGCGAGAATGAAATTGCCTGCGCTCATATCCTCTGGATTGCCGCCAATGGAGTAAACAAAATCATTTAACTGCTGCTGAACATTTGCTTTATTCTTCAGCACAACATCGGAAAAAGTAACGCCGGACATTTCATGGTCTACCGCATAAGTGTTCTGGACCACATCGGGGTTTTCTTTTATAAACTGCTCTGAAACAGTCGCAACGCTCACAGAGTCATTGCTCGCTTCCCACCAGCCGGAAAGCACCATATCATAATGATAAGTTTTCCCCGCAGTTCAAATTCCAGCGGAACCTCTGCGCCAATCTCAGGTTCTACACCCAGCGCCTTCAGTGCCAAATCCGTGGTGGCAATCTCATTTGCCTTCTCCGGTGCTGCTCCATGAGTAGGTACGCAGAAAGTCAGTTCCTGCTGCACACTGTCCGCATAATTGATCTCAATGGAATGGCTGGAAGTATTGCTTGCATAGCCAATGATACGCCGGTGGCCTGCCTGCTCCACAAAATCGCTGTTTACAAGCTGCTCATACTGTTCCTCCGTCATATACCCCCAAAGTGCCATCCGCCTTGCTGCCTTTTTTAGCATTTGCAGAGAGAGCTGGATGGAGGACGCCATATTGAACGCCAGGGAAGTGACAGAGGTAAACAGGAAAGCAGTCAGGATGATTGCTAACAGTGCTGCCAGATTGCGTACCTTATTCTTCTTGAAATAGCGTTTGGACAGCTTGGTAATCACTTTGGAATTATTGTTGCCAAATAAAATATCATTCATGTTGGTCACCTCCTATGTCCTTACTCATTTACCCGAAGCCGCTCTACGACACTCCGATTGTTAAAGAGCCGGAGCGCGATAACGGGAACAATAAACGCCAGTACCAGAAAGAGAACCAGCATAATCAGCGCAGGCAGCAAGGTCATCTGGAATGTCATCATGATACTACTTGGGCTGATGTCTACAAAAGGCCCTTACCAATGTCATGCCAAGCACACCAGCAGCCAGCGTACCAGACAATCCCGGCCAGCAGCACATAGGAGAAACTTTCAGAAATCATCATCTTTCAGGAGCTGCTGGCTTCGTCATACCGATACTCTGCATGGTGGCAAACTCGTGCCGGCGGG
>ENA-OQCV01000341-OQCV01000341.1-human-gut-metagenome-genome-assembly--contig:-NODE-341-length-13222-cov-3.205040_pt1 | contig 13222 bp, 19 predicted proteins | sample MGYA00242766_ERZ504592 | MGnify/ENA primary metagenome ERZ504592 (study PRJEB26092, sample SAMD00036315) | human gut metagenome | host: Homo sapiens | study: EMG produced TPA metagenomics assembly of...
TGAAAAGAAAAATTTGATGATTTGTGCAATGGCTTTGTGTATCTGTGCAGGATTGACCGGTAACACTGGAGAGGTCAGCGTATGGGCATCCGAAGGATCATCTTCGGATGCTGTCCGGATAGGCGCCCTGAAAGGTCCGACAGCAATGGGAATGGCGCAGCTTCTTGATGAAGACGGATACGATTTTACGATTGCTGCATCTCCGGATGAGATTGTTCCGATGGTAGTACAGGACAAGCTTGATATTGCAGCTGTTCCGGCAAATCTGGCAGCAACGTTGTATCAGAAGACAGATAAGGATGTCAGTGTTCTGGCGGTCAATACGTTGGGTGTTCTCTATCTTGTGGAGAATGGAGACAGTGTAAAATCTGTGGAGGATCTTAAGGGAAAGACTATTTATGCCAGTGGGAAGGGTGCAACTCCGGAATATGCCTTGAACTCTGTTCTTAAAGCGAATGGAATCGACCCTGAAAAAGATGTGACTGTTGAATTTAAATCTGAGCACGCAGAGGTAGTTTCCGCACTTGTGCAGGATCAGACAGCAGTCGGACTTCTTCCGCAGCCTTTTGTAACTACAGCGCTGATGAAAAACGATAAGCTGAAGGTTGCCCTGGATCTGAACAAACTGTGGGAAGATTCCATGGATGACGGAAGTAAACTTGTGACAGGAGTTGTGATCGCAAACAATGAGTTTGTTCAGGATCATGCAGATAAAGTAAATGATTTTATGGATGCTTATAAAGAATCTGTAGATTTTGTCAACAGTGACACAGAAGCTGCGGCCCAGATCATAGGAGATCATGATATTATTGCAAAAGAAGTTGCACAGAAAGCAATCCCTGACTGCAGTATTGTGTTTATTGAAGGTGATGAGATGAAAACCATGCTTTCAGGATATCTGGCAACTCTGGATGATCAGAATCCTGAGATTATAGGAGGACAGTTGCCGGATGATGCATTCTATTACAAACGATAGAGCAAAAACTGACAATGGAACGAAATATACAGGAATTCGCATATTAGCAGTACTTTTCTGGATTGCAATCTGGCAGTTTGCGAGTATGTATCTGAAACAGGAGATCCTTCTGGCATCTCCTGTTTCTGTTGTCCGAAAGCCTTTTTGAACTGATTTTCAGCGGAAATTTCTGGCAGTCTGTCGGATTTAGTTTTGTACGCATTGTGACAGGATTTCTTCTGGCTGTGCTTCTGGGAATCTTTCTGGCAGTGTGGGCATATTGGTCAAAAACAGTGGAAATCCTGACAGCACCTGTGATCGCAGTGGTCAAATCTACACCTGTGGCATCTTTTATTATTTTGTGCCTGATATGGATTCCTTCGAAAAATCTGTCAGTTTTTATTTCCTTTCTTATGGTTCTGCCGGTGATATATACAAATATCCTTGAGGGAATACGACAGACGGACAGGAAGATACTGGAAATGGCAAAAGTATTTCGTGTGAATCTCAGAAGACAGATCAGGTATATTTATGTATCGCAGGTACTGCCTTATTTTCTCTCAGCATGCAGGCTTTCTCTTGGAATGTGCTGGAAGGCAGGAGTGGCAGCAGAGGTTATCGGAGTACCTTCAGGTTCTATTGGTGAGAAACTGTATAATGCAAAATATATCTGAATACTCCGGATCTTTTTGCGTGGACAATTGTGATAATTGTGATCAGTTTTGTATTTGAAAAGTGTTTTCTTGGAATTGTAAGCAGAGTAGTTTATATGATAGAACATAGATAACGGAAATTTTGATTTATGATAATCCTCTTAAATGCATTTATTTATGAGGTCTGTTACAGGCGGAGAAGAGATATGGATATAAAGGTAGATCATATTAGTAAAGCATATGGAGAACAGCAGGTACTGCAAGACTTGTCCTGTGTTTTTTCCGGAAGGGAAAACCACTTGCATCAGAGGAAGATCCGGATGTGGCAAAACAACACTGATACGGCTTCTTCTGAGACTGGATGTTCCGGATAAGGGGAAAATAGAAGGGGTAAGTGACAGGAAACTCAGTGCAGTATTTCAGGAAGATCGTCTGTGTGAAAATCTGAGCGCTGCTTCTAATATAAGACTGGTATGTACAGAAACAATAACAGACAGAGAACTGGAGGAGGCGTATAAAGCAGTTGCGCTTACTGAGATATGGCAGAAACCGGTTCGTGAACTGAGTGGAGGAATGCGCAGGAGAGTATCTATCCTGAGGGCATTGCTGGCTGAATCAGACTGTGTGATCATGGATGAACCTCTCAGAGGTCTTGATGAAAAAACCAGAGCAAAAACAATTGATTATATTTTGAAAAAGACGGAGGGAAAGACGTTGATCTTTGTTACTCATGAAGAAAAAGAAGCAGTTTGGTTAAAGGCTGACAGAACAGTAGATATATTGACAAAGCATTAAAATTAATGAAAAACTAAATTTCGGTTATAGATTATAGCGTGTCTGAAAAATCATTTCTACAATCTTCAAACACGCTATAACTCCAAAAGAGGAAAAGCTTATGATTACATTAAATGATTACTTGTATTCAGGAGATACGGTTTTAAAAATTTTACAGAAATATACCCGGGATCTGAGAAAAGAAGCGAAACTTACTCATAATGAAATTGATATGATGCATGTGAATTTCCTGATTCAGATCACAGAGCTTTTAGAACACAATGATTTCCTTACGGCCCAGTCCCAGAAGATCCGGGAATTTTATAAATATATGGCTCATGAATATCCGTTTCTTGCGTTTACATTTAAAGGAAGGATCAAATCGCTGATCCGGGCAGAAGAGAAATTTAACGGCTATATTGTGGAATATATTTACGATTATTATACAAAACATGGAACCTATCCTCCTGTGTCGGAACTGAAAAATAAACTCAGTTGTTTTCGGGATTTTATTGCATACAGAATTGTGTTGTGTATGCCCAAGTGTCATCTGAAACCAGGAGAAGATCAGGAAACGGCGTCGATCCGCTATCTTTATGAGATTGCCAATGTTCTTCCCGGGTTCCTGGAAGAACGAGGGTTTACGGTGGAGTCTGCCTATGGAGTAAAGAAAAGTACGTCGCCGCTTCTTAATGAAGATGTGAAGATGTATTACCGGGATTATATCTGTGGAACCAGCGGGGAAGGATATCAGTCATTACATATCACAGTTTATGATAACAGTTCCCGTTCTTTCATGGAAGTGCAGCTACGTACCCAGAAAATGGATGACACTGCGGAAATTGGTCCGGCGAATCATCTGGGATATGAGAAGAAACAGCAGGATGAGCGTGCAAGACGTGATGCTATTCCAGAAGGCGAGTGCGTTTATTTCGATGAAGCCTATGAACGGGGTATGCGTCTTTTGCAGTTGGAACTGGCAGATCTGGATGTAAATATGTTTTCCGCAGTAGATAACAGCCTGATCAATGATGGGTGCGGACTGTTCAGGGGAAGACTGATCTTACCTTATGAACATTTGTCAAGATTTCAGAATGATGTGATTGATTGAATAAAACACCTATCTTTTGATGTATAAAAATACAGGGAAATGACAAAAATTTGATAAAATATGTAAATTTTTAGTTATATTTTAGGCATTCTATGGTACACTGATATAGTATATCAAAAATGGGAGGGAAACTCGAAAATGAGCAAAAAATGAAGGAAAAGGGTTAAAGTCTTTTAACAAGGGATTTCAAGTGCCTGACACCTACATTATTATCTTTTTAGTAGTTGTTGTCGCTGCACTTCTGACTTTCCTTGTACCAAAGGGATTTTACGAAACACAGGATATTTCGTATATGATCAATGGTGTTGAGAAAACCCGTACAGTAATCAAAGACGGAAGTTTCCAGTATCTGACAGATGATGCAGGAAATGTAGTAACAGAAGGAGTAGCACTCTTTAGTGGAGATGGTGGAACAGGATTCTTCAACTATATGTATAACGGAATCGTAAGTAGTTCTGCAATCGAGATTATCGCATTTCTTATGGTAGTAGGCGGTGCATTCGGTATCATGATCCGTACAGGAGCGATTGAATCCGGATTGATTGGATTGATCCGTAAGGCAAAGGGAGCAGAAAAAACTGCTGATTCCGATACTTTTCGTATTGTTTTCTCTTGGTGGAGCAGCTTTTTTGGAATGGGAGAAGAAGCACTTCCGTTTACTATGATTCTTTGTCCGTTGTTTGTAGCAGTTGGATACGATTCAGTTATTGCAGTTCTTGTTACTTATGTTGCAACACAGATTGGTTTCGGTTCATCATGGATGAATCCATTCTCTGTAGGTATTGCACAGGGAATTGCAGGTATTGACGTATTCTCCGGAGCAGGATTCCGTATGGTAATGTGGGTAGTATTTACAGCACTCGGCTGTGGAATGACTATGTTCTATGCATCAAAGATCAAAAAGACTCCGACAATCTCAATCGCATATAAGACCGATGCATAATTTCCGTGAGCAGAATGAAAAAACAGGAATTGACGAAGGACATTCATTTGGTCTTGGACACATTTTAGTTCTTCTGACACTGGCTGCTACAGTAGTATGGGTAGTTTGGGGAGTTATGACTCAAGGATACTACATGCCAGAGATTGCTACTCAGTTCTTCATTATGGGAATTGTTTCCGGTGTGATTGGAGTTATCTTTAAACTGAACGATATGAAACTGAATGATATCGCAACATCATTCAAAGATGGAGCAAAAGACCTGATCGGTGCTGCACTTGTTGTTGCTATGGCACAGGGCATCATGCAGGTTCTTGGTGGATCTGATCCGACAACACCTACGGTTATTAATACAATTATGTATAATATTTCAAATGCACTGTCTGGAGTTTCCGGAGCAGTTGCAGCAGTACTTATGTATCTGTTCCAGTCCGTATTCAACTTCTTCGTTGTATCCGGAACCGGACAGGCTGCGATTACAATGCCAATCATGGCTCCACTGTCAGACCTGTTAGGTGTTTCACGTCAGACAGCTGTAGTTGCATTCCAGCTTGGTGATGCATTTACAAACCTGATTGTTCCTACATCAGGATGCCTGATCGGATCTCTTGCAATTGCAAAGATTGAGTGGTCTAACTGGATTAAATTCATGTGGAAATTCCTTGGTGTATTAATGATTGGTGCAATTATTACAATTCTTATTGCAGTTGGAACTGGATTCTAAAACATACATTTGATAATTGAGAGTGATTTATGATGAAATTAATTCAGAATATTGATGTCTATGCCCCACAGCATCTGGGGAAAAAAATGATGTACTTATAATCAATGATAAGATTGTCAAGATTAAAGATGCAGGCTCTATATGCGCAGACGGATTTCTTTCTGAGGCAGAAATGATCAATGGAGAGGGGTTACTTTTAACTCCGGGATTCATTGACTGTCATGTTCATGTACTTGGAGGCGGTGGCGAAGGTGGATTCGCCAATCGTACTCCGGAAGCAACTATGGAAGGACTTACGAAGTTTGGAGTAACAACAGTTGTTGGCTGCCTTGGAACGGATGGAATCGGTCGTGATATGTGTGCACTGGTTGCAAAGACAAAAGGATTGAATGAGCAGGGAATGTCTGCATACTGTTATACAGGCAGTTATCAGATTCCGGTTCACACGTTGACGGACAGTATTGTCAAAGATATTATGATGATTCAGGAAATCATTGGAACCGGAGAAATCGCGATTTCTGATCATCGTTCTTCACAGCCGACTTTTGAGGAATTTGCGCGTGTCGTTGCGGATACAAGACTTGGCGGTGTTCTTTCCGGGAAAGCTGGTATTGTAAATGTTCATCTTGGCGACAGTCCGAGATGCTTAGATCTTATTGAACGAGTGGTAGATGAGACAGAGATACCGGCTTCTCAAATACTGTCAACACATATCAATCGAAATGAGATGCTTTTTGGCAAGTCGATTGAGTATGCGCTGAAAGGCGGAGCAGTAGACTTTACCGGAAATGAAGATATTGACTATTGGGAAACTATCTGTGATGAGGTACGTGTATGTAATGGTATCAAACGGATGCTGGATGCAGGAGTAAATCCTGACCGCATGACAATTTCTTCTGATGGACAGGGAAGCCTTCCGATGTACAGTAGTGATGGAGAATTCCTTGGAATGGGCGTTGGACAGTCCAGCTGCCTTCTGAAGGAAGTAAAGGAATGTGTATTTAAAACAGAAATTCCTTTAGAAATAGCTATTTCTACAATTACATCTAATCCGGCAGATATTCTTCGGCTCAAAGGAAAAGGTAAGGTTGAAGAAGGCTATGATGCTGACCTTTGTATTCTTGACCAGGAACTTCAGCTTGTTGAAGTAATTGCAAAATGGGAATACAGTTATACAAAATAAAGTATATTAATGTTAAAAGCATCAGTCATTCAGTTGGCTGGTGCTTTTTGCAATATTAAATTCACTTTAATAAGCACTTTATGATATAATGGGCTCGTAGTCTTTTACAGACATAAGAACGGGTATAAGGAGAATATAGTATTGATTAATCAGACAGCGAAGAAGATTTTTGAAAGCTCTGTCTTTTGATGGTGTGGAAGTAGAAGCATTTCGTCATATGGCGGATTTAAAACGATTGGATCCGATGAAGATATTTTATCAAAAAAATAGATGAGAAAATATATAACGGGAGTCATGCAGTCCCGATTCGTATTTTCTTTCCAACTGAAAAAAGTTTTCGTGAAAGTGAAGAAAAGAAACATAATATTCAAGATAAAAAGATGCTTTTGTTTATACATGGCGGCGGCTGGGTTACAGAGAGTATCGATAATTATGAAAGAATTTGTGCCCGGCTTGCTAATGCAACCGGACAATATGTAGTTGCAGTTGAATACCGACTGGCACCGGAAGATAAATTCCCGGCAGGTCTGGAAGATTGTTATGCCGTTGCGAAAACATTATATTCCGGAGATTTTATGCTCAACATAAAACCCGAAAATATTACATTGATCGGAGATAGTGCCGGAGGGAATCTTTGTGCAGCATTATCTTTGATGGCTAGAGATTGTGGAGAATTTATGCCAAAAAGACAGATACTGATCTATCCGGCTACATATAATGATTATACAGAAAATTCACCATTTCCATCTGTTAAGGAAAATGGAACAGATTATCTTTTGACAGCTGGGAAGATGCAGGATTATATTGATCTTTATGCGAGAAATAAAGAGGATAAGAAGAATCCTTATTTTGCACCATACATAGCAGAAGATTTAGCGAATCAACCTGATACATTGATTCTTACATGTGAATTTGATCCACTTCGAGATGAAGGGGAAGCATATGGGAAGCGCTTAAAAGAGGCTGGAAATTATGTGGAGATACATCGGATCAAAGATGCATTACATGGATATTTTGCGTTGGGGATCAAGCAGCTTCATGTACAGGAAAGTTTCACCTATATCAATGAATTTCTGAAAGAGGAAACACTGTGAGTAAGAAAAAAGGCACGTTGGAGAAAACTAGATAATGCAGCAAAATTATATTCTGCTGCCAGTAATAAAAAAGATACGAGAGTGTTTCGTTTTTACTGCGAATTGAAAGAAGAAGTAAATCCTGACGTTTTGCAGGAAGCATTGAATCAGACAATAGAAATATTTCCTACGTTTTTAATGGTGCTTCGCAAAGGATTATTCTGGCATTATCTTGAGCCATGTAATTTACGACCGATTGTAAAGGAAGAGTACAAAGAGCCTTGTAGTAGACTCTATATAAAGGATAAGAAGACACTGCATTTTTGAAGTAACCTATTATCAAAAAACGAATCAACTTCGAAGTATTCCATGTATTGACAGATGGCACAGGAGCGACAGAATTTTTAAAAGAACTGGTAAAAAATTATCTCTATCTTATTCACAAAGTAAATGGATTAGAACCAGTTTCATTGTTACCAGAAGATATGACGGTACAAGATCAAGAAGTTGATAGTTTTTTGAAATATTATTCAAAAGATCAGAAACGACCGAAAAAAATGAAAACTACATGCTTTCCAGATACGGAGAAAAAATGAAAGATGGAAATCATCTGCACGTCCATGAATCTGTTGCTTCAGTTCAGGCAGTATTGAAGCGGAGCAGGGAACTCGGAGTATCTATGACAGTCTTTTTGACAGCATTATTTATGATGGCAATAAATGAAGAAATGTCTAAAATGCAAAAGAAAAAGCCGGTCGTGTTAATGGTTCCGGTTAACTTAAGAAAGTTTTTCCCGTCTTTATCGATGCTGAATTTTTTAATTGGATTGAGCCGGGATATAATTTTACTACACAAGATCAAAGTTTTGAGGCAATACTGAAATATACGAAAGAATTTTTTGAGACAGAACTGACAAAAGAAAAGATGTCAGCACATATCAGCGAGTTGCTTGCTTTGGAACTGCATCCGATTCTGAGGCTTGCACCTTTGGAACTGAAAAATCTATGTATTCAGGCCGGGGCAAAATATTCAGAGAAGAACACGACAGCAATCTTCTCTAATATGAGTGCGGTTAAAATACATGCGAGTTATGTACCTTATATCGAACGATTTGGTGTGTACACAAACACTCCTAAGTTTGAATTGTGTTTGTGTTCTTTTCAGGATAAATTATCATTTGCATTTACATCCAGATACGACACAGTGAACATTGAACGTAATTTTTATCGCTTGTTAAAAGAACAGGGAATTGCATCTGAAAAAGTAAAACCTGAATTTCCAAAGACAGATGAGCCAAGCGAACAGGAAATGAAAGTCTATAAAATTTATAGCTTTCTGTGTATTGCAATTGTTGCAGCAATGCTTGTTACGGAGTATAATTTCCATCCTAGAATTCGCTGGACCTTATTCACAGCCGGAGGCGTTGTGACAATGTGGATTGCCTCATCGATTGGATTTTTTAAACGCTATAACCTGCTGAAAAATGCGATGTGGCAGCCTTTTTATCGGTACTATTATCTGCTTTATATGGGATGCACTGACCGGTTGGCACAGTTGGTCTGTAGATCTTGTGCTGCCGATCATGAGTGTATCTACACTTACAGCGATGTTTGTAATCGCTAAGGTGCGGAAATGTCCTGTGCGAGAGTATCTTATTTACGAAATTATGGCTGCCGGATACGGATTGATTCTTCCGGGAATCTTACTCTTATGCAAAGTGGTGAAAAATTCAACAGTAAGTATGTTTGGAGCGTTAATATGTTTCCTGTTTCTTGTAGCAGTGATATTGTTTAAAGGAAGAGAATTTAAAGAAGAGATGCAGAAAAATCTGCATGTATAAAATAGTGTTGATGAAACATTAGAGTGTGTCTGAAAATGCTGAACTGAATAATTTCACTTTGTCAGAAAGCATTGTTAGAAGTAGCCAAAATAAAGGAGTATTTAATTATGAAGTATGAAACAATAGACAGAATTAGAAAATTTACAGAAGATCGAAACTGGGATCAGTTTCATTCGCCGGCAAATCTTGCAAAATCAATCGTAATTGAGGCAGCAGAGTTATTAGAGTGTTTTCAGTGGTCTGATGAAGAATATGATCTGCAACATGTCAAGGAGGAATTGGCGGATGTTTTGGTTTATAGTCAGAATCTGTTAGACAAACTGGAACTGGATGCAGATGAAATCATAAATATGAAGATGTCGCAGAATGAAGCAAAGTATCCGGTAGATAAGGCAAAAGGGAGTGCGGCCAAGTACGATCAGCTATAATAGTGGAAAAGGAAGAGGCGTTATAAGAACAATGATAAAAATACTATTTATATGCCACGGCACTCTTTGAAAGCTTCGCCCAAAAGCCAGTAAAATCACAGTCTGAAGGGCATAGGCGGTTAGAAAATAACCCAAAAATAACCCACGGTATTTTGTGCAGATATGTCTGGGATGCAATATGATAGAATGGTTACAAGAAAAATTTGTAGGAATATAAAGATATGGAATTAAGATTATTACGCTATTTTTTAACAGTAGCAAAAGAACAGAGCTTTACAAAAGCAGCAGAACAATTGCATATTACCCAGCCAACGCTATCCAGACAAATGGCGGCATTTGAAGAGGACCTGGGAATAACATTATTTATTCGAAACGGGAAGAAAATATCGCTCACTGATGAAGGAATTTTATTAAAAAAGGCGTGCCTTGGAGATTCTTAATCTTGAGGAAAGGACGCTTGAGGAACTGAAAGGAAAAGAAGAGGTTGTAGAGAGCACGATAACCATTGGATGCGGTGAATTTGCAGCAGTGGAGACATTGGCAAAGATATGTAAAACATATAAAGAAAAATATCCGCTGGTTCAGATTGTATTGCATACTGCAACAGCAGATGCAGTGTATGAGATGATGAACAAAGGAATTGTAGATATTGCATTATTCATGGAGCCGGTGGACACCGAAGGGCTGGATTATATCCGGATCACAGATTGCGATCACTGGTGTGTCGGAATGCGGCCGGATGATCCGCTGGCAGAAAAAGAGTTTATGAAAAAAAGAAGATCTTATTGGAAAGCCCTTGATCCTGCCGGAAAGAATGAACGTTCAAAGTGAACTTGCCAACTGGTTTGGGAAAGACTTTTCAAAATTACAGATTGCTTTTACGAGTAATCTTGGAACGAATGCCGGAGTTATGGCAGCAAATGGACTGGGGTATCCAATTTCAATTGAGGGTGCTGCAAAGTATTGGCGAGAGGATATTCTTGTACAGCGAAGAATTTCTCCTGAAATCAAGACTAGTACGGTGATTGCCTGGCGACGGAATATCCCATATTCTTTGGCAGTCCGTAAAATGATCGAGGAGATTAATGCTTTTCAGGCATAAAACAAAATTCAATATAAGCATTAGACATAATGAAGCGATAGAGCTTAAAATAGATGTGTAAGATGAATGTAAATCTTATACATCTATTTTTTTGTGAAAAAATACGTATAGAAAGGGGCTTTTTATTATGAGTAAAAAAATTAGTGGCATTTTTCAGTGCAAGCGGAACAACAAAAAAAGTAGCACAGATGATCGCAGAGGAAGCAAAAGCGGATTTGTTTGAGATTGAGCCGAAAGTTCCATATACAAAGCTTGATCTTGACTGGATGAATCAAAAAATCCAGAAGCAGTGTGGAAATGAGTGATTAAAAAATATAGACCGGCGATTATGGAAAAAAGAGATGGATATGAGTTCTTATGACGAGATCCTTCTGGGATTCCCAATCTGGTGGTATGTGGCTCCGACAATCATCAATACATTTTTAGAAGCTTACGATTTCAGTGGTAAAAAGATTGTGCTTTTTGCAACATCCGGAGGAAGTGGATTTGGGAACACTGTGAAAGAATTGCAGTCATCTGCACCAGACGCAGTTATTACAGAAGGCAGACTGTTAAATTGTGGAACAAAACAGGAAATCAGTGAATGGGTAAACTCTTTATAAACAACAGCGTTATGGAGGTATACAGAATATGGGAAAAATAGTACAGACAGCAGGAAGAAATACACTTGGTGAATTCGCACCGGAATTTGCACATTTTAACGATGATGTACTTTTCGGCGAAAACTGGAATAACCAGGATATCGATGTAAAAACAAGGAGTATTATCACAGTGGTTGCGCTGATGGCTTCCGGAATTACGGATTCTTCTTTAATATATCATTTACAGAATGCAAAAGAACATGGTGTGACACAAAAAGAGATTGCTGCTGTGATCACACATGTTGCATTCTATGCAGGATGGCCAAAAGCATGGGCTGTTTTCAATCTTGCAAAGGAAGTGTGGGAAGCAGGTGAAGGAGATTTGCCATACGAAGAGGAAGCGATGCGTGCGCATGCTAAAGAGATGGCATTTCCAATCGGTGCACCAAACGATGGCTTTGTACAGTATTTTTCCGGCAGAAGTTTTCTTGCACCGATCTCTACTTCTCAGATTGGAATTTTCAATGTGACATTTGAACCTGGATGCAGAAATAACTGGCACATCCATCATGCAAAAAGTGGAGGCGGGCAGATCCTGGTATGTGTTGCCGGAAGAGGATATTATCAGGAAGAAGGTAAAGAAGCTGTAGAAATGAAGCCAGGTGACTGCATCAATATTCCTACAGGTGTTAAACACTGGCATGGAGCCGCACCGGATGAATGGTTTTCACATCTGGCAATAGAAGTGCCGGGAGTGGATTGTTCCAATGAGTGGTGTGAGGCGGTATCGGAGAAAGAGTACGCTGGATTAAGATAAGGAGAGCACCATGGAATACGGTAAACTCGGAAATACAGATATAGAAGAGCTATATGTTCCACATGAGATAGTTGGTGCAATTGATAAAAATCCGGCGCAAGGTGTTATTTTGCTTGATGAAAAGAAATAATAAAGAACGAGGTGTAGCCATATGAGGAAAAGGATGTACCGGATTATGCAGTAGCAGTTGGAAAATCCGGCAAAAAGTAATAAAAATGCTTGATAAAGAAAAATTTCAGGAGGACTAAAAAGATGGAAAATATGAAGTTGAATAACAATTTGGAATGTCCAATGCTTGGACTAGGAACTTTTATGTTATCACCAGAGGATGCCTACACAAGTACATTAGAGGCATTAAAAATGGGATATTCCCTAATTGATACAGCAAATGCTTATGTAAATGAGCGTGCAGTTGGAAGAGCAATCAAGGATAGTGGAATTGACAGAAAAATATATTTCTATCAACAAAAATATGGGCTAGTGAATATGAAAATGAGAATACTGTAGAAGAAACTCTAGAAAGACTTGGTGTTGATTATGTGGATTTACTTTATATACACCAGCCTGCAGGCAACTGGCTTGCCGGATACAGAATGCTTGAAAAAGCGTATAGAGAGGGCAAAGCAAAATCCATTGGTATCTCGAATTTTGAAGGAAAATATATGGAAGAGTTGGAAACAAAGTGGGAAATTGTACCTCAGTTTATTCAGGTGGAAGCACATCCATATTTCACACAGAAAGAACTTCGTGTAACTTTAGACAAATATGGAATTAAGCTTATGAGCTGGTATCCGCTGGGACATGGAGATACAGCATTAATGAATGAGTTGGTATTTGCAGGACTTTGGCGAAAAAAATATGGAAAAAACACCTGCACAGGTTATTCTCCGTTGGCATACTCAGATGGGATTTGTTGTAATTCCTGGAAGTGAAAAATGCAGAACACATTAAGGACAATATGGATATCTTTGATTTTGCATTAACAGATGAAGAAATGGAACAGATTGCAAAGCTGGACAAGAATGAAAGATATTATCACCG
>ENA-OQCV01000342-OQCV01000342.1-human-gut-metagenome-genome-assembly--contig:-NODE-342-length-13205-cov-2.150176_pt1 | contig 13205 bp, 21 predicted proteins | sample MGYA00242766_ERZ504592 | MGnify/ENA primary metagenome ERZ504592 (study PRJEB26092, sample SAMD00036315) | human gut metagenome | host: Homo sapiens | study: EMG produced TPA metagenomics assembly of...
GAAATCGTTGATTTTTTGAAAAGTGTGTATATTCCGCAATATCTGCAAATGTAACCTGATTTTTTTCCCATGGGATGTCTCCTTATCAAAAATTACTTATATTACAAATGTTTATAAACAGTATACAAGCGCAATTTCCAAAATATCAATCAAAAAGTAACCGGTTACTTTTTTGAGAAAAGTATTGACACAGCACAAATGATATTGTATTATCAAATTATAAAGTAACCGGTTACTTTACCGGTTACACAAGAGCGTAAATTAAGTCAAAAAAAGACAAAATGTGAAAGAGAGTGGAGGTCACAGCAAATGAAAGAAAAAAAGCAGTCATTGAAAAGCAAAGTGACATATGTGAAGAAAAACTGGATGTTGTACATATTTTTCCTTATGCCGGCACTTTTACTGACAATTATATTCAAGTATGTTCCGATGGGCGGACTGCTCATAGCATTCAAGGATTACAATGTCATAAAGGGTGTGCTGGGGAGTCCATGGGTCGGGCTTGAATATTTCAAGAGATTTTTATCATCACCTGATTTTATGAACTACCTTATGAATACGTTAAAGGTAAGTATTTACGGATTGTTATGGGGATTTCCGGTACCGATCATACTTGCACTGCTTCTGAATCGTATTCGCAAAGAGGGCATCAAGAAAAAGATACAGCTTCTGATTTACGCACCAAATTTTATCTCAGTTATTGTACTTTGTGGTATGGTTCGTATGGTTTTTATCACCAATCGGACCTATGAACAAGCTGCTCGGTATCAGCACAAACTGGATGACAATGCCGGCTGCATTCAGGACAATCTACATAGCGAGCGGCATCTGGCAGGGAGCAGGCTGGGCTTCAATCATGTACACAGCGGCATTATCCAATGCGAGCAAGGAGCTTGAAGAGGCAGCGAGAATGGATGGCGCAAACATCTTCCAGCAGATGTGGTATGTTGAGCTTCCGGCTATTAAGAATATTATAGTGATACAGTTCATCCTGCAGGCAGGAAATATTATGAGTATCGGTTTCGAGAAAGCCTATGCGTTACAGACAGATATGAACTTACCGGCATCGGAAATTCTTTCTACATATGTATACAGAATCGGACTTTTGAATGGAGACTATGGTTATTCAACAGCGGTTGGTCTTTTCAACTCGGTAATCAACGTAATATTGCTGATTATAGTCAATGCGGTTGTAAAGAAGCTAAACGATGGTGAAGGAATCTAGGAGGAAAGTGCAATGGAAAAGATATGACGATAAAAATCAAATATTCACGGACTGATAAAATTGTTCTTGGAATTGGATATACACTTCTTGGGTTGTTTGTGCTTGCAATAATTGTTCCGTTAGTATATGTAGTGCTGGCATCTTTCATGGATCCGACAGTACTTAACAACCAGGGACTGAGCTTCAACATAAAGGACTGGACTATTGATGCATACAGACGAGTTCTGGAAAATGACATGATATGGCGCGGATTTTTTAAATTCGTTTTTTTGACTCAATAGCGTTTGCGGCAATCTCAGTATTTGTCACAATCCTGGCAGCGTATCCGATGTCTAAAAATGGGAATTTGTCGGAAGAAAATTTTTCCAATGTGATTTTTGATTATCACAATGTTTTTTCGGAGGAGGAATGATTCCTACATTCATCCTTATAAATCAGCTCCATATGGTAAACACCGTATGGGCAATCCTCATTCCGGGAGCTTTCAATGTGTGGAATATGATTTTGGCGAGAACCTATTATCAGTCAGTGCCAAATGAGCTTCGTGAGGCATCAGCCATCGACGGAGCAAATGAAATACAGCATTTCTTTAAGATTATGCTTCCGGTTTGTAAGCCGATTATTGCGGTGCTTATGCTTTGGTCATTTGTAGGAATGTGGAACAGCTACTTTGATGCAATGATTTACCTGAATGACGCAAATCTCCAGCCATTACAGCTTGTACTGCGTTCAATTCTCGTGCAGAATACACCTCAGCCGGGCATGATTGCAGATATCCAGAGTACAGCTGAGATGGCAAAGGTTGCAGAGCAGCTCAAGTATGCTACAATTGTTGTATCAAGTTTACCACTTTTGATTATGTATCCATTTTTCCAGAAATATTTTGATAAAGGAATCATGGTTGGATCTGTTAAGGGCTAACAGAAAGGATGAGTATGGAATATGAAAAAAGAAGCTTCAAAAAATTAATTACACTTTCGCTTACACTTGCAATGCTGACAGGTGTGGCAGGCTGTGGAAAGCAGCAGAGCTTAAATGCTGAGACAAATCCGGACACACCGGTATCAGATGTGCAGTTCCCTCTGAAGGAGAAGGCAGAGCTGTCATTTATCACAAGTGCACCGGCCACATCCACACAGGATCCTAATGAGAGGACTATCTTCAAGAGAATGGAGAAGCAGACCAACGTGCATATCGACTGGACATGCTTCGTTTCAGACCAGTTCTCTGACAAGAAGAATCTGGCATTGGCGCAGTTTGGTAATCTGCCGGATGGACTGTTTAATGCAGGTATGAGTGATTACGACCTGCTCAGATATGCAAAGCAGGGTATCATTATTCCGGTAGAGAATCTGATCGATAAATATATGCCTAATCTTCAGGCAGTTTTTGAAAAATATCCAGAGTACAGAACCATGTGTACTGCACCGGACGGACATATCTATTCATTTCCTTGGATAGAGCAGCTTGGTTCAGGAAAGAAGCTATCCAGGCAATAGGCGATATTCCTTATATCAACAAGAAGTGGCTTGACTATCTGGGACTTGATGTACCGACTACCACAGACGAGCTCGAGCAGGTGCTTATTGCATTTAAAGATCATGCCGATGAGCTGGAGCAGGAATTTGATATCGAGGGCGGGGTTATTCCTATGTCATTTATTATAAACAACGGTGACCAGGATCCAGCCATCCTCATGAACGGCTTTGGTGAGGGTTATGGTGATACAGGTGACCACTTTGCGGTAACAGATGAGGGAAAAGTCATCTATACTCCGACACAGGAGGGCTACAAGGAGGGTATCGAGTGGCTTCACAAGCTTGTCACAGAGGATTTGATTGACCCTGAGGCATTTACACAGGAGTGGTCAACCTACGTAGCAAAGGGTAAAAACCACAGATACGGGCTCTGCTTTACATGGGACATTGCAAATATCGATAACAACACAGATTATGTCATGCTTCCTGCACTCACAGGACCGGATGGAGTCAGAAATATCACCAGACAGAATAACAGTGAGACGAGTGGTTTCGACAGAGGACGATGCGTACTGACATCAAGCTGCAGGGATACGGCTTTGGCAGCCGCGTGGATTGATCAGATGTATGCTCCAATCCAGTCACCACAGAATAACTGGGGAACATACGGCGAGAAAGATTCGTTTAACATCTTTGAGATGAGCACAAACGATGAGGGTGGACAGATGTTAAAGCATATGGATCTGGGCGATCAGTCACCGGTTGAGGTGCGTGAGGCGCAGTCTGTAAACGGACCGCTTGCTGTTTTAAATGAGTACTATGATGTTTATGTGACAGAGCCTGCAGATGCCAAGTGGCGTCTTGACAACATGCATGAGGCTTATCTGAAGGACATGAACAGTAAGTATGTCTATCCAAACGTGTTCATGAGCATAGATGACACAAACAAGGTGTCACAGTACGACAACAGACATCAAGAAAGTATGCTGAGCAGCAAAAAAGGCCGACTGGATATTAAACGGCGGCATTGATAAGGAATGGGATTCATACCTTAAGAAACTTGATAAATATGGTTTACAGGATTATCTGAAGATAAAGCAGAAATATTTTGACAGCTATCAGAAATCCCTTGAGAGTACGTCAGAGGGCAAATAGGTTACTGTTCATAATTCTGTATTACCGGCAAAACAAACAGAATTGGAGGATTGAATGAGCGAATTATTGGAAAAAGCAAGAAGCTACGAGGCAAAAAAATTAGCTGCTACAGATAAAGAGAGTAAACCTTTGTTTCATATCAGTGCACCGGCAGGATGGATTAATGATCCGAATGGATTTTCTGTCTATAACGGAAAAATTCATCTGTTTTATCAGTACTATCCATATCTGCGTGAGTGGGGACCTATGCATTGGGGGCATAGTACGACAAGCGATATGATTAAGTGGGAGCAGCTTCCGTGTGTGATGGCACCTGACGAGGAATATGATATAAAAGGATGTTTCTCAGGAAGTGCCATTGAGGCAGATGGTAAGCATGTGCTTGTATACACAGGTGTCACAAGGATTAAACTTCCTGACGGCAGTGAGCAGGAGAGACAGAACCAGTGCATCGCATTTGGAGACGGACTTAATTATGTGAAGCATGAGAATAATCCTGTTGTGACAGGGATATGCTTCCTGAAAACTGAAGCAGATCGGATTTTCCGCGACCTAAAATATGGAAAGAGGATGACACATATTATCTTATAGTTGGAAGCAAGGACTTAAACAATGTGGGACAGGTAGTGCTCTGCTCTTCAAAAAACCTGACCGATTGGCAGTTTGAGACAATCCTTGCGGCAAACAGCACCGGCAAAATAGGTACCATGTGGGAGTGCCCGGACTTCTTTGGGCTGGAGGATAAGCATGTGCTCATCTGTTCACCGCAGAGTATGAAGGCAGACAAATATGAGTTTCATAACGGACACAACTCTGTATATTTTCTGGGGGATTATGATAAAGAAAATCATGTATTTATCAAGGAAGAGCCGCACACTCTTGACTATGGCATGGACTTTTATGCGCCACAGACTACACTGCTTCCGGACGGACGCCGTGTGATGATTGCCTGGATGAAGTCATGGGATGCATGTGTCGTTCCTGATTCACAGGATTGGCAGGGCATGATGACACTGCCTCGTGAGCTTGAAATAAAAGACGGCCGTATCTGGCAGAAGCCGGTTAAGGAAATAGAAAATTATCGTGCAAATAAGTGTCATTATACAGATAAAAAAATTAGACTGCTACACGACCTTTGATGGCCATAAAGGGCCGCACTCTCGACATGACAGTGGAGCTTTCAGGCGAGGAGTACCATGACTTCACTGTTGAAATGGCATGCGATGATGAGTATAGCACAGCGTTTACCTACAACAGAGTCGCAGGCGTGCTCGAGATTGATCGTACCTGCTGTGGCGTCACAAAGGATGTCGTCTGTGTCAGAAAAATTTAAAATCGCAGATACAGACAGAAAGCTAAAGCTTCGTTTCATCATGGACAGACAGTCTATAGAGCTCTTTATCAATGACGGACAGCAGGTCGCAACCACAGCTATCTGTACACCTCTTCAGGCAGACGGAATCTGCTTTAATTGTGACGGAAGTGCTGTTGTGGATATTGAAAAAAGTATGATATAATATGATATAATTTTATAATATGAAAGCATATCAGTAGAGCATACAAATAATAACCGGACAAATTATTGGTCCGGTTATTTGTAGAATAATATACATAATATTTTTGACAGGAAAGAAAGAGGTACAATATGGATGTAGTTGCATTAGGTGAATTACTTATAGATTTTACAGAAAACGGTACAAGTGCGCAGGACAATAAGCTTTTTGAGGCTAATCCGGGGGGCAGCTCCATGTAACGTGCTTGCCATGCTTCAAAAGCTCGGTCATCAGACTGCTTTCATCGGAAAAGTGGGACAGGATGCGTTCGGAAGGCTGCTTGTTGATGCCGTAAAGGAGCAGGGCATCGACACAACAGGCGTGCGCTATGATGATAATGTCCATACCACTCTTGCATTTGTCCAGACCGCAGCAGACGGAGACAGAGATTTCTCATTTTACAGAAATCCGGGAGCAGATATGATGCTGACAGCGGATGAGGTGGATTTATCCCTTGTGAGAAACGCAAAAATTTTTCCACTTCGGAAGTCTTTCAATGACAGATAAGATCTGTGAGAATGCGACAAAGCATGCAATAGCTGCCGCAAAAGAGGCAGGCGTACTGATTTCCTTTGACCCTAATCTGCGCAAACCGCTCTGGAAGAGCATGGACGATGCAAAAGAGAAGATAAGCTGGGGCCTGAGTCAGTGTGACATCTTAAAAATATCTGATGATGAGATTGAATTCATGACAGGCGAAAAGGACATAAAGACAGGTGTAAAGAAGCTCATAGATGAGTATCACATTCCGTTTATCTGTGCCACCATTGGGCAAAAACGGAAGTATGGCAATTTTTGACTGGACATATCGTGGAGGCAGCTCCGTTCCTGCGAGATGACACTGTCGAGACTACAGGTGCAGGAGATACTTTCTGTGCATGCCTGCTTCACGATGTGCTGGAGCATGGTATCAATGACCGGAAGGATGACGATGTGAAAAAGATGCTCACATTCGCAAATGCAGCAGCTTCGCTTATTACCACGAGAAAGGGCGCACTTCGCGTGATGCCTGAGAAGGGTGAGGTTGAGGCTGTGATTAAGTAGTTATAATTTAATACGATAAAAGAGATTATACTCTTCTTAATCTATGTTTAAAAACGTGATTAAGAAGAGTATATTTGTTTCTTGCAGTGCATAATTGTAATTGGCTATAATATCATATATAAAACAATGATTTGAGACTATACAGGGAGTCAGATATGGTAAAAACGATTGGTATTGGGAAACAGGATTTTGCTTCTGTTATAGAAGATAATTGCCTTTTTTGTGGACAAAACGAGCTTTATAAAGGAATGGTGGGATTCAAAGGATGATGTGACTCTCATCACGCGTCCGAGGCGTTTTGGAAAACACTTAATATGAGCATGCTTAACTGCATTTTTTTCAAATCAGTATAAGGACAGGAGCGATTTGTTTGATTCATTGTCTATATGGGAGGATGAGGACTATCGAAAAATTCAGGGTACTTATCCTGTGATTTTTATGAGCTTTGCTTCGGTTAAGGCCGACAATCTGGGAGATGCAAAAATCCAGATAAAAGCACAGATAGAGGCTGTTTACAAAAGGCACAGATATCTGCTTGAGGGGGATACTCTGACAGCAGACGAAATAGCTGATTTTGAAGGAACAAATACCAGGATGGGTGATGCTGAGAGTGGATTAAAATTAAATATTTTGTGTGAGTATTTTCATCGTTACTGGGGAAAGAAGACGATAATTATCCTTGATGAGTATGATACTCCTATACAGGAGGCATATCTTCATGGATATTGGAATGAGTTTACTGCATATATAAGAAGCCTGTTTAATGCAACGTTCAAGACAAATCCGTATATGGAGCGTGCTATTATGACAGGAATCACGCGTGTATCAAAGGAATCAATTTTTTCAGACCCAATAATCTGAATGTAATAACCACGACCTCAAGCAGTTATGCAACGAGCATTGGATTTACAGAGAATGAAGTTTTTGATGCAATGGAAAGAGTATGGTCTGATCCGGTGAAAAAGATACTGTGAAAAAAATAGGTATGACGGTTTTAAATTTGGAAATCACAGTGATATTTATAATCCATGGTCTATAACGAATTTTCTAAAGGAAAAACAGATAAGTCCATACTGGGCATCTACCAGCTCAAACGGTCTGGTAAATCGTTTGATCAGAACAGCATCTGCAGAAATAAAATCTATGATGGAAACACTTCTGGAAGGCGATTCTGTGGAGGTTAGCATTGACGAACAACTGGTGTTTGAACAGCTCGATAACGATGAAAATGCCATTTGGAGTCTTTTGCTTGCCAGCGGTTATTTAAAGGTTGATTCCTTAGAAAAAAGAGGTCTTACGCTTGAACCGTGGTATCATCTGAGCATTACAAATCTTGAAACCGTAAGTATGTTTTCAAATATGTTCAGAGGATGGTTTAATGCCTCTGTTTCGAATTATAATGGATTCATAAGGGCATTGCTTAGAGGCAATGTAAAGGAAATGAACATATACATGAATGAGGTCGCTTTATCTACCTTCAGCAGCTTTGACAGCGGAAAGCATCCTTCGGGAAAATCTGAACCGGAGAGATTTTATCATGGTTTTGTCTTAGGCCTGCTGGTCGAGCTTAGAGATAAATATGAAGTGCAGTCAAACCGTGAAAGTGGCTATGGCAGATATGATGTGATGATCATTCCACGTGATAAAAATTCGCAGGCTGTAATAATAGAATTTAAGGTTATTGATTCGCAAGAGGAGACATCACTGGATATGACTGCGGATAGTGCTTTGAAGCAGATTGAAGAGAAAAATTATGATGCAAAGCTTTTGGAACGAGGATATAAAAGAGAAGCAATTCAACATTATGGTTTCGCATTTGAAGGAAAGAAAGTATTGATAAAGAAGGCACAAATCTAAATGAAACAAAAAGTTATCAGTTGCACCAACACTCAAAAACTACGACAAGAAAAAATTCTCCCAAAGGACATTCTTGCGGGAATCATCATCATGGCGGTTTCGATTCCTATATCGATGGGCTATGCGCAGATATCCGGGCTACCGGCGGTATATGGCTTGTATGGCTCGGTATTCCCAATCATATTGTTTGCTCTGTTTTCCACATCACCGCAGTTTATATTCGGTGTGGATGCTGCTCCGGCGGCGCTTGTCGGAGCAGCAGTGCTTGGTATGGGAATAGAGGCAGGAAGCAAAGAGGCCATGACGGTTGTACCGGTGTTTACATTTTTTGTGGCACTGTGGCTTTTGGCATTTTACTTCATGAATGCCGGAAAGCTGGTGAACTACATATCTGCGCCGGTTATGGGCGGATTTATCACAGGCATATGTACTACAATCATACTGATGCAGGTGCCAAAGCTCATGGGCTCTGCGGCAGGAACCGGAGAGCTTTTTGAACTGTCTGAGCATATATGGGAGGCCTTACACCACATAAATGCAGCCGCACTTGTCATGGGGATTGTAGCGCTTGCCATTTTGGTTGTGAGTAAGAGGCTTGTTCCAAAGTTTCCTATGGCGGTTGTGCTCATGGTAACAGGCGCGCTTTTTACATATTTTGGACCGGTAAAGGAGTGGGGAGTGCCGACTCTTTCAGCAGTTGAGCCCGGCATGCCGCGGTGGTATATACCGGATTTCGAGGCAGTTTTTTACAGTTCAAAAGGCCTCAGAGGTAATAGTTTTAAGTCTTTCGGTTGCTGTTGTCATCATGGCAGAGACACTTCTGGCAGAAAACAATTTCGCACAGAAAAACGGATACAGAATAGATGATAACACGGAGCTTTTGGCATTTTCCATAGGAAATATGGCTGCGGCTTTTACGGGCTGCTGTCCGATAAACGGTTCAGTGTCACGAACTGCGATGAGCGAGCAGTACGAGGGTAAGACACAGCTCACAGGGCTTGTTGCAGGCGTTTCCATGATAGCAGTGCTTCCTTTTTTGCACAGGCTTTATAGGATATCTGCCGGTTCCGGTGCTCACGGCGATTGTCATATCAGCGCTCATGGGTGCCACGGAGTTTCATCTGGCAAAGAGACTGTGGAAGGTCAGCAGGACAGAATTTTTCATATTTGTTGGTGCTTTTTTCGGAGTACTTATTCTGGGTACGATAAACGGAGTTTTGATAGGAATCATTTTGTCTTTTGCCGAGATGATAATCAGAAGCGCAAAGCCGGCCACCTGCTTTCTCGGTGTGCAGCCGGGACACAGTCATTTCCGCGATATCAGGGAGAGCACAAACATCCACGAGATTGACGGTGTGATTATTTACAGATTTTCGAGCAGCCTGTTTTTTTGCAAATGCAAAGGTACTTGTGCGCGATATTGAGGACCACCTAAAGCATGATACAAAAGCTGTCATAATCGATGCCGGAGCTATCGGAAGTATTGATATCACAGGAGCTGACAGCATAGAGTCACTTTACCGCTCACTGAAACAAAAAAGGTGTAAAGCTATACATAACAGAGCAAATTGCAGAGCTCAACGAGCAACTCAGGAAGCTGGGCTTAGGCTATTTAATTGAGCAGGGCTGTGTCAGAAGGACAATACATATTGCGCTAAAGGATATGGGAATAAACAGACCTTATCCGCTTGAGGGTGGCGTGGATAACGAGGAGCGCAGTGCCTCAAGAAAGCGTGCTGACAACAGAGTGCAGGAGTTTGTCTGGGCGTTTGGCGCCGAGAGTGAGGAGCAGATTGAAAAGCAGATAAAGCTTCAGATAGAACAGCTCAAAAAGACAAAGGATATAGAGGAAAGTCAATGCATGGCCGCTGGGCGCATATGGATGAGTTTGACCAGGATGAGTGGCTGGAGCATCTGGAGGAGCATCTGAAAGAAATCGTCAACATATCAGGAAAGGATGTGCACACGCTTGCGGCAGATATCGAGATGCACCGTCGCGAGGTGCATGAGCGTATAGCAAGAGAGCATCCGGAGCTTGCAGAGCGGTTTGCACAGAGGAGACACCTGCTTGATAAGCATCTGAAGGAGAGAAGGCCTGAGGTCTACAGGATTATCGTGCAGCTAAGGGAGGACAACAAGCATAAATGAACATAAACCAGACACTCAAACAATACTTTGGCTACGACAGTCTTAGAACAGGGCAGGAGGAGCTCATAAACGGCATACTTGCCGGGCACGATGTGCTCGGTATCATGCCGACAGGCGCAGGAAAATCGCTGTGCTACCAGCTTCCGGCGCTTATGCTTAAAGGAATTACGCTTGTCATTTCGCCACTTATCTCGCTCATGTCAGACCAAGTCAAGGCTTTAAACCAGGCAGGAGTGCATGCCGCCTATATCAACAGCTCACTGACCTCAAAACCAGGTAAGGATGGCACTTTCGTATGCCTCACAGGGGCGCTACAAGATAATCTATGTCGCTCCGGAGCGCCTCAACACGCCGCGTTTTCTGGATTTTGCCTGCAACGCGGACATATCGATGCTGACAGTTGATGAGGCACACTGTATATCGCAGTGGGGGCAGGATTTCAGGCCGAGCTATCTGGAAATTGCCGGATTTTTAACGAGACTTCCAAGACGACCGATAGTCAGTGCGTTTACAGCGACTGCCACGGAGCGCGTGAAAAATGATATAGTGGCTTCGCTTGGACTTAACAATCCGGTTACTATGGTGACAGGGTTTGACAGACCTAACCTGTTTTTCAGGGTTGTTACAAGAAAGGGAGGCAGTCAGAAGGACAACAGTATCATCAACTATGTGAAAAAGCATGAGGACGAAAGTGGAATAATATACTGCGCAACGAAAAAGAATGTGGATAAGCTGTATACTCTTTTAAATGAGCAGGGCAATTTCGGCGGGCCGTTACCACGCAGGGCTTTCAAATGATGAACGTAAGCAGAATCAGGAGGATTTTACATACGACAGAATCCGTGTGATGGTTGCCACAAACGCATTTGGAATGGGAATCGACAAGTCAAATGTGAGATATGTGCTGCATTACAACATGCCACAGAGCCTCGAGTATTACTATCAGGAGGCCGGAAGAGCGGGACGAGACGGTGAGGAAGCGGAATGTGTGCTGTTTTTCTCAAAGCAGGATATCATGATAAACAAGTTCCTTCTGCAGAATAAGGCTTCAGCTGGCGATGTGGCATCCGACATGCAAAAGACAGCCAATGACCAAAGAAAGTTGCAGCAGATGATAAATTACTGTGAGACGGACAAATGCCTGAGAGAGTTTATACTTTCATATTTCGGGGACACAACGCCATGCATCTGCAACAAATGCAGCAACTGTGTGGTTGTGGAGGATGAAGAGGAGGAGACATACGTTGAAACCGGCAAAAAGCGCAAAAATGCAGCACAGCTTGCAGGGCTTAACGAGCTTGGTGCTGCGCTGTTTGAAAAGCTGCGCAGCGTGCGTACAGAGCTTGCTGCAGAAAAGTCGGTGCCTCCGTATATCATCTGCTCCGACAAGACCTTAAAGGATATGTGCGCAAAGCTGCCACGGGATAAGGAACAGCTTGCCGATGTGTACGGAATGGGTGAGCAGAAGATACAAAATTATGGTGAAGCGTTTGTGACGGCGGTAAATTCATTTGTTGCAGATAACCCAAATCCATCAGGCAGTACGACCGGTGAAAGACCACAGACTGTTTTAAGTGATGAGGAGGCTGTTGAAACCGGCAGCACGAGAAAAAAGGAAGCTTCCGTTTTACATCGAGCCACAGAAGCTTGATGAGGTAGAGCTCACCGACAAATGCAGGCTTACAGAGCTTACGAACAAAATAAATGAGCTGTGTCCTGCGGATAAGGAGCACAAAAGCTTGCAGCCTCGTTTATAAACGAGCTTCTTATTGCAGAGGGATATCTGGAGGAAGTTACAGAAGACGGGAACAAGATAAAGCGTGTCACCGAAAAGGGACGAAGCGTAGGAATAGATGAGGAAGAGCGCAAGGCAAAATTTGGTGGAAGCTATTACGCTATCACCCACTCGAAGCAGAGCCAGCAGGTGATAATAGAAATGCTGAAAAAACACTATGGCAGCATTAAACCACAGGAGTAAATGGACTTTAGATAAACTGGATATATAAATTTATATAAAATTGGATATATACTTGATGCCACATAAGAGTATTATATAGTTTAATTGTAATATTTAGGAGGCATTTTATGAGAAACGAAAAAGTTCAAAAACTCACACTTACAGCACTTATGGCAGCTTTATCATATGTCATATTCACATTTTTACAGATTAAGGTCACATTACCGGGTGGCAGCGCCACATCCTTTCACCTTGGCAACGCAGTCGTAGTACTTGCAGCTTTGCTCTTAGGCGGAGTATACGGAGGAATCGGTGGAGCAATCGGAATGACAATCGGTGATTTACTTGACCCGATATACATCACCGGAGCACCAAAGACATTTTTCCTCAAGCTTATGATTGGTATTATCACCGGTCTTGTAGCACACAAGCTTGGAAAGATTACATATTCAACAGACAAGAAGCATGTATTTAAATGGACAGTCCTTGCAGCATGTGCAGGAATGCTCTTTCAACTTTATTTTTGACCCGATTATAAGCTATTTCTACGATATGCTTATCCTCGGAAAGCCTATGGCACAGCTCAAAATCGCATGGAGCGTGACCACAACAGGAGTCAATGCAGTGATATCGGTGATTGCTGCAACAATCGTGTATGTGGCACTGAGACCGGTGCTCATCAAGGCAAATCTGTTTTTCAAGATTGGCAAAGAAAAATAATAGTTACATAATTTCAATAAAAAATCACATACATCAATGTTGAAAGAGATGTATGATGGATTTTTTTC
>ENA-OQCV01000343-OQCV01000343.1-human-gut-metagenome-genome-assembly--contig:-NODE-343-length-13168-cov-2.556092_pt1 | contig 13168 bp, 16 predicted proteins | sample MGYA00242766_ERZ504592 | MGnify/ENA primary metagenome ERZ504592 (study PRJEB26092, sample SAMD00036315) | human gut metagenome | host: Homo sapiens | study: EMG produced TPA metagenomics assembly of...
CGCCCACCACGCGGAAGGGCACTTGGTTGAAACGGATGATACGTCCCACGGGGTCCTCTCCGCCGGGGAAGAGGTTGTCTTGGATGGTTTTTCCGATGACGCACACCTTGGCAGAGGTCTGTATGTCGGCTTCGGTAAACATCTCGCCGTTCTCCACGCTGAGCTGCCGGATTTCGAGATAATCCGTGCCCACGCCGCTCACGGAGGAGGGGTTAGTTGTTGTTGCCCGCGATGAGCTGCCCGCTGGAGGAGACATTGGGGCTGACGGCAGCCAGAAAGTTGGTTTCGTTGCGCAGGGCTTCGTAGTCGGTCAGCTTCAAGGTCTGCATGGCGCTGGGGTCTTGGCGGACACCGCCGCGCATGTCGGCACCGGGGTGAATCATAATCATGTTGGAGCCCATCTCGGAGATTTGCGCCTGGATGCTTTTCTTCGAACCTTGTCCGATGGCAAGCATCGTGATGACGGACGCCACGCCGATGATGATGCCCAGCATGGTGAGGAATGCGCGCAGCTTGTTGTTGTTCAAGGCTCGCAAGGCTATTTTGAAAAGGTTTGTTCCGTTCATATCGTTTTAATGGAAAGTTTAAAATTAATCCCTAATCCTTAATCCCTTATCCCTCATTCCTCCTCCTGCTTAGGCAATGCTGCCAGGGCTTCGGCTGCATTCTGGATTTGGGTGTTGATGGTATCGTCCTTGATTTGTCCGTCGCGCAGCACGATGTTGCGGCTGCTGTACTGGGCTATTTCGGGGTTGTGGGTGACGAAGATGATGGTGCGTCCTTCGGCATGCAGCTTTTGGAACAGTACCAGAATCTCGAAAGAAGTACGGGTGTCCAGGTTACCCGTAGCTTCGTCTGCCAGGATAACGGCGGGATTGTTCACCAAGGCACGGGCGATGGCTACGCGTTGCATCTGGCCACCGGACATTTGATTGGATTTATGTTCCAGTCGGTCGCCCAGCCCCACGGCTTGCAGGGCTTCGATGGCACGTCTCCGCCTTTCGGAAGCCGAGACGGAGGAGTTATACATCAGCGGTAGCTCCACATTTTCCACGGCAGTGGTTTTGGGCAGCAGGTTGTAACTCTGGAATACGAAGCCGATTTTACGGTTGCGTAGTACGGCGCGTTGAGGCTTGCTCATGGTGCGTACGGAGATACCGTCCAGCAGGTATTCGCCGCTGGTGGGCGTGTCCAGGCAGCCGAGGGTTATTCAGCAAAGTCGACTTTCCGGAGCCCGATGTACCCATGATGGTGACAAACTCGCCTTCACGGATGGTGAACGAGACGCCGCGCAGGGCATGCACGGTTTCGTCCCCCACCTGGAAGTTGCGTTTGATATTTTGGAAGTTCAATGACTGCTTTATTCATAATTCTTTTTTTCGTATTATTTTCCGCTCTTCTTCTTACTTCCCGGAGGGCCAGGCATGAACGGACTCTTCTCGCCGCCGGGAGCTTCCTGGCTCATGGCCGGAGCGCCGCTACCGGGCATGCTGCCGATGGTGGCTTCGGTTACCACTACGGTACCTTCGTTAATGCCGCTGATGATTTCCGTGTTGACCCCGTTGGAGATACCTATCTTCACCGGATGGGCGGTAAAGGTGTTGCCTTCGCGGGTCCAGAGTTTATGTTCCCCTTCGCAATCCTTCACGATATCATTGTCGCCGATAAGCGGTTTTTCGGGGTTGAAGCGCAGGGCACGGGCAGGAGCGCACAGTACGTCTTTGCGGTCGAGGGTGAAGATGGTGACGTTGGCTGTCAGGCGTGGTTTCAGTTTCAGGTCCGGGTTGTGGGCGGAGATGACTACTTCGTAGGTCACAACCGTGCTGGTGCTGGTGCTCGACGTGCTGCTTGAGCTGGCATCTCCCAGACGAATTTGTGTGACCACTCCTTCGAACACGTCATTCGGGTAGGCGTCTACGGTAAACGTGGCGCGCTGTCCCTCTTCCACACCGCCTATGTCCGCTTCGTCCACGTCGGCCACAACCTGCATCTGCGTCAGGTCGGCAGCGATGGTGAACAGTGTCGGTGTCTCGAAGCCGGAAGCCACGGTCTGTCCTGCTTCCACGTCGCGGCTGATGACTACACCGTCGATGGGAGAGGTGATGGTGGCGTAGGAGAGGTTGCGTTCAGCCTTTGCCAGTGATGCCTGGCTGCTTTCGTAGTTGCTCTTGGCCTTCTCGTAGTTATAGACGGACTGCTCATAGTCCGTGGCGGCGATGAGCTGCTTTTCGTTCAGCGTCTTGTTGCGCTCGTAGAGTTTTTTCTGGTACTCGTATTCGGCCTTTGCACCGTTGTAGGCGGCGCGTTGCGAAGCGAGTTCGCTTTGCAGTGTCACGCGATCCATCTCGGCAATGAGTTGGCCTTTGGTTACTACGGAATTGTAGTCTACATGAATCTTGTCGATGATACCGCTCACCTGGGTACCCACTTCCACTTCCGTCACCGGTTCGATGGTCCCCGTGGCGGTTACGGATTCGGAAATCTCGCCTTTATGGATGGTTGCTGTGGCGTAGGTCACCTTGTGCTTGGCCTTGGCACCACCGAAGAGCCATACGCCGCCGCCCACTATGATTACGGCAGCTACGGCAATGAGGATGATTCTTTTTTTGGTTCATATATATAAGGTATTATAATTCGATTTTTTACTCCTTGATAAAACTTCAGTAGCTGCATATTCAGTATGGCCATGTATTTGGCTTGCAGTGTCTCCTGCTGTGCGCTGAGCAGATTGCTTTTCTCAGTCAGCAGTTCTACGGTATTCTTCATGCCCAGGTTGAACTGCTCTTGAATCAGTTCATAGCTGGTCTGCGTACTTTTCAGTTTCTCTGTGGCGGCGGCGTAGCGCTGCTGGGCGCTGTTGGCATCGAGCCAGAGGGTTTCGATGGTTCTGTACAGCGCTTTTTTGGTCGTCCAGCAGGTCCAGTTCGCTGGTCTGCTTCTGAATCTTGGCTTTCTCTACGGCACTCTTGGTCTGCCGGTTGCTGAAGATAGGCACGCTTACGGTGAAGCCCAGCGAGTTGTTCCAGTTCTGTTTGACTTGCTCGCTGAAGGTGAAGTCATTGCCGTTGGCATGGCTGGTTCCGATGCCGGCGCTGAGGCTCAGCGTAGGCAGATAGCCAGCGCGGGCAATTTTGATGTCGAGGTCGGATGTCTGTATATTCAGTTTGCCGGCTTCTATTTCCGGACGGAGCACGAGGGCAGAACGGTAAACGTCCGTTTTGGTGGGCAGGGGTGCCAGTACGTTTTCCGTGCCGAGTGTGGGGATGTAGAGGTTCATCTCGGATTCGCCGTCCAGTTCCAGGAGTTGTTTCAGTTGTAGTTTGTAGTCTTGCAGGGTGGCTTGTGCTGTCACCAGCTGGTACTTGTCGGTACTCACTTGCGCTTCCAGTTGTGCCAGGTCGCTTTTGGCTATGCTTCCTGCTTCGAGAAGTTGGCGGGCGCGTTCGCATTCGGCCTGGCTCACTTCCAGGGTCGATTCGTTCACTTTCACGGCTTCGGCGGCGTAGAGTATCTGTACGTAGGTTTGTGCGATACTTTCTTCGATGCTGTTCTCGCTCTGTGCTACGCTAAGTTCGGCAATGCGGTTGTTCAGTTGCTGTTGTTTGATGGTGTTGAGGCGTTTCCCGCCGTTGTAGAGGGTCCAGTTGGCATCGATGCCGTAGCTGCCGTTATAGGAAGTCTTGCTCTGGCTGCTGGTGATGTTGTCGCCGTCGATGATGGTGTTTGTCTCGCTCTTCGGGCGATTCACGACACGCTGGCTCACACTGGCCGAAAGGCTGGGGAAGAGAGCGGCTCGGGCGGTCTTACATCTACCTGGGCACTTTCCGCACTGAGGCGGTTCTTGCGGATGGTGATGTTTTGCTGCAAGGCATAGTCGATGCACGCTTGCAAGTCCCATTGGGCGGGCAGGCTGTCGGCTGGCTGCTCGGAACTGCCGGGTATCTGCGTGGAAGTGCCGATTTTTGGGCGGCCACTCCCATGCAGCTTGCCATACATAGCGCTATCACTGTCAATCTTTTTACGTTCGTCATATCTTCGTTATTCTATGGTTTTACATTTGCAAATGTAGTAGGGTGGAGAAAGGATTGCAAAAGTGATAGACGTAGAGTGAAATTTTCCTCGCCTAAAATCATTTTTTTGTACCGATGAATGGGAGAAGTCTTTTTTCTGTTCAACTTTTCACCTTTTTATTTGTTCTTTATATAAAAGTATTTTATATTTGTAATCATTATAATTTTATCGGCATGAAACAGACTGCGGTAAACATTTGGCGTTTTTATTTGGAAGGTTTTCGAAGTATGACGTTAGGGCGTACTTTGTGGCTTATCATTCTTGTGAAGTTATTCATCATGTTCTTCATTCTCCGCCTTTTCTTCTTCCCACGGTTTCTGAATACCCCCGTGGTGGGCGATGACAAGGAAGGCTATGTCAGTAATGAGCTTATCCATCGGAGTCTGGGCGACTAAACACGGAGACACAGAGTTTATTTCCTTGCCCTTATAAATTCTCCGTGTCTCTCTGTTCTTACCCGATAACTTAAAAATCTTAATAACTCATAACTTATAACTCATAACTTGATTCTTATGCTTGGACACATTGACACTTCCCTGATTGACTGGTCGAGAGCCCAATTTGCCTTGACGCCATCTATCACTGGATTTTTGTGCCGCTGACACTTGGACTGGCGGTAATTATGGGCATCATGGAGACAGCGTACTACCGTACGGGTGACGAATTTTGGAAACGTACTGCCAAATTCTGGATGAAGATTTTCGGTATCAACTTTGCTATTGGTGTAGCAACCGGTATTATTCTGGAATTTGAATTCGGTACGAATTGGAGTAATTACAGTTGGTTTGTGGGCGACATCTTCGGTGCGCCGCTTGCCATCGAGGGTATTTTGGCTTTCTTTATGGAAGCAACGTTTATCGCCGTCATGTTCTTCGGCTGGGATAAGGTGAGCAAGCGTTTCCACCTGGCATCTACCTGGCTCACGGGGCTGGGCGCCACGATTTCCGCCTGGTGGATTCTGGTTGCCAATGCGTGGATGCAGAATCCCGTAGGTATGGAGTTCAATCCCGATACGGCACGCAACGAGATGGTGGACTTCTGGGCTGTGGCAACTTCGCCGATGGCTGTCAATAAGTTCTTCCATAGCGTGCTGTCCGGCTGGGTGCTGGCTGCCGTGTTTGTAGTAGGCGTAAGCTGCTGGTATCTGTGGAAGAAGCGCGAGAAGAAATTTGCGCTGGCAAGTGTAAAGATTGCCGCATGGGTAGGTCTGTGTGCCGCTGTGCTCTCTGCCTGGACGGGTGATGGCTCGGGCTATCAGGTGGCGCAAAAGCAGCCGATGAAGCTGGCTGCTATGGAAGGCTATTATGAAGGGCGGCAAGGTGCCGGATTGGTAGCGTTCGGGCTGCTGAATCCTGCCAAGCAGACACCGCAGGACGGAGTAGACCCATTCCTTTTCCGTGTGGAAATCCCTAAGATGCTGTCGCTGCTTGCCGAGCGCAAGATGGATGCTTTTGTTCCCGGCATCAATGACCTGCTGAAAGGCGGATATCCGTTGAGGGACGGTACCGTAGCGCTTTCGGCAGAAGAGAAAATAGAAAAAGGAAAAACGGCCATCGGTGCGTTTGCCGCCTATCGTGCAGCCAAGGCTGCGGGCAATGAGGCGGATGCAGAGGTGGCTGCCAAAGTGTTGAAAGATAATGTAGCCTATTTCGGTTACGGTTATATCAAGGACGTGAACGAGCTGGTGCCCAATGTGTCCCTTACGTTCTACATGTTCCGTGTGATGGTGATGTTGGGTGGATACTTCATCCTCTTCTTTATTGTGGTGCTGTTCCTGGCCTATAAGAAAGACTTGTCGCGGATGCCATGGATGCATTGGGTGGCTATGCTCACCATTCCGCTGGGCTATCTGGCTGGACAAGCCGGATGGGTGGTTGCCGAGTGTGGTCGCCAGCCGTGGGCCATCCAAGATATGCTGCCCACGAGTGCCGCCATCTCTAAGCTGGATGTAGGCTCCGTGCAGACCACGTTCTTTATCTTCCTGGTACTTTTCACTGTCATGCTGATTGCTGAGGTGGGAATTATGCTGAAGGCCATTCGCAAAGGTCCGGAAACCGAAACGCACACACCGTCACATAACTCATAACTTATAACTCATAACTCACAATGAATGCTTATATATTTCTTCAACACTATTGGTGGTTTGTAGTCTCCTTGCTGGGAGCACTGCTGGTATTCCTGCTGTTCGTGCAGGGAGGTAATTCGCTTCTGTTCTGTCTTGGGGAAGACGGAGGAGCAGAAGAAGATGATGATTAATTCTACGGGACGGAAGTGGGAGTTCACGTTTACAACGCTCGTCACGTTTGGAGGCGCGTTCTTTGCTTCGTTTCCGTTGTTCTATAGTACGAGTTTCGGAGGAGCCTATTGGCTGTGGATGATTATTCTGTTCAGCTTTGTGTTGCAGGCTGTCAGCTACGAGTTTCAGTCCAAGGCGGGAAATCTGCTGGGCAAGACAACGTATCGCACATTCCTGGTGATAAACGGAGTAGTAGGTCCGGTATTGCTGGGTGGGGCGGTTGCTACGTTCTTCACGGGGTCTAACTTCTATATCAATAAAGGGAATATCGCAGATGCGGCAATGCCGGTTATCAGCCAATGGGCTAACGGCTGGCATGGGTTGGATGCGCTGCTTAATCCGTGGAATGTGGTGCTGGGGCTGGCTGTGTTCTTTCTGGCACGTATCTTGGGAGCGCTTTATTTTATTAATAATATCAATGAGGATGATTTGGTGAAACGCTGCCGCCGGGCACTCTGGGGAAATACGGCGTTGTTCCTGGTATTCTTCCTGGCCTTCGTCATCCGCACGCTGCTTGCCGACGGCTATGCTGTACGCCCGGAAACGGGAGAGGTGTTCATGGAGCCCTACAAGTATCTGACGAACTTCCTGCAGATGCCGGTAGTGCTGCTTGTATTCCTGGTTGGTGTGGTGGCTGTGCTCTGGGGCATTATCCGCACGCTGTGGAAGCCGGCATTCGACAAGGGTATCTGGTTTGCCGGTGCAGGGACGGTGCTTACGGTATTGGCACTGCTGCTTGTGGCAGGCTATAACAATACGGCCTATTATCCTTCTACCCACGACCTGCAAAGCTCACTCACGTTGGCAAACAGTTGCTCGAGCCAGTTCACACTGAAGGTTATGGCTTATGTCTCTATCCTTGTTCCTTTCGTTCTTGCCTACATCTTCTACGCTTGGCGCAGCATCGACAATCGCAAGATTGATGCGAAGGAGATGGAAGAGGGAGGACACGCGTATTAATTAAAAATTAAGAATTAAAAATTAAAGGAGGATGTGTCATCTGTGTGCTATTAACTGTTTTGATACATCCTCTTCTTATTCTTTTGTTCGCATCTCATTTAGCTGGAATTTGGGTACCAGTTTCATCAATCGTAGAATCTGTCCTTGCCTTTTCTTTATGTAAGGGGAGGGGTGTGCTGAGTCGAAGCGTATGGGATTGGGCAATGTTGCCGCTATTAGTGCGCACTGTCCGGCAGAGAGCTTGGCGGCGGTGGTCTTGAATTTGTATTGGGCGGCGGCTTGTGCACCATAGATGCCTTTCCCCATTTCGATGGAGTTAAGATAGACCTCCATGATACGTTCTTTGGACCAGAAGAATTCTATCAGTACGGTGAAGTAGACTTCCAGTCCTTTGCGTACCCAGGAAGACTGGGGCCATAGGAATACATTCTTTGCCGTCTGCTGGCTGATGGTGCTTGCGCCCCGTTTCCGTTTTCTTGTTTCATTCTCCTTTATCGCTTTTTGTATCTCGATGAAATCGAATCCGTTGTGTGTGGCAAACCGGTTGTCTTCCGAGGCAATGACGGCCATAGGCAGGTGAGGGGATATCTTGTCGGAAGATACCCAAGTGTGGTGCCAGCGCGGATTTTCACCTTTGAAGACCTGCTGCACGCTGCGAATAACCATCAGTGGCGTGATGTAGACAGGTACAAAACGATAAGCCACTACCGCCAGGATAGTGGAAATAAAGAAGAATAATATGATGTTGCGGAGGAACCGCAAAGGCTTCGGGAGTTTCATGGAGAGAGTGCCAGTGTGATTAATGTGCTAATATGCCAATGTGATCAATGTGCCAATGTGCTAATTGGCACATTGATCACATTGGCATATTAATTATTCGCCTCCGCATTCTTAATCATCTGTTCGCTGGCATACATATATACCTCTACGCGTCGGTTCTGTTCGGCAGACAGACTTTCGTCGTATTCGTTGTATCCCACGCCTTCCACTTTCTTGAACTGGGCAGGAGATACACCGCAATCCTGCAAATAGTTCTCTACGGCATAGGCGCGGTTCTTGGAAACTTTCATGTTGGCTTCGTAAGTACCCACTTTGTCGGTATGGCCGATGATGGCGATATCCGTTGTCGGGTCTTCCTTCAGAATCTGTGCGAGTTCGCGCAGGGAAGCCTTTGCCTCGTTGCTCAGTGCTGCGGAGTTGAAGCCGAAAAGAATACCTGCCGCAAAGGATACTTTGACAGCCGGCAAGCCGTTGGCATCCGTCACCTGCTCCACTTGGGCGCCTTCAATCTTGGCAGCTTCGGCAGCCTTCTTGTCCATCTTGTGTCCGATGGCAACGCCGGCACCCGTACCTACTGCAGCACCTACCGCAGCTCCAATGGCTGCCCCCTTGCCTTTACCTATCAGTCCGCCGATAATGGCACCTGCTGCTGCACCGGAGCCACCGCCGATTATTCCACCTTTGGCCTTGTTGTTCATTGTGCCGCAACTGCCCAGCAGCAATGCGCCGCACAAAAGCAATACTGTAAATTTCATCTTCTTCATAACTCTTTTCTTTAAAAGTTGACTTTATCTTTAATGTTGCAAATTTATGTATATAATAACCATATTCTTCTTTCTAAAGTTCGCCAGTTCTGTCCTTTTTTAGAGAAATTTTCCTTTTGATGAGGACGAACCAGGCTGTCAGTATAAGACCTTTGGCAATGGTCGTTCCACTTACTGCCCACCAGATGGCATCCACTCCCATACCCATGTGCACCAGCAGTAACGCCACCGGAATACGCATGTAATTGCATCCGATGCTGACAATGGCAGGCGGCACTGTCCGTCCCAGTCCGTAGAACACGCCCTGCATGGTAATTTCCATCATCATGAACATTTGCGAATAGCCGTCGATGCGGAGGAAATCTCCGCCCACACGGTAGGCTTCGGCCTCGGGTACGAAGATAGAGAACACCTCGCTGCCGAAGAAGATGAACAGTAGTGAGCAGAGGCTTCCGAATACGCCCGTCATCCACATGGTGGTGCGCCATGCTTGCTTCACGCGCGACTTCTGCCCCGCGGCATAGTTCTGGGCGATGAACGTACTCAGCCCCGTGGAGAATCCTTGCGAAGTATTCCAGGTAATGGCCTCGATTTGTCCACCGGTGGTGAATGCCATCAGTCCGATGTGTCCTCCCTGCTCCGAGGCGGTGCGCGAGAGGAACATGTTGACGAAGGCAAATAGCGTGTTCAGCGTAGCCACGGGCAGCCCGAGCTTGAAGATGCGCCGGGTGTACTTCTTTTTCAACGGAACGATAAAGGAGAAACCTCCGAGCACGGCGCTTTTCCCCCGGAGCTTGTAGACGAAGATGCCGAATACTGTAGCTTCGGAAAGCCATGTGGCAAGTGCTGCGCCCACTGTTCCCCAACCGAAGCCGAAGATGAACAGAGGGTCGAGGAGGATATTCATAATCAGTCCCGTTCCGCTGATGTAGAACGGAATCTTGCTTTGTCCTGCCGCGTTGTAGATGCCCGTGAAGGCAGCGGAGAGAAAGACAAACGGCAGTCCCGTCGACACGATGCGCAGATAAGTCACGGCGGCGTCCGTGATATGCTGTTTCAGCTCGAAGATGTTCAGAATGGGGCGGGCGAAAAGGAAGAGCAGACCTCCCCAGCAGACGGAGATGAGCAGGGCAATCGTAATGTTGTGCGAAGCAAAAGCTGCGTGCATCCTCTTCGCTGCGTGCACCGATGGACTGGCCTACGCTGACTTCGGCGCCCACTTTATTGAGCAAGGCGATGGAGCCGGACATCCACGTCAGTATGCCTACCGCACCTACTGCAGCCACGGACTCACTGCCCAGACGCCCTACCCATGCCATGTCCGTCAGGCTGTAGGCCATCTGGATGAACGAGGTGGCCATGATGGGCATTGCCAGCGTGAAAAGCTGGCGGTTGATGGGGGCCTTGTGTCAGATTCTTTGTTCCTTACACGTTGACGGGTTTTTAGGTAAACAATGTGTTGTTCATCCCCTTTTCCGCTTTCTGCGGAGACGGTGGCGGCGTTTCTGCTTGTACTTTCGTATCTTGGCATATACCAACCAGATGAAGAGCAGACCGAAAACGGCGAAGATGAGCAGCACGATGCCTGTGTTGAGATTGTCACCTTTCACGCGGCTCCACATCTCGAGCACCTGTTCCGTGCGGTCGCCGAAGTCGCGTATCATGGCGCAACGTTCCACTACACAGCGGTCAGGGTACTGGACCGGGTCTATCTGCAGGCTGTCGGCTCCGGGCAGGGGGCCGAAGAAGTAGCTGAGGTCGGAGTGCACGTCGAGCGTGGTATCGGTCTTGGCCTCCATGATTTCCGGTGTGGCTACGGCGCTGACGTAGCCGATAGCATCCATGTTGCGCAGTGCCACGGAAGGCTGGCAGAGGTAGTTGATGAAATAGCTTGCCGCCTTCACGTTGCGGGCGTAGCGGGGGATTACCCAGCCGTCGTACCAGATGTTGCTGCCTTCGCGGGGGACGGTGTAGTCCAGTTCCACACCCACGGCATCGGCCTCCTCGATGGCCCAGACGGCATCGCCGCTCCAGGTGAAGTTAATCCACGCCTTGTTCTTGGTCATCATTTCCTTGCCGAAGTCGGCTTCCCAGCCGGCGATGTTGGGTTTCATCTCCTTGAGGCGTTGCTCGGCCAGGGCGATGGCCTGCGGGGAGTTGTCGTTCATCAGTTGCTCTACGGTGACGGTGCTGTCGGCCAGCTCCCGGGCGTGGGCGTAGATGATGGCGGTACCGTAGGCATCGCGGTAGCTGTCCTTCATCAGTATTTTGCCGCGGTTTTTGGAGTCCCAGAGGATGTCCCATGTGCCGGCCTCTTCGGCGGTAATAAACTTTTTCGTTGAAGAGGATACCAGCGGTGCCCCACATGTAGGGCACGGCATAGTCCTCGGTCTGGCGTTCCGGTTGCGAGGTCTTGTTCAGCTCGTGGCGAATGTAGGGCGACACGTTGGGGATGTAGTCCGGCGTGTGGCCGAAGTTGCGGTCGATGGGTAGCAGGAGGTCTTTGCGAAGCATGCGTTCGATGATGTACTCCGAGGGGCATACGACGTCGAAGTCCTCGTGCCCGCGCTCAATTTTGGTGAGCATGATTTCGTTGATATCGAACACCTGGTAGATGATACGGAGGTCTTCGCCCGTCTGCTGCTTGTACCAGTCGGGAAATTCGGCAAGCACATCTTCATCGATGTAGTCCGCCCAGTTGTATATCTTCAGTACACGGCTGCGCTCTTCTGTGGAGTTTCCACAAGAAGAGAGGGATGCGATACAGCACAGTAGAATCAGTATGTTTATTATCCTTTTCATCATCTTGTTCTTGACAATTGATAACTTATAACTCATCACTCACATCAATCGTTTTTCGTCCGTTCGGCCCGCTTGTTGATTACAATCAGCAGCACCAGCACCGTCACGAAGATGATGGTGGAGAGTGGCCGCAGTTCCGGCGTCAGTCCACCTTTGCGCGCATCGGCGTAGATGTAGGTGGAGAGCGTTTCCAGCCCTTGGTTGCCGATGGTGAAGATGGTCACGGCAAAGTCGTCGATGGAGAGCGTGAAAGCAAGGATGAATCCGCTTATCATACCCGGAAATATCTCCGGAAGAATAACCTTGCGCAGTGCTTGGAACGGTGTGGCGCCCAGGTCGAGTGCCGCCTCGTAGACATTCTGGTTCATCTTTTTGAGCCGGGGCATTACGCTGAGCACCACGTAGGGCGTGCAGAAAGTGATGTGTGCCAGTACCACTGTGGTGAATCCTTGCGATATGCCGAAGCTGACGAACAGCAGGAACAGCGACACACCGGTGATAATGTCTGCATTCATCATCGGGATGGCATTGGCGAAGTTCATTACCTGCCGTGTGCGCGAGCGCAGATTGAAGATGCCGATGGCTGCAATGCTGCCCAGCGCCGTACTGGCGGTGGCGGCAAGCAGGGCAATGGCGAATGTGTTCCAGATGGCATTCATCAGCGAGTGGTGCATCCCGCCCGTAAACAAGGAGCTGTACAGCTTGGTGGAGAATCCCGTCCAGTTGCCCAGCACCTTTGCCTCCGTGAAGGAGAATATCATAATAATTAAGATGGGCGAGTAGAGCAACGCCAGCAGCAGCCACAAGTAGCCGCGGGTTAAGATTCGTGTCATCATATCACACCTCCGCTTTCATTCGATGCCCCGTCCTCCTCGTTGGTAAAGAGGATGGTGATGCCTATCAGCAGCAGCATGATGAGCGAGAGGGCGGCACCGTAGTTCCACATTCCGTTGTAAATATTCTCTTGCACCGTGGTGCCGAACAGTTTGATGTTGTTCATTGTCAGCAACTCGGCAATGGCAAAGGTAGAAACCGTAGGCATAAACACCATCACTATGCCGCTCATCACTCCCGGCATGGAGAGCGGCAGAATCACCTTGCCGAATACGCGGGTAGGAGAGGCTCCCAAGTCCTGCGCAGCCTCAATCAGATTGTGGTCCATCTTCTGAAGAGTGTTGTAAATGGGGTATATCATGAACGGCAGGAAGTTGTAGACCATACCGAACACAAGGGCACCTTCGCCCAGCGGCAGGTTCAGGAAGTCGAACAGCGCCACTGTGGCAAGCGTACGTATCAAGATATTCACCCACATGGGGAGGATGAACAGCACCACCATGGTGCGTGAGGTGTTGAATTGCTTCTGGCTCAGGATATACGCTGCCGGATAGCCCAGCAGCAGGCAGACCAGCGTGGTGATAACGGCTATTCCGATGGAGTAGACAAACGTGTTCATCGCTTCGGGGATGCATCATGAACTTGCGGAAGTTGGCCAACG
>ENA-OQCV01000344-OQCV01000344.1-human-gut-metagenome-genome-assembly--contig:-NODE-344-length-13164-cov-4.291708_pt1 | contig 13164 bp, 13 predicted proteins | sample MGYA00242766_ERZ504592 | MGnify/ENA primary metagenome ERZ504592 (study PRJEB26092, sample SAMD00036315) | human gut metagenome | host: Homo sapiens | study: EMG produced TPA metagenomics assembly of...
AGTAAGAGGAGAAAAGATTATTATGAAAAAATGTACCATTTGTCACCCTGGATAAACTTCAGGAAATCACCGCGCAGTTTCCTACACCTTTCCATCTTTATGATGAAAAAGGTATCCGCGAGAATGCAAAGGCAGTGAAAGAAGCATTTGCATGGAATAAGGGCTTCAAAGAATTCTTTGCTGTGAAGGCAACTCCAAATCCATTTCTGATCCAGATCCTTCAGGAGTATGGCTGTGGCTGTGACTGTTCTTCCATGACAGAGCTGATGATGTCCAAAGCAATCGGATGCAAAGAGGGAGATATCATGTTTTCTTCCAATGATACACCGGAAGAAGAATTCAAATATGCAAATGAAATCGGCGGGATCATCAATCTTGATGATATCACACATATCGAGAGCGTAGAAAGAGCCGTAGGATATATTCCGAAGGTGATCAGCTGTCGTTATAATCCGGGCGGAGTGTTTAAGATCAGCAACGATATTATGGACAACCCCGGAGATGCCAAATATGGTATGACAACAGAGCAGATTTTTGAAGCATTCAAGATCCTGAAGGAAAAAGGTGCCGAGGAATTCGGTATCCATGCATTCCTTGCAAGCAATACTGTGACAAATGAGTATTATCCGATGCTGGCGAAAGAGATGTTTGAAATGGCAGTGAAACTTCAGAAGGAGACAGGCGCTCATGTGAAGTTTATCAACCTTTCCGGTGGTGTTGGAATCGCTTACAAACCAGATCAGACTCCGAATGATATCAGAGAGATCGGTGAGGGTGTCCGCAAAGTATACGAAGAAGTACTTGTTCCGGCCGGAATGGGTGATGTTGCAATCTATACAGAGATGGGACGTTTCATGATGGGACCGTATGGCTGCCTGGTAACTAAGGCAATCCATGAGAAGCATACTCATAAAGAATATATTGGTGTGGATGCGTGTGCTGTAAACCTGATGCGTCCGGCAATGTATGGCGCATACCATCACATCACTGTTATGGGAAAAGAAGACCAGCCATGTGATCATATGTATGATGTGACAGGTTCTCTCTGCGAAAACAATGATAAGTTTGCAATTGACCGCTATCTTCCGAAGGTTGATATGGGAGATCTTCTTGTGATCCATGATACAGGAGCTCATGGTTTTGCCATGGGATATAACTACAATGGTAAACTGAAATCTTCTGAGATCCTTCTCCATGAAGATGGAAGTTTCGAGATGATCCGCCGTGCCGAGACACCGAAGGATTATTTCGCAACATTTGACTGCTTCCCGATTTATGAGAAATTACTGGAAGATATGGAATAATGCTGTGATTATTCTGTAATTTACTATCTTGTGGTATTGCCGGGGCAGATATGACATAAAAACACACAAAAAGAAAGGTACTGATCTGTGCATGATGCTGGAAGGTTAGTGCCTTTCGTTTTGCATGGAGAAACAGTGATTTCAGAAGAATGTACTGTAAAAATTTTGTCTGTTCGGAGGTAGACATATGATTAAATATGAATATGAAACAGGAATGTGTAAACAGCTGCATTACAATGGTCTGTGGAGTGTACAATATGAGGGTGTTCCCGGACATTTTAAAAAAGTAAAGATGGTCTGTCCCTGCATCAGAGACGAATGTGATCAGGATTGTGAAGTGTTTAGGAACATACCGGAAATAAAAGCAGCAGATCAGGAATGGCATATGAGAGATGAGAGATAGAATAATGGGAGATAAGGAAAAAGAATACAGAGACAAAAGAACAGGCATGCAGACTGTAAGGTCTGTCATATTTGCTATTGTGCTTATAATTACAGGTTTTACCAGTATAATATCTGTGGCAGATAATACTTATGCAGCAGACGAATATCGAGTGCATAAATCTGAGGTGGTTGTAAAGACCGGTGCCACTTATACAGTAAAGATCCTGAATCATGATACAAAAGTGAGTCCAAAGAAGTTTAAATGGACCAGCAGTAACTCAAAATGTGCAAAGGTTATAAATGGCAGGATATATGGTTTAAAGCCCGGACAGGCAACGATCACAGCACAGATGAGTGGACTGAAAGTAAACTGCGAGGTTTTTGTCTGTAATAAAACGGAAACAGTTCTTTTTAAGAAATACAAAAAACAGGTGAAAGTAACAGCAGGAAAGACAGTTATTCTGGAGCCGCAGAAGTATGGAAAAAGGCTGACTTATACTTCTTCTGATAAAACGGTGGCAACTGTATCAAAGAAAGGAAAAGTTACTGCACAAAAGGCGGGAAATGTCAAAATCACCAGTGTTTCTTATGGTACTGACAGATATGTATCAGAGATAGAAGTGATCGTCCTGCCGGCAGCGTCAGAAACTCCGGAAATTACGCCTACACTGACGCCGGATGAACCAGCACCATCTGTGACCCCGGAGCCGACGGTAACGGTCACGCCAACTCCGAAAATCACACCTGCACCGGAAGATGAAGAAAAGTTCCGGAAACCCCTGGATGGAGTTACTCATTATATTTTGCACAGAGGTGAACAGACAGCAGCACCTGAGAATTCCATGCCTGCCTTTGAGACGGCAGGACGCAATTGGGGCGGAGTTTGTGGAGACAGATGTGAGAGAGACCGCAGATGGAGTTCTGGTTGTCTCTCATGATGATTCTTTGTTGCGGATGTGCGGGGAGGACAGGTTTATTTCAGAGATGACTTATGAGGAGATAAAGCAGTATCCGATTATAAATGGAAGAAATGCTTCGCAGTATCCGGATAATCTTATTCCTACACTGGAACAGTATATTGCATGCTGCAATAAGTACTCTGTGACGCCGGTGATTGAAATAAAGTCAATCCGTACGGAAGAAGCCATGAATTTGTTCATGCAGCTTCTGACTGAATCACAGAAAGAGCCGGTACTCATCTGTTTTCGCATAGAAACACTTGGTAAACTGCGTGAGATGGGATTTACAGGAAAAAATGCAGTGGATCCGTACAGTGCGCATGAATGCTTCTATGATACAGCAGTGTAAGAAATATGATCTGGACATAAGTGCAGAGTATAAAAATATCAGTATGAATGATATCAACAATGCTCATCAGAATGGAATCCGCATATCCGTATGGCTTTGCCGGAATGAGGATATGGTAGACATTTTCAGGAAAATGGGTGCGGATTATATCACGTATGAGAGGTGGAATACAGATGAAGTAAAAATACGACAGGATTAGCAGAAAATCAAGGTAGACATTTAGCAGAAAAATAAGTAAAATACAAGATGTAGATATAAATTGTAAGCAGAACAGTAACAGTTCACTATTGCTATAAGAAAGGACTGAACAGTTGTATATATTTGATATACTGCTGAAAAAGAGGAGGAGAGAGTAATGAAAAAAATAGCAGCTATGGTGCTGGCAGGTGTTCTGGCAGCAGTTCCGGTCAGTACGACCGGTGCAGCGGAATTTCAGGATGGAGCAGATACACAGAATTTCATCTGGGCAGCCGGAGAGGAAACTTCAACAGACACAGATGAAAGCAAAGGGGTAAGTGCAAATGACAGTGTCGTTGAAGGACTTGACAAACCTTTGGTTTTCTATCCCAACACTTACTATAAATTTAATGTGACCGGTGCCGGAACGCAGAATACGAATCCTGTTGAGGGAGATGTCAGATGGACACCATTATACTGGAGTCTTTCTCTCAAACCGCAGGAAAGCGATATTCACAGGAAATGGGAAATCGGTTCTGCAAAGGGTATTTATACAAAGGTGGAACGTGCATACAATATATATGTCTTTTTCCAGAGAGAAGAATATACAGGAGGTATATGGGAGAAAAACGATATTGTACAACCTGTGAGATATCAGTTCAATGCAGCTCCGTTAACTGAACAGGGTGGAAGCTATAAGTACCTGATAGGTGGAATTGGCTATAAGATTTTGAATGAAAGAGAAGTAAGCGTTACAGGTCTTGCTGCGGAATATAATGTGATACAGATTCCGGCTACAGTTGTGATCAATGATAAAGTTTATAAAGTAACTACAATTGACAAGAATGCCTTCAGCGGGAACAAAGAAATTACAGATGTTATTTTTGGAAATAATGTAACAACGATTGGAAAATATGCGTTCAGCCAGTGCCCGAATCTGCGGAACATAAGATTTGGTAGCAGAGTAAAAAGAATTGGCAGCAACGCATTTGCACAGTGTACAAAACTGCGAAATTTCATACTTCCTGCCAGTGTCAGACATATAGATGCCAGAGCTTTTTACCAGTGCCCGGCAGTCAAAGTGATCAGGATCAACAGTACAGCACTGAACTATGTTGGAAAAAAAGCTTTTGCGGTCAACAAAACCGTAACTATCAGACTTCCTGAGAAGCTGTTTGCCAGATATCAGAAACTGATCAAGGCAAGCAATGTGTATTCTAAAACGAGGTTTGTGAAATATTAAAAAAAACTCAAAAATGCCCTTGCCATTTCGACAAAAACGTGATATGATAATACTCGTTTCAATGCCGGCATGTCGGAATGGCAGACGAGGCAGACTCAAAATCTGTTGTGGGCAACCACGTGTGGGTTCAAGTCCCACTGCCGGCATTAAAAAGTAAGCGAAGCCTTTGTTTGTGAAGGTTTTCGCCTTTTTTTTATTTGCCGTATTGAACAGTTCAGATAATTCTAAAATCTTTATGAAATTTATCTCGCTTTTCTTGAAAAGAGATGAATAAGTGATATGGTACATCATAACAAAACGAAATGGAGGAAAAGCCAATGAACCTTGATAATAAAAGCCTGGCAGAAAACCGCTTTATGTATATTATATCATTGCGGCAGTTATTATCATTCTTCTGAATGTGCTGTTACTTCCTGCAATTGAGGGACGAAAGGTACAGACGACTGATTACAGTACTTTCCTGACAGGAGTAGAGAAGGATTACGTTAAGACAGTAGAAATTCAGGATGATTATATTTATTATGTAGCAGAGAGTGACGGACAGGAGGGTTATTTCAGAACTGTCAAGATGAATGATCCTGACCTTGTAGACCGTTTGCATGATGCAAATGTCAAGTTCGGTGCAGCAGCACCACAGCAGACATCTATCTGGATCAGCCTGATCGCAGGATATGTACTGCCGATTGCCATCTTTATCCTTCTTGGAAGGTGGCTCAGCAAGAAGATGATGAGTTCCATGGGCGGAGGTCCCGGTGGGGCAATGTCATTTGGAAAGAGTAATGCGAAAGTATATGTGAAATCATCTACGGGAATCAAATTCTCAGATGTAGCGGGAGAGGACGAAGCCAAGGATCTTCTGACAGAGATCGTAGATTATCTTCATAACCCGCAGAAATACAGAGAAATCGGTGCATCTATGCCGAAAGGAGCCCTTCTTGTAGGCCCTCCGGGTACAGGTAAAACACTTCTTGCAAAAGCGGTAGCCGGTGAAGCGGAAGTTCCGTTCTTCTCCATTTCCGGTTCTGAATTCGTGGAAATGTTTGTTGGTATGGGCGCTGCCAAGGTGCGTGATCTTTTCAAACAAGCGAATGAGAAAGCTCCATGTATTGTATTTATCGATGAGATCGACACAATTGGCAAGAAACGTGATGGTGCCGGATTTACAGGCGGCAATGATGAGCGCGAGCAGACTCTGAACCAGCTGCTTACAGAGATGGATGGTTTTGACGGCTCCAAAGGTGTTGTGATCCTTGCGGCAACCAACAGACCGGATTCCCTTGATCCCGCACTTCTTCGTCCCGGACGTTTTGACAGACGTATTCCTGTTGAACTTCCGGATTTAAAAGGACGTGAGGAAATCCTTAAAGTCCATGCAAAGAAGATTAAGATCGCAGATTCCGTACGTTTTGATGAGATTGCGAAAGCTGCAGCCGGAGCTTCCGGTGCAGAACTTGCAAATATTGTCAATGAAGCAGCACTTCGTGCAGTACGTGACGGCAGAAAATTTGCCACCCAGGCAGATTTTGAGGAGAGTATCGAGGTAGTTATCGCAGGATATCAGAAGAAGAACAGAGTTCTTTCCAATAAAGAAAAATCTGATAGTTGCTTATCATGAAATCGGACATGCGCTGGTTGCAGCAAAGCAGACCGAATCTGCACCGGTCCACAAGATCACTATTATTCCGCGTACATCAGGAGCACTCGGATATACCATGCAGGTGGATGACGGAGATCATTATCTGATGACAAAGGAAGAGCTTGCAAATAAGATAGCGACCTTTACAGGCGGTCGTGCCGCTGAGGAACTGATCTTCCACTCTATTACAACCGGAGCATCCAATGATATCGAACAGGCGACTAAGCTTGCAAGAGCAATGATCTCCAGATATGGTATGAGTGAAGACTTCGATATGGTTGCCATGGAGAATGTGACAAATCAGTATCTGGGCGGAGACTCCAGCTTAAGCTGTTCTTTTGAGACACAGACTCTTCTTGATAAGAAGGTTGTGGAGCTTGTCAGGATGGAACACCAGAAAGCACTGAAAATCCTTCAGGACAATATCGGAAAGCTCCATGAACTTGCAAAATATCTGTATGAGCATGAGACAATTACAGGTGAGGAATTTATGAAGATCCTGAATGCACCTGTACAGGTTCCCACTGTAGTGGCAGAATCTGAAAGTAATACAAAGTCTGAGAACAATGCAGAATTCGAAAACAGTACAGAAGCTGACGCAGATACATCTTCCGGGAAAGTAAATCTGCAGAAGTGATATTTTTCCGAGATATACAAGTCAAAAGTCCATTGTCGCAGGCAATCCGGAAAATTGGCTATATCACTGGAAAACTGAGTGAACAGCAATGAAAGCAGCAGAGGCGATTTGAGCTTCTGCTGCTTTTTCTTGCCAATTAACTCCGGTTCGGTTATAATTCGTAATAGTGAACGCAGCATCCTGGATGATTTTTTTGGAAGAAAGAAGGGAATGAAGATGGATTGCCAAACTGCAGAAGGAATGGTGAGCAGGTATATTAAACATGATCTTCCGTTAAATGAACTGGAAGAGTTTCTTGATCATGTACAGAATTGTTCTTCCTGTTATGATGAACTGGAGACATATTTTATTGTCCATGAGGTAACACATCAGCTTGATGATGACAGCAGCGATTCGGTTCTGGATTTCAAAAAAACTGCTGGAACAGGACATCCGGAAATCCAGAAGATATATCCGCAAGAAGAAAGTCAGCTGGCTTATGTTTGGCGTGAGTATATGCCTTCTGATCGCTACGATTGCGGCAATACTGATTTTTGTAATGATGGAGACAAATTACATTCTATAAAGACACTGGAGGATTTTATGAGCGAAAAAATATTACTGATTGACGGACACAGTATTCTGAACAGAGCTTTTTATGGTCTGCCGGATCTTACAAATTCAGAAGGAAAACACACAGGGGCAGTATATGGTTTCCTGAATATCCTTTTTCGGACGATCGAGGAAGAGAAGCCTCAGTATCTGACGGTGGCATTTGACCTGAAGGCACCGACTTTCCGCCATAAGATGTTTGAAGCATACAAGGGAACACGTAAACCCATGCCTGAAGAACTGAGAGAGCAGGTACCGCTGATTAAAGAAATGCTTACTGCAATGGGTGTGAATGTTGTGACAAAAGAAGGCTACGAAGCGGATGATATACTGGGAACTCTGGCCAGAAAAAGCGAAGCGGCAGGAATGGATGCGACAATCCTTTCCGGTGACAGAGATCTGCTTCAGCTTGCGACAGATAAGGTTATGATCCGTTTGCCAAAGACTGTAAGGGGCAAGACCACCATAGAGGATTATCATGCACAGCAGGTGATCGAGAAATATCAGGTGACACCTCCCCAGATCATTGAGTTAAAGGCTCTGATGGGTGACAGTGCTGACAATATTCCGGGAATCCCGGGAGTAGGTGAGAAGACTGCCACAAAGATTATTGTGGAGTATGGAAGTATTGAGAATGCTCATGAACATCTGGAAGAGCTGAAGCCAAACAGAGCCAGGGAATCAATGAGAGAACATTATGATATGGCGCAGATGAGCAAGGCTCTGGCTACGATCTGTACGGACAGTCCCATAGAGTTTTCGTATGAAAAGGCAAAACTGGGAAATCTTTATACAAAAGAAGCTTTCCTTCTCTGCAGACAGCTGGAATTTAAGAATCTGCTTAACCGTTTTGACTCTGCGGCAGTACAGGAAGATACGCTGGAACAGGAGTTTTTCACATGTGCAGACCTGGCAGGCTGTGAAGCGCTGTTTGCGAAAGCGGAAGCAGGAAAGACAGCGGGTGTTTCTCTGGTTACAGAGAATGGCAGGGTATTTGGTGCAGGACTTGCGCTGAATGAAGAGGAAATTTATTATATTCCTGTGGAGGGGATGATCACAGAAGGATATCTCTGCGGAAAATTAGAAGAGCTTTTTCGTAAGGTATCTGAATATAATGCAGAGAATAATATGGAATGTAATGCAGAAGATACAAAGGGAAGTTCAGAAAAAGAGATATCTGATGTTAATGCAGACGGTACTCTGAAATATAATAAAACACATACTGTCTGTGCATTGGATGTAAAGGCATTACTCAAGTATATACAATTTGATGATCCGATGGCTGTATTTGATGCAGGCGTGGCTGCATACCTGTTGAACCCGCTGAAATCCTCCTATACCTATGATGATATGGCAAAGGAATATCTGAGTGGTCGTATCCTGCCTGCAAGAGAGGAACTTCTTGGAAAGAAAACAGTGGAAAAAGCATGGGAGGAAAGTGCAGAGGGACTTACAGCCTGGGGCTGCTACATGGCCTATACAGCACTTGCCTGCCGGAAACCTATGTGTGAAGCGTTGCATGATACAGGTATGTGGAACGTATATACACAGATTGAACTTCCGCTAATCTTTACTCTTGATTCCATGGAAAAATGGGGAATCAGCGTGAAGAGTGAAGAACTGAAAAGCTACGGTGAGAAACTAAGTGTACGTATTGGAGAACTGGAGAAGCAGATCTGGCAGCAGGCAGGGGAAGAGTTTAATATCAATTCTCCGAAACAGATGGGAGTGATCCTGTTTGAAAAGCTTGGCCTTAAGGGTGGAAAGAAAACAAAGACAGGTTATTCCACAGCGGCAGATATTCTGGAAAAGCTTGCACCGGAGTATCCCATTGTAAAGGATATTCTGGAGTACCGTCAGCTTGCGAAACTGAAATCTACTTATGCAGACGGGCTTGTTGGTGAGATCGCAGAGGACGGCAGGATTCATTCTACTTTTAACCAGACAATTACAGCAACAGGAAGGATCAGCAGCACAGAGCCGAATCTTCAGAATATCCCTGTAAGAATGGAGCTTGGAAGACTGATCCGTAAGGTATTTGTTCCGGAAGAGGGATATGTATTTCTGGATGCGGACTATTCCCAGATCGAGCTTCGTGTTCTGGCACATATGTCAGGGGATGAGAAATTGATCCAGGCATATAAAGAAGCCCAGGATATCCACAGACATACAGCATCAGAGGTATTCCATGTGCCCTTTGATGAGGTGACAGATCTGCAGAGGAGAAATGCCAAGGCAGTAAATTTTGGAATCGTTTATGGGATCAGTTCCTTTGGGCTCAGCCAGGATTTAAGTATCACACGAAAAGAAGCAGCCGAATATATTGAAAGATATTTTGAAACTTATCCAAAGATCAAAGGTTTTCTTGACGGACTGGTGGAAGAGGGAAAAGAAAAAGGATATGTGACTACCATGTTTTGGCAGACGCAGGCCGATCCCGGAATTGAAATCTGGTAATTTTATGCAGAGGTCTTTTGGGGAGCGAGTAGCCATGAATTCTCCAATACAGGGAACTGCGGCGGATATCATTAAAATTGCAATGAACCGTGTGTACAGACGATTAAAGGATGAGAATCTTAAATCCCGTCTTGTACTTCAGGTACACGATGAACTTCTGATAGAGACCTGTAAAGAGGAAATCCCGCAGGTTTCTGCTATTCTTGAAGAAGAGATGAAAGGTGCCGCAAAGCTTTCCGTAGAACTGGAAGTCGATATGCATCAGGGTAATAACTGGTATGAGGCGAAGTGATGATGATAACAATAGGAATTACCGGCGGAGTGGGTGCCGGAAAAAGTACAGTGCTTGATTTTCTTGAAGAAAAGTATCAGGCATATGTGATGAAAGCAGATGAGATCGGGCATCTGGTGATGGAGCCGGGGCAGTCCTGTTATGAACCGGTGATTGCACTATTTGGAAGACAAATCATAAAAATGATAAACTATTGACCGCAGACAGGTTTCGGATGTAGTATTTTCACATCCAGAGCTTCTGGAAAAATTAAACCAGATCATCCATCCTGCTGTGAAACAGTACATCAGAGAGCAGTTAGCTGTAAAGAAACAGCAGGGACAGAAGATATGTGTGGTGGAAGCTGCACTCCTTCTGGAAGATCATTATCAGGAGTTTTGCGATACGATATGGTATATTCATACGGATGAAGAGATCCGTATCAGGAGACTGATGGAGAACCGCGGTTATACAAGAGAGAAATCAGTCAGTATCATTGCCAGTCAGGCACCGGAGACTTTTTTTCGGGAAAATGCAGACTATGTTGTGGTAAATAACGGAGATTTTGCACAGACCAGACGGCAGATTGAGGAAGGAATCAGAAAATATGAGACTTTGTAGCATTGCCAGCGGAAGCAGCGGAAACTGTATTTATGTGGGCTCAGATAATACCCATCTTCTGGTGGATGTAGGCAATCAGCGGAAAAAGAGTAGAACAGGGATTGAATTCTCTGGAATTGACAGGAAAAGATATTGATGGTATCTTGATTACACATGAACATTCGGATCATATCAAAGGTCTGGGCGTGATCGCAAGGAAACATCAGATACCGGTTTATGCGACAGAAGGAACTGTGGAAGCTTTATCTCACATGAATCTTGGAAAAATGCCGGAAGGGATTTTTCGTGAGATACACGAAGATGAGCCTTTTGAGATTAATGATCTGACAGTGAATCCTTTTACGATCCCTCATGATGCTGCACAGCCTGTAGGATACCGGGTAGAGTGTGGAGAGCATTCTGTGGGGATTGCTACAGACCTTGGAAAATATAATGAGTACATAGTCGGTAATCTGCAGAATCTGGATGCGCTTCTTCTGGAAGCAAATCATGACATCCGTATGCTGCAGGTTGGAAAATATCCCTATTATCTGAAACAGAGAATCCTTGGAGACAGGGGACATCTTTCCAATGAGAATGCAGGCAGGCTTTTATGCAGGCTGCTGCATGACAATATGAAAGGGATTTTCCTTGGACATCTGAGCAGGGAAAATAACTATGAGGAACTGGCATATGAAACCGTCTGTTCAGAAGTAACCTTAGGTGACAACCCTTATAAGTCGCGTGATTTCAGAATTCAGGTGGCACAGAGGGATTGCATATCAGAAGTAATTACAGTGTAGAAAGGACAAAGAACTTATGAAAAAGACAATCATCACAGTAGTAGGAAACGATACCGTAGGAATTATTGCAAAGGTTTGTACTTATCTTGCAGACAATAATGTAAACATTCTTGATATCTCCCAGACCATCGTACAGGGATATTTCAACATGATGATGGTAACAGATGCCAGCAAATGTGAGAAAGACAACGGAGTTCTTGCCAAAGAACTGGAAGCCCTTGGAGATAAGATCGGTGTAGTGATCCGCTGCCAGCATGAAGATATCTTCAATGTAATGCACAGAATCTGAGAAAATCTAAGCAGGTAAGCCACTGAGGGACTTTCCTGTATCAGATTGCCTGAAAAATGCTGAGAGAACATACAAGGGAGAAAAACAAAATGATCAATATTTTTGAAGTAAATGAAACGAATAAAATGATCGAGCAGGAGAATCTGGATGTGCGTACCATTACTATGGGTATCAGCCTTCTGGACTGTATTGACAGTGATCTTGCTGTTTTAAATGAGAAAATCTATAAAAAGATCACAACCTGTGCAAAGGATCTGGTATCTACAGGTGAGGCTATTTCCGGTGAATATGGAATTCCGATCGTAAATAAAAGAATTTCCGTAACTCCGATCGCATTGATTGGCGGAGCTGCATGTAAGACAAAGGAAGATTTTGTAACTATTGCAGAAACTCTGGATAAGGCTGCCAAGGTGGTAGGCGTAAACTTTATCGGCGGTTATTCTGCACTGGTAAGCAAGGGAATGACTCCTGCTGAGAGACTTCTGATCGAATCTATCCCACAGGCTATGGCGAAGACAGAGCGTGTCTGCAGTTCTGTAAATGTTGGATCTACACGTACAGGTATCAATATGGATGCTGTTAAGCTGATGGGTGAGATCGTTCTGGAAACAGCGAAAGCTACCAAAGATCAGGATTCCCTGGGATGTGCGAAGCTGGTTGTATTCTGTAATGCACCGGATGATAACCCGTTTATGGCAGGTGCTTTCCATGGTGTGACAGAAGCAGACACTATCATTAACGTTGGTGTCAGCGGACCTGGCGTTGTTAAGACTGCGCTGGAACAGGTAAGAGGTAAGGATTTTGAAACTCTTTGTGAGATGATCAAGCGTACTGCCTTCAAGGTAACACGTGTTGGTCAGCTGGTAGCACAGGAGGCTTCCAGACGTCTTGGTGTTAAGTTTGGTATCGTGGATCTGTCTCTGGCTCCTACTCCTGCAATTGGTGACAGTGTTGCTGAGATCCTTGAGGAGATTGGTCTGGAGCATGCAGGTGCACCGGGCACAACAGCAGCGCTTGCTCTGTTAAATGACCAGGTTAAGAAGGGTGGAGTTATGGCTTCTACAGCAGTTGGTGGTTTGAGTGGTGCATTTATTCCGGTCAGCGAGGATCAGGGTATGATCGATGCGGTGAATGCAGGGGCACTGACTCTTGAGAAGCTGGAAGCTATGACTTGTGTATGTTCTGTAGGTCTTGATATGATTGCAATTCCCGGAGATACGAAGGCTTCTACGATTGCGGGTATTATTGCGGATGAGTCTGCAATTGGTATGGTGAACCAGAAGACTACGGCGGTTCGTCTGATCCCGGTAATTGGTAAGGGGGTTGGCGAAGTGGTTGAGTTCGGTGGACTGCTTGGTTATGCACCGATCATGCCGGTGAATCAGTTCTCCTGTGATGCGTTTGTGCAGCGTGGCGGAAGGATTCCGGTCACCGATCCATAGCTTTAAAAAAGCTGATAAAAAA
>ENA-OQCV01000346-OQCV01000346.1-human-gut-metagenome-genome-assembly--contig:-NODE-346-length-13138-cov-2.735531_pt1 | contig 13138 bp, 13 predicted proteins | sample MGYA00242766_ERZ504592 | MGnify/ENA primary metagenome ERZ504592 (study PRJEB26092, sample SAMD00036315) | human gut metagenome | host: Homo sapiens | study: EMG produced TPA metagenomics assembly of...
GAAATTAAAGTAAAACTATTTGTATAACAATTTAAAAATTTTCAGAAATGAACAAGAAATTATTCTTAGGTATGTTCGCAGCAGCTGGTATGTTGTTGGCAACATCGTGTTCGAATGACGAACTGGATGTAGTTCAGTCAGGAAATGAGGCTCAGGTGTCTTTCTCACTGGGTCTTGAAGGTGGTATCGCTACCCGTGCTATCAGTGATGGTAAGAGTGCTGATGTTTTGGTTTATGCTGTATTTGACAAAGATGGTAACCGTCTCTCAAATATTCAGGCTGTAACAAAACAGGTGTAACATTCCCAACCACAGAAAGCATTACTTTGGCTAAGGGTCAGACTTACAAAGTGGCATTCTGGGCACAGGATGATGATTGTGAGGCTTATACAGTAGATACAGACAAGATGAGTGTTGTTGTAAACTATGCCAACGATGAGAACAAAGTGAACAATGATGAAACTCGTGATGCATTCTTCAAGACTGTAGAATTTACTGTAACAGGTTCTACTTCTATTGATGTAGAAATGAAGCGTCCTTTCGCTCAAATCAATGTGGGTGTGACTAAGGAAGATTGGGAAGCTGCTGTTGCATCAGGTATTGAGATTGGAAGTTCATCTGTTGTTATTAAGAACGCTGCTACTTCTTTGAACTTGCTCGATGGTACGGTTAACGGTTCTACTGAAGTTAGTTATGCTTTGAACGCTATTCCTAATGACCCCGCAATCTTGAAAGTGGATGCTAATGGCGATGGTGAAGATGAAGAATACAACTGGCTTTCTATGAGTTATATTCTTCCTGCTGCAGAACAGACAGGTTATGAAAAGGCTACATTGGAAAACATCGCTTTTGTATTTGCTCCAAAGAATAATTCTTACAGCAACATCGAGTTCAATCAGGGTTTGAACAGTGTTCCTGTACAGCGTAACTGGCGTACAAATATCCTTGGTAAGTTGCTTACTGGTGACATTACATTCAACATTGTCATTGACCCTGTTTATGAGGATGACCATAATGTGAACGTACCTTATGCAACTATCAATGGCGTTGTTTATACTTCATTCGCAGAAGCTATGGCAGCTGTTCAAGATGGTGAAACTATCAAATTGGAAGGTGAAACCACACTTGGTGCTACAGCAGGCGAACACTTATTTACAATTGATAATAAAAATGTGACTATTGACCTCAACGGATATGGTATCGTTGCTAATATTCCTGATGTTTCTGTAAGTACAGCTATTTTCCATGTAAAACCTAATAGTGGATTGACAATTGTTGGTGATGGAAATGTGAAGGTGACAACTGCTAAGTCATGGCCAAATGCATACGCTGCATTTATTGAAAATGACGGTGGAGAAGTAAACCTAAAGGGTGGTAACTGGACTATGACTGCATTGGAATATTCTCAAGAGTCATTGTGTCCTTTATTCGTTGATAACAATAGTAATCTAAACTCTGCTACATTGAATATTTACAATGGCACTTACACTTTCCATCGTAATTTGTTCCGTAACTTTGCCAATGCTGCTGGTCATAATAACTATGCTACTGTTGCTACTATCAATATTTATGGTGGTACATTCAATGGTCGTGAAGGTGATGCAGGTGCTATTTGGAATCAGAAGCCAAGTTCAACCACTCCAGACGGAGCAGGTGTAATCAACGTAATGGGCGGTATATTCAACAATGTTGTAATCAACAATGACTTTGCTGAAAATAATTCTGATGCTCCTACTTATTTGACAGTTACTACCGCTGACGAACTCACTCAGGCTATCGCTAATGCTACTGCTGATGTAACTATTTTCCTTGGTGATAACATTACTGGTAATGCTACTGCAGTACAGAAGGAAAATGTTAAAGTTACAATTATCGGTAATCAGAAGACCTATAATGGTGCAATCATTGTTGACGGTAAGAGTAAAAGATATGCTACAGCAGGTTTGACCATTCAAAATATAAGCTTCAGTGCTGAAAATATTTCTGAACCTGCTTACATCAATTTGGGTAAATCTGGCAATGGTAACACTCGTTACACCAACAATGTTACTGTAAAGGATTGTACTTTCTCCACTACTTCTACAAAAGATGTTGCTGCGGTTAAATCCTACACAGGCGGTGATTGGAATCTGAACATCAGCGGCTGTACTGTAAACGAGGGTATGCACTCTATGTTACAAGTTGCCAACGTGGAAAAAGGCTTGAACATTGCTGGTTGCAAGGTTTATTCTAAGAACGGTATAAACCTTAATAATACACCTTCTTTAGAAATGGAAGGCTGTACTTTTGACACAAAGGGTTATGCAATTCGTGTTGGTGTAAACGGTAATACCAACAACGGTGTTTTCAATATCTCTAATAGTACGTTGAAATCTGATTGCGAAGATGATGATGCAGTTATCATCTTACGTGGTAATATGGCTGGTTCTACTTTGAATTTGACAAACACTACGGTAACAGGAACACTCCAGTATACCAACGAGTCTAATGCAACAATTAACGTTATGTAAATGTAATCAAAGAAATTCTATCATCCTTTGATAGATATATATTAGCTAAGAAGCCTTGCCGTTCGTGAGAATAGCAAGGCTTCGTCTTTATCGAGAGTGATTCAGCAACTCATTTTGGGAGAGATTTGCTGTCCCATACCTTGCAATGATATAAGCAGACTAATCCCATTCTCTTTTCGCTGGCATAAACACTTCAACACTGTTTGCCTAACCTTACTTGCTTCGTATGTATTCAGCCTAAATGCAAGTGCAACGACCACTTCAAGATTATAAAATGTAGCCCAACTTGCAGGAGTGGCTAAATCGCATCGCTGGGTAGTTGCAGGGTTAAATGTTCCACTCTTGTATATCGCTCTGATAGTCGGCTCGTAGTGTCGGGGCTATCACCCCGAACAAATCCACCAATTCCATTTCTGACATCCATACATTACCGCTTGGGATATTTACGTTTCCGCTTTTGTTGATTGTTATAATTGACCTTTCCATAGTTACATTGCTATTGAGATTTCACTAAACGATTGATTAAGTCTGTTGCCGAACATCGTCAAATCCTTATCAATTTTCTCGGTGGTTATTTTGGCATATCGCTGAGTTGTGGTAATGTTCGTATGCCCCAATACTCGGCTGACACTCTCAATGGGAACACCCTTGCTCAGAGCCAATGTAGCGAATCCGTGCCTTGTGCAATGGAATGAAATATCCTTAGAAATCCCACACTCTTTTATCATCTTTTTCAACGGTTTACAGATGTTCCAATAGTTGAGATTAGGGAATACGAGTTTGTCCTCTTGTAATCTCTCATATCGCTTGATTATCTGTAATGGAATATCCAACAACTTCACTTGGAAATTGACCTTTGTCTTGTGGCGCTTGGATAGAATCCATTTCTCACCATTTATCTCTACAATATCATCGGTGGTCAGCTCTTTAATATCCACGAATGACAAAGCTGTAAAACTTGCAAACACGAACAAGTCTCGGATATAGGCCAACTTCTTATCCGCAAACTCGTGTGTCATTACCGCTTTGATTTCATCTTCGGTAAGATACTGACGCTCCTTGATGTTCTGATTCAATCGATACTGAGCAAACGGATTTCTCGGTGTCAGTCCGTTGTAATGAGCCTTTGACACGATTGTTTTCAGCCACATACAATGCGACCATACACTACCATTGTGCAACCCTGCATCGGTAGAGAGATAGATTTCATACTCCTTGATGAAGTCGGGAGTAAGTTCGAGCATAGAAATATCACTCCGCTTGTAGCACTTCTTAATGAACGTAGCCAAATGATTTCGTGACCTTACACGCACCTTATAGGAACTTGCAGCACGGTCTATGCCGATACGCTTCTTGAAACTCTCGTTGTCCTTATCGAATGCACCGAGCAATGTTTCATACTCCGTACCGATACCTTGATAGGCATTGCGTACCATTTCGGCAGTTACAAACGCTTCTCTATCTGAAATACGTTGGTAGTGCTTGATGATTTGAGCCTTGATGTTATCCAAAGCCAAATTGATGTCTCTTGATTCCTTGCTCTTGCCCTTTGCCCGATTGCCTTTGGCATCCCACATTGTTTTTGCAATGGTCAGTTTGCAACTGAATTGAGCCACAGAACCGTTGATTGTAACTCGTCCCATAATCGGAACAATACCGTTTTTCTCCTTGCTGCCGTTCACGTAGAACAGCACCTTAAATGTACTTCGCATAATCCAATTCTTTTTGGTTACAAAATTAGTTATCAGCGAGTTGTACATTGTTATGCAGAATGTGGCAGAGAGTAGAAATAAACTCCAATGACCTATAAACTTGCCTCTTTATCGGGTAATGATTTGAAAACCGTCCGCCCTCATTACCTTTCATTTCCTTGCACTTTTGCTTCGGCGAGGCTTTCATCAAAAGTCTTCATAAGTCATTGAGCACCAGTGCCACCATCATTATTTTCCCTCATTCGTTAGATTTTTCCAGAGATAAGAGGTAAAATAGTATCTTTGTCGCAATAACAGACACGTTTTATGGTAAAGTATTTATTAGTAGAAGATGAGCGCTTCGCCTACGAAGAGCTGAAGCGTATGATGCAACGGCTGCGCCCTTCCTGGCAGTTGGCGGGCTGGGCAGAGAGCGTGGAGCAGGCTGTACTGCTCTTGCGTCAGGGCAGCCTGGACTTGATGATTGTAGATATCCGCTTGTCCGACGGGTTGAGCTTTGAGATATTCGAGCAGTGTCCCGTCGATTTGCCCGTTATCTTCACCACCGCCTACGATGAATATGCCATCAAGGCTTTCAAGGTAAACAGCATCGACTATCTGCTGAAACCCATTGAAGAAAGCGACCTCGAAGCAGCCTTGTGCAAGTTCGAGCGCAACAGTGCCCTCCGTTCTGCGGCTCCCGAATATCGGCAACTGGAACTCGGCTACTTGGCAGCCAACAAGAAGAACCGTTTTCTGGTGCAGGTGGGCGATACCTTCCGCTACGTAGAAACTCCGGATGTCGCTTTCTTTTATAGTGAGGACAAGCTGACTTATCTGCACCTCTTCTCCGGGAAACGGTATATCATCAGCTACTCGCTGGACCAGTTGGAGGGAATGCTGGATAGGGATGTTTTCTTTAGGATTTCAAGGAGCTGCATATCCAACATTAGGTCCATCCGGAAGAGTTCCAGGTACTTCGGCAGTCGCTTGAAGCTTTACTTCGAGCCAGAGTGCCCGCACGAGGTATTGGTGAGCCGCAGTCGCGTGGCCGATTTCTTGAAATGGGTGGACGGAGTGGTATGAGTTATAAGTTATGAGGCATAAGAGATACATATTCCTTTTTTATACTGACGGTTTCCGTCTCGTTGCTTGTCATAGGGTGCGTTTATAACGTCATCAGCGGTAAGCCGTGGTATGCGAATATCATGGTGCAGTTCTTTCTGAATCTTCCTTTGTGCATAGGGCTGGGGTTCATCGACTTTGGGGTTATCAACTTGATATATAAAAGACTGAAACAGCGCAACAATGCGGTGAGGATTCTGGTGGATATCGTGTTGACCACTGCACTGGCTGTTCTGTTGACGTACATCTTGAACTTCCTGCTGATGGGCGGGCATGGAAATTTCTGGCATATCCTGAGAAACTCCCTGCCGGTAGTGCCGTGGAACTGGATTATCGTTCTGCAGATAGAGATATTCTTCTATAGCCTGCAACGTTCGGAGATGGAGAAGCAGATGGCTGTCATCGAGAAGGAGAAGGCGCTGTATCAGTTCGAGGTGCTGAAAAACCAGATTAATCCCCATTTCTTATTCAATAGTCTGAATGTCCTTGCCTCCCTTGCTTATCAGGATACCGAAAAGACGAACCGGTTTGCCAAGAAGCTGTCTACGGTGTACCGTTATCTGCTCACTACGCATGGCAGAGCTACGGTGACCGTGCAGGAAGAACTGTCGTTCGTAGAGTCGTATTTATACCTGGAGCATATCCGCTTTGGCGATGCGCTGCATGTGGAGATAGAAGATGATTTGCGGAATCATCATTGTCTCGTCATTCCTGCCAGCATACAGATGCTTGTGGAGAATGCCTTGAAGCATAATATCAGTACAAAGAAGTCGCCGCTGATAGTCCATATATCCATAGGAAACGAAGGGATTACGGTACGCAACAATCTTCAGTTGCGCAACTATGTGGCCAGTAATAGAGCGGGATTGAAGAACCTGCAACGGCAGTATGCCCTATACGGCACGCTGGTGGAGATTCTTAAGGACGAAAAGGAGTTTGTGGTGAAACTTCCCTTTGTGGGCGAAGACGTGAACCGTCTCAGCACAATATAGTCCTCTTCCCGAAGAAGAATCTGGAAACGTGCATCTTGTCCATAGCCCACGCCATACCCATGCAGCCGCTAAGAGTGAAGGCGGTGGCAGTGACAAGGAACAGCATCCCCGTAGGGTCGAAGGCGAACACGGGCAGAAACGCCTTGGACAGAATGGTGAAAATGGGTGAGAAAAGGAGTATGACCAGCGTATTGCGCCCTATAAAGAAGGAAAGCCGTTTGGCTTGTACCGGCAGATAGCCGTAGGCTGCCAACAGCAGGCTGATGGAAAGCCAGGTGATGGCGACTCCTGCCAGAGTACCTCTATCCAGATTGGCGGGAAAACAGCATAGTATTACGAATGGAACAATGGCGAAGGTTGTGGCACGAAAGACTTGTGTAAAACGAAGCCCGCTTTGGCTCACTGTCATGCCGATAAGGAAATAGAGGGCATTGGAGAAGTTCATCAATCCTCCCCAATGGGAAAGGGCAAACAGGCAGACACCGGTCACAACCAGCCGGGAGACAACCGACAGCCGTACATAGCGGAATGTGATATAATAGATGAGGCTGCACAGAATCAGTGTATGCAGATACCAGTAAGGCCCCATCGGATGGAGGAATATCTTGTCGAGCAATACGGTAGGAGTAATGGCATCTACACTTTCGCGTACGGGCAGGAAATGCGACATCACCGTATAGGCCGCCTCCATGCAGGCATACGGAATGAAAATCCATAGAAGCTTGCGGAGAAAGCTTCGGGCATCCTTCCGGTTATTGGCCAGATAGCCCGAAATAATCAGGAAAGCGGACATGTGGAACGTATAGACGATTTGTTTCGCATACGGATACTTGTCGCCTATATATACAAGGTGGAAGATAATCATCAGGGTGATGAAGATGCATTTCAGATAATCTATCTCTTTGACACGGCTTTCCATATAGGGTAGTTTTCTGCGTATTGTTATTGATGGCACAAATATATATACTTCCGTAAACTTATTTATATTTTGCAAAGGGATTAAGCTTATTTTCTCTTTTACCGATTGCTTTTATGTATGGAAAATGTATATTTGTGCATGAATCATTAACTTAATGTAAAACAGACTATGATAACAAGCCAATTACTTCACCCGGCCAGTATTGTGGTAGTGGGGGCATCCAACAATGTACACAAACCCCGGAGGGGCTATCCTGAAAAATCTGCTTAGCGGCGGATATACCGGTGAGCTTCGTGCCGTGAATCCGAAAGAGACTGAAGTGCAGGGTGTTGCTGCCTTTGCGGATGTGAAGGACATTCCCGATACGGACCTTGCCATCCTTGCCATACCTGCCGCGCTTTGTCCCGATGCGGTGGAGATGCTTGCTGCGGAGAAGCAGGTGAAGGCGTTCATTATCCTTTCTGCCGGTTTTGGTGAGGAGACCCATGAGGGTGCTGTGCTGGAAGATCGCATACTGGAAACGGTGAACCGGTATGGAGCCTCTCTGATAGGCCCCAACTGTATCGGTTTTATGAACTCGTGGCATCACAGTGTATTCAGCCAGCCCATCCCGCAACTGCATCCGCAAGGGGTAGACCTGATTTCCAGCTCCGGTGCCACAGCGGTGTTCATATTGGAGAGCGCCGTGACCAAGGGATTGCAATTCAACTCTGTATGGTCTGTGGGCAATGCCAAGCAAATCGGCGTGGAGGATGTGTTGCAATACATGGACGAACACTTCAATCCGGAAGCGGATTCCAGAATAAAACTTCTTTATATAGAGAGTATCGGTGACCCCGACCGTCTGCTGTTTCATGCATCCTCGCTCATCAAGAAGGGCTGCAAGATTGCGGCCATCAAGGCGGGCAGTAGCGAAAGCGGTAGCCGGGCGGCGAGTTCGCATACGGGGGCCATTGCCAGTAGCGATTCGGCGGTAGAGGCCTTGTTCCGTAAGGCGGGTATTGTGCGTTGCTATTCGCGCGAGGAGCTGACGACCGTAGGTTGTATCTTCACACTGCCGGAACTGAAAGGGAAAAACTTCGCCATCATTACCCATGCCGGCGGTCCGGGAGTGATGCTGACCGATGCATTGAGTAAGGGTGGACTGAATGTTCCGAAACTGGAAGGACCGGTGGCGGAGGAACTTAAGGGTAAGCTTTTCCCCGGTGCGGCTGTGGGGAATCCCATTGATATTCTGGCTACGGTACGCCGGAACATCTGCGCCTCTGTCTGGAGTATTGTGAGGAGAAGTTTGACAATATTGATGCTGTAATGGCTATTTTCGGCACTCCGGGGCTGGTGACCATGTTTGAAATGTATGATGTGCTGCACGAGAAGATGCTGCATTGCAAGAAGCCGATTTTTCCGATTCTTCCTTCCATCAATACGGCGGGAGCCGAGGTTGCCGCTTTCCTGGCAAAGGGCCATGTGAACTTTGCCGATGAAGTGACTTTGGGCACGGCACTTTCGCGGATAATGAACGCCCCGCGGCCTGCCAATAATGAAATCGAGCTCTTTGGAGTGGATGTTCCCCGTATCCGCCGGATTATAGATTCCATTCCTGCGGACGGTTATATCGCACCGCACTATGTGCAGGCATTGCTCCGCTCTGCAGGTATTCCTATTGTGGAGGAGTTTGTTTCGGACAACAAGGAAGAAGTGCTTGCCTTTGCGCGTCGCACGGGGTTCCCGGTGGTGGCAAAGGTGGTGGGGCCGGTGCATAAGTCGGATGTGGGCGGTGTTGTGCTCAATATCAAGAGTGAACAGCATTTGGCATTGGAATTCGACCGTATGATGCAGATTCCCGAAGCTAGTGCTATCATGGTGCAGCCGATGTTGAAAGGGACGGAATTGTTTATCGGTGCCAAATATGAAGAGAAGTTCGGACATGTGGTACTCTGCGGCCTTGGGCGGTACTTTTTGTGGAGGTGCTGAAGGATATATCTTCCGGTCTTGCACCGTTGTCCTACGAGGAGGCTTACTCCATGATTCACTCGTTGCGTGCCTATAAGATTATCAAAGGTACGCGTGGGCAGAAGGGAGTGATGAGATAAATTTGCCGAAATATTGTACGGCTTTCCACCTTGCTGCGCTTTGCAACGGAAATCAGGAGATGGATATCAATCCATTGTTGGCGACTGAAAAGCAGGTGATAGCGGTGGATGCGCGCATTCGGATAGAAAAATAAGGGTTAGAGATTAGGGATTAGGGATTAAAGGGGCTGACTGTTAATCGCTCACCGCTAATCCCTTTTTCATCCTGCCCAGTCCTCCCTATCCAGATTTCTATATCCGATAGCTTCCGCCAAGTGTGCCGGCTGTATCAATTCGCAGCCTTCCAGGTCGGCGATGGTGCGTGATACTTTCAATATACGGTCGTAGGCGCGGGCCGAAAGGTTTAGGCGGTTCATGGCAGTTTTGAGCATGGCAAGTCCTTTGTCATTCGGACGGGCGTGGCGAGCAAGCAGTTTACTGTTCATCTGGGCATTACAATATATGCCGGGAATGTCTGCATACCTTGCTTCTTGAATTTGTCGGGCACGTATCACACGCTCGCGTATGGTGGCGCTCGATTCGCCGGGGCGAGAATCTGCCATCTCTTCAAAGGGGAGTGGGGTGACTTCAATTTGCAGGTCGATACGGTCGAGCAAAGGTCCGGATATGCGGTTCAGGTACTTTTGTACTTGTCCGGGACTGCACACACAAGCCTTGGTGGGATGCGTGTAATACCCGCATGGGCACGGATTCATAGAGGCTACCAGCATAAAACTTGCCGGATACTCTACATTGCATCGGATGCGTGACACGGTAATCTTCCTATCTTCCAGCGGTTGGCGAAGAACCTCCAATACGTTGCGGCTGTACTCTGGCAGTTCGCTATTTGAAAAATACTTGTATAGTTGTGAGATTGTTTATATCTTTGTAGGCAGAAGAAGTACTAATATTAGAGCTAAATATATTATGCTCTGATTTATAGATGTAAATGTAGTAAAAACAACTGGAATAAGGTATGAAAGCGGCATTTTTAATAAGATGTTCTACTAAGAATCAAGATTTAGATAGACAGACAAGGGATTTAACTCGGTTGGCTAAGTCTTTAGGGTATGAATATGATATAGAAAATCTGGTATTTGGAGAGAAAATAACTGGTAAAGACGATGTTACTATTAAAAATAGAGAGAGTATAGATAAATTATTAAGAGCTGCCAAAGAACAAAAGTTTGATGTAGTTTTAGTAGCAGAAGTTAGTCGTATGAGTCGTGACCCCGCTTCTGGTAGAGTTTATGTAAGACAGCTTATCAATATGAGCATACCAGTTTATTTTAGGGATATTGATACTTGGACTATTAACCCAGATAACGGTAAAAGGGTTAGAGATGCAGAACAAGTTATCGGTGCTGCTTTTGATGCTGCTTGGAAGTATCTTAGAAGTTTGAAGACACAAGTAGCATCTGGTAGAAGGAATGAATTAGATAATAATCAAATTTCTGTAGGACAGCCATTCTTTGGCTATACTCGTTATGGTGGTAAAGATAAGAGTAAAAACGAACTGCTGGATAGTAGATGAAGTAGCTGCTGAGGTTGTGGTCTTTGTTTTTAATGAGTATATAAAAGACGGTTCTACTCTTAAAAGTACAGCTTTGGCTACTACGGCTAAATATGGCGAATTGCTAGGTAAAAAATTTAGTGTTGGCTCTATAGAACATATATTAACCTATGAGAGTTACCATACTGGCATTAAGAAAATAAGTCTTACTGACCCCAGATACAGAAGAAATAGAGGTCTTTGATGTGAAAGTGCCTATCTTAGTAGATACGGAACTATTTGAAAAAAGCAACTGCTAAAAGGAAAATAACAGAGTAAAAGTGAACCATATCCGAAACAAACTACTTATATATTATCTAAGCTCCTTAAATGTCCCTACTGTGGTTATACAATGACCCCAAGAACTAAAGGAAATGATAGTAAAGGAAAACAACCAATGAGCGTTATCGAATAATTAATGGGTAGAAAGGCTTTAAGTTGGTTGTGTATGAGTGGTATTAATAATGCTACCAGTTGTAGCAATCGTATTTCTGTAGCCAATGAAAAGGCAGAGCCAATTATATGGGAGCTTGTTAAAAAGGAACTTATAGTCTTTGCCAATCTTAACAATGAGGAAAGGGAGTTAAAGGTAGAAGAACTTACTGAAAAAATTTCCCATTGGCTTCTAATATTGATAACTATAATACTCATAAGAGTAGTTTACAGAAACAATTATCTAAAGCCTATACAGTGGCTACTATGGCTGATGAATCAGTATTAGAAATGGCTATGACAGAATTTAATAAGACAGCTAGGACTATTAGAAAAGAAATGTCTGACTGTGATAGTGCTATTGAACAGATTAAAGGAGAAATAGAGAATCTCGCTAATCTAAAAATATTTTATAGCCAACCTAATCTACCATCTGATATAATAGAAAAGGCTGAAACTGATGAGGCTGAAAAGAGAAAGCTAGTAAAGGAATTAATAAATAAGATAGTACCTTATAAGATAACCACATTTAAGAAGCGACATAGAGATAAGGGATTGGTTACTCTTAATTTTGGTGTAGTATTGCTAGAGGTATATACAGTAAATGGTATTTACTATGTATTTTATAATGCTAATGATAGGGGAGATATTCGACAAGCCTATTATATTAGTGGTGTCTTTGCTAAGTTCCAAAATTCTATAAATAAGTTTGATGCCTATAAGGAAGGTGAGTATTTTGTTATTTCTAATGCTGATATGGTAATGGAAACAAAGGAGATAGACGAGCTAATTACTGTAAAATCAGATGGTGGAAATTGCTATTAATAATGGGTGGGTCTTATCCTATAGTTATAAACCAAAAATAACAATCTTATTGTATGCCTAGTATAACTATAGTTTCCAAGTAAAGTATTACTGGTATAGGTAGTACATTATATGGCAGTATAGTAGTGGGTACTATATTACCGCTATTACCTCATTACTAGTGTTAGCTGTAGAAGTACACCTATTTTTAATTTATTACAGAAGTAGTACCTATATCTTGGTAATGTTCCAGAAGCTATATATCATTGTATATGTGGAACTTAATATTTTATAGCTATAAAAAAATCTATTGGTAACAGAGAAATGATGCGGAACTAATTTCTCTACTATTGGACTTACTCCTACGGTAAAGTCTAAAAAAGATGACGTTAATAATTAAGTGTTCAGAACTGAAAAAAGCGGTATTTGGTATTGTGCCAAGTATCGCTTTTTTAATTGTCTTAATTGTCTGGTTTTTGGGATAGAATTTTATTAATTCATATTCTACGCTAGTTTTTATAATGATTATCATTATATTTGAGAATGTTATTGTTAATGTGTTATTTAAGACTTTATGTTTATGAGAATCCGAATATTGCATTTTATATTATTTAGCTGCCTCGTTATTGGTTGCACTAATAAATCTTCCAAAAAGGGAATGGTAAACTTTGACAGTATTCAAAAATGTAAAGCCAATTGCAGAAACTATTCATGTGAATTATGAAACACTAGCGACTATTAAATATGCGCCAGTAGTAGAAGAGGAAAAAATCAGATATTTATCAAATAGCAACAGATATACCGCCAGAGTTTCCCAAAGGGAATAAAGCAGTGTTAGATTTTATCTATGATAATCTGCAATATCCAAGTGAAGCATTGGAAAAGAAATACAAGGAAAAGTTGTAATACAAGTTGTTATAGATGAAAGCGGTTCAATAACACAACCTAAAATACTAAAAATGCATATCACCCTCTTTAGATAAAGAAGCATTACGGATTGTCTCAATTATGCCTAAATGGAAAGCTGGAAAATCTAAATGGA
>ENA-OQCV01000347-OQCV01000347.1-human-gut-metagenome-genome-assembly--contig:-NODE-347-length-13115-cov-2.409455_pt1 | contig 13115 bp, 22 predicted proteins | sample MGYA00242766_ERZ504592 | MGnify/ENA primary metagenome ERZ504592 (study PRJEB26092, sample SAMD00036315) | human gut metagenome | host: Homo sapiens | study: EMG produced TPA metagenomics assembly of...
CACATTTTGCTAATCTTCCGATCCAGTATTTCTTGATCTCTCTGTATTCTTCTTTCTTATTTCCGGATTCGATCATTTCATACCATTTTGCTTTTAATGGCAGGTCAAGGATTTTCATATTAACCATAGTCTAAAAGAGTTGCGGATTTCTGTTTTGTCGTGAAGGAATTTTTTTGAACACGTTCAATTTCTTCATCTACTTCACGCTCAATTTGTTTACTTATTCGTAAATCTATCTGTCTCTTATTTTTTAAATATTCATTTTTGGCAACGGCGCATTTCCACCACTTTGTCGAAAAATTCTTTTGGAGTCATAGATTTAAAAGGTATGGAAAAGGCCGCTTTGATGCGGCCTCCCCAGTGTGATTACTTTTTTCCAATCAGAAAGTCTTTCCACAATTCTTTGAATTGTTCTCCAAAGTAAATTGCGATTTCACTTGATTTTACAGCAAGGCGAGAGCCGACAGCCGCAGACGAGTCCGACCAACCGTAATTCGAGTACGCAGAAGCGAGGCCGCAAGCCGCACCGTAAGTCGCAGCACCGCCCCAAAGAACCAGCTGATTACGATCCTCTTCGTCCATTTCATCAATTTCTTTCTGATTATAAAGATAAAACCACGGCGTATAACGGTATTCATCTTTAGTAAATCGTGGAAAATCAGGATCGTTGTTCAATGCACGAGCAATTGTGCATAGTTTGATGTAGGCGAGGTGTGCAATATCAGCCACTTCTTCTTTGTGTCCGTCTTCATCCTCAACAAGTAGGCGAACAATAGGTTTTACACCTATTGCTTCACAAGCATCTTCGTAGGTTTTAATATTGTGATAATCTGTATAATCCGGCTTTTGCTTTCCGAATAGGGCTGTTAGAATACTAATTGCTTTAGGACAGTCGTTTGCTTCACTAAAAGCGGCTGTTACCTTTTCTTGTGTGATTTTAAGTTCTGACATAATGTAAATTATTTATTGTTAATACTATATCCGAATAATGCAAAATCTCCCCGGCACGGATCATCCGGGAAAATTGTTTTCATGTAATTGGTTACTTGTTGAACCATTTTCCAGTCCTCTGTTTTGCGTGTTGTTATCCCAAGCTGGTGTGCCATTTTTGCAACATGTGCATCCAATGGTATGTATAATTCTGTCGGGTGAATAATATTCCAAATACCTAAATCCACCGGCGATTTTCGTACTACCCACCGTAGAAACAGACAAATACGCTTGCATGGAGAATCACGCTCCAATTTTGGAATACCTTTTACGCCACCAAAATCTGTTTGTATTTCACGGATAACATTGTTGTAACCCTCATAAAATACTTCCAAATCATCCCATTCCTGATATATGTTGTACAACCGCTGGCAAATGCAGAAGAAGTCATGGTAGGTGAACATACGGTAGAAGGTATTTGTATTTTCTTTGTATTGTTCCCATACTTTGTTCATAATGAAGGCATAAGGAGAATTACCCATTAGATTATCCAAAATTTCTGCTTGCTGCATTATCAGTTTGCGATTCCCGAAAGCTATCCATGAAGTAAGAAAAGCACTGATTTCTATGTCCCTTTTTATCATTGTACTTATGTGGGAAAAAATATAGGATCATCTTTTATAAAATCAGGTGTTTCAAATTGTTTCGCCCAGTCAAGTAGTTTGTCTCTTAGTTCTTCCATAATATTCTTCTTTCCATTTTTTGAAAGCGGCTTCTTATCATTTGATTTCATCCTTTGTATGAATGATTGATGGGATTCCAATAATTCTTTGGCCTCTTCATCTCCATTTTCCGATCTTTCAGTTAGATGTTTGATATATTCTCCGTAGAACATTCCAGTGCTGTTATTATTTTGTTCATGGGCTTCATTAATTGAAAGAGAAGAAACAATTTCATCACGCTGTGCATCGTATTCATTTAACCAGCCGAGAATGATATTGCCGTCCAGTCTATCGTAAATCTTACCGGAAGCCATAGCATTACGGAAACACAATTTGATTTCCTCCAATTTGAGATAATAGAATCTGTCTATTATTAGATCAGCGGTAAGTGCCACTTGAACATCATTCATCGTTTTTCCAACATTGAAAAAATGACACAAGCTCGTTAATCGCAATTACTAGTATGGCTCTTGCGCCAGCCAATGTGATTTCTTTTCTTATAACGGAGAGTGGTAGGTTAGGAGTGTTGAGAACAGCTTCTTTAATCGAACTTACGTGCAATCCCTTGTAATACTCCGCTTGCAAGGTCAGCAAGTCTTTCAACGCTTTCTTTTCGGTTGCCGGGAGATTGCTGTTGACTTGAATTAAGTTGTTTCCCATACTTGTTAAAATCATTATTAGACCATCTGACTAAACGTTTGGAAACTTCAAATGTACGTTCCTTCTCAAAGCGCATTTTCCGTCCTCCGCATTCAGTCCAATACTCGAAAAAAGTCCTTCAACATATCATCAGGATATTTCCCTCTATACATGAGGACTTCACTTCTGAATTTGTCTTTCCTTGCAGAAAGAGAATCCTTATTCATATTCATCTTATGGCCTAATCCGGCCATGAATGCTTGTTCCAATGTTGCATCAGGATGATCCCGACACCACTGGGTTGCTAATTCTTCTGATTTCATTTGATTTATAATTTAGATAACCAATATTTCCATATTCGTGAGGCTACGTGCGCCATCATAACGGGTGGTACACTCATTCCACAGATATAATGTGGGGATTGGTTGAGGAAATGATAATCTTGTGGAAATGTGGATATATTACATACTTCTGACCGTGATAAATATATAGGCTGCTTAAAAGGAATAATTGAGTCTGCATGAGTTGTTAGGGTGTAGCTTACTTTGTTCTCATATAGATATTGTTGATTAAAAAAGCCTCGTTTTCCAGTTTGTTTCTTATAGGCCTCTGCCAAAGCAATATCTCCTGCCACTCTCTGCTCAAATAACTTTCTCATTTTTACACCAATAGGCTTTCCCTTGTAATCCGCATATTCCCCATAATATATTTCCGATTCATTAAATTCCATGTCGATGTATGGCTCAACATTGAAGAGGTCTGAAACTTTTAGGAAATGGACTCTCAAATCATGCCTGATACATATAAAGAATACACGTTCTCTTTTTTGAGGTACTCCCATTTTAGAAGCATCAAGAAGAAAATGCTGACAATAATAACCAGCTTCCTCAAAGTCTTTGTATATACGTCTGACATAATCAATCGCATTCCCTAAAAGAAGTCCTTTCACATTTTCAGCAATAACGACTTTAGGTTTTAAGCGTTTGGCAAGTGCAATAAAATCAAAAAAGAGCGTGTCTAAAACTTGTGTCTTTTGACCTTCCTTGAATTTCTTTTCTTTACCCCACGCATCTTCACGTAATCCCGACATGCTAAATGTACTGCAAGGTGGTGATCCGTCCAATATATCTAAATGGTACAGTTCCTCGGGAAGATTATTCCTTTTCACTAAATCACGAATATCTTCCAAATAACTATACTGGGGATGATGGTTTGTTTCATAGCATTTCATCATTCGTGGATCAATCTCATTACAGCCAATAACATCGTAACCTGCTATTTTGTAACCCATAGTAGAGCCACCGCCACATGCAAAACAAGAAAATACCTTTCCTTTATCTTTAGTAAAAACAGCATCTTCTAAAGACCAGCGATAAGGATAGAGATGTTGTGTATGGGGGGGGGGATAATTACATCTTTCATCATTCCACCTCCCATAATTCAGCTACTCTTTTGAACTCTTCATCAGCCGGAACCGGGCAATCTTTGATCCATTGCATATCTTTACTTTCCATAACGAAAGGTCTGTGTTGTCAGGAATATGCTTTTTAATATCAGGAAAAAGATTGAGCCGAAGAGATTTACTTTCCATAAGTTCATCTTTGTAATCCAACAAAAAATTATTGGCCTCCAATAAACTATGAATATCATTAACAGAATGTGGAGTGTAAACAACTCCATCGAAGTATCTGATATAATTGGGGAGCATATCAGCCAGTGCCGTATATAGAAATAATTTTCCTTTATTGCCATAGGCCAATTTTTGAACGGTTTTGATACTTTCAGCCAAATTTGCCAGTTTTTCAGGAAACAAAAGTGGTTCTCCACCAGTTATCATGATCTCTTTGTAATTAAAGTGCTCAACAACTGGTAATTTTGAAAAATCCCATGAGTTGTTGCAACACATAGGACATTTGTTCGGACATTTGGTTGTAACCAATAGACGTAACTTTTCCATTTATAATGATATTGTTTGGGTGTATTTCAATTCTCCGGTATATCCACGTGCTTTCAATTCTGCGATAAGTTCCCGTGGAGAAAATTTTGCCAATTCAGGATTGGAATATATTTTCTTCAAATTCCCCCCCCCTCCCGGAGTTTTCTTACGGTTTCTGGCATAAACCATTACCGCACTCTTTACAATATGTCTGCAATCCATCTTCGGTTGAAGCATTTTTTCCAAAACTCACTGATCCGGAAGTTCCCGGCCACATTTGCTACATTTTTTAATTTTCCATATTCCTTTTCTTAATTCTACCATATTCACATATTAGTAAAGCATCCGAAGTTGCCAATGTAACTTTTGCATACGGGAACAGCTGTTGGGCTTTCTTCTTTAAGATGTTTTTCCATTCTGTCTTACCCAATTTGTCTGTATTTCGTAATCCTATAGTTTTTTGCCAAGTTTGTGGAGATACTGTTACTGTCGGAATCCCACAAGCTATCAATCCCATAGTCAGCTGTCCGTAACCTTCTCCAAAAATCAAAGAGGCAGAAGCACTTTGTCCGGTCATGCCATTCACTCGTTCCAAATAACAAACGCTATTTTCTTTGTATATGGAGAGAAAATCTAATAAGTCTTTGGGAGTTGGTGGCATTTTGATACACTCCAATAATTTGTTATTCTCGGTGTCGTACACTACAATTCCACCGTTTTTTGCCAACATCTATACCTATGATCCTTCGTTTCATAAATTATACTTTTTTGTTTATAAATCTTTTGAGCTTAATTACATCTTTCTTTCCAAGCCTTAGTGCTTCACTGGTCTTGATGTCAGAAGGTGAAGCTTTACAATTCTCGGTTATCCTTTCAAAATGTCGGATAAAGGATTTTAGGAAATAGTCGGGGATTTCAACTTTCATAATGATTGATTTATGTGGATAAGCCCGGACTCGAACCGGGAACTGTTGCAATCAGGATTTTCGTTTCTGCTTCCGTTTGTACGTATGTCAAGTGTTAATAGCATATTACCTGACTCGTGATGCTATTCGTGCATTTTTACCACATGAAACTAAGCGTCTTCCGATTTCGCCACTTATCCGTTTTGCCTCTACAATAGAGGCATTTTACATGAACAAAAAGGACTCTTTGTAGTATCTACCGTCGTGGAGCGTATGCAGCGTACTCGACTCGACTTGCAAAGAGAAGAAAAAAAGGTGAGGCATGATAGTTCCCGGATAGGCGGTCAAGCCACACCGGGAGAAGCTGATTATTAATCGGGTTGATAATTATTATTTTAGGAATTTAGCAAAAGTCTTGATTGAGCCTTCATTATTACTTTTTAAAGAGGCCAATTCTGTATTTTTAGAAGTTAGTGTAGAAATAACAGATTTATTCTTTTCGATTTCTGCATCAATATCACTATTAAGTGTTTCCAAATCGGCTTTTGCTTGTGCAAATTGAGACAATATCGTATCTCTTCTTGTTGAAATGTCAGCATATTATTTTGTCATTTTTAAAAATTCAGGAGCAATGCCATATAGAGGTGTCTTCCCGTCCACTTGTCTATAAATTGTTTATATAAAATCTCACGGGTGAGTCCACGGGACGCAATTTAAAAGCTTGTTCTGTTTTTAGTTGCTCCAGTTCGTTTTGCTTCTTTTGTCTTCAATCTTCTGATCAAGTACCGAAATATTAGTGTTTACCTCGTTACGGCTATCTATTTTTATCGCGGACAGCTCTTGAAAATTCCAATTGTGCGGAGAAGGTCAACAACTGCAATCCCCGTTTCTCAAATTCTTTATCAACGATCTGTTCCAGTCTCTTTTGCAAATACCAATGAACCACCGTCAGCCATCAGACTGTCTGTTTTATGTTTGCGACTTTCTTCTTTGATAAGATCATATATACGTGGCTCCAAAATATTATCTTCTAATGATTGCATAAAGCCATCTTTTCCCGATGGGGTGTCAGCCTTATCAATATGCTTGTTATCAAATACAATATCAATAGCCCTGTTTTTCATTACTTTATAAGAGTAAGTTGGCCGGGCTGTAAACTCTGTATTGTCGGCTGCCTTTAGTGTGACTGGATCAGAAAATTCTCCGCGCTGATCGAATAGCGGAACTTGAAAAAGCTCTGTGCCTAATTCCCATGTAGATACCTTACCGGCAACGATTTTTAAAATCTTCTTTCCCTTGTTTGCCGTAGTTCTCCATAAGGACACCGGCATAATTGGGAGCAACTCTTTCGCATGAAGTAAACAAAACAACGGCAAATAGTGCCACAATCAAAAAAGTCAATCTTTCTTTTCATTTTCTACTTTTTTTTCAATGATATTATAAACTATAAATGCTACTGTCAGCATAATTATTGAAATTCCCAACCACGCATTTATGTGATTGAATACGCGGTTGCCAATGAAGAAAGCCGATACGACAAGTACCGGCTTCCAGTATTTCTTTACAGTCTTCATTGTTATTGTTCGATAATGGCAATATCCGGTGCCAATTTACGGATCAACAATAATTGCTCGTCAATGGCCTTGTTGCGTTCCTCTTCCACTATCACTTCTGCACCAGGGGGTAGCAAAGGGACAATCGAATATTACGCCCGTCCACATCTGCAATGATTTCCACTTCAATCTCTTCTGCAGGGCGACCTTTGAAAATCGGGACAATAAGATTGAATGAGGCCGGAAGATTGGAGTTGACAACTTGGCTGTAATTGTCAGTGCGACTACCGTTGTCTTGTCGGGAGTTTTCCACTTTTGAGTCAATGCTGGCTTTGAAGTTCTTCAAGACTGTTACCAGTTCCATGTTGTATTGTGCATCCTTGAAGAAGGCACGATTCATTTTGAAGAACTTTGAAAGCTGCACCGGTTCCCATGTCTTGCTTGTGTTAATACCAAATTCAAGAAACTTGGGATAGTATTTCAACTCACCTCTTACAGTAGCTTTATTCCTACTGTCAGTTTCATTGGTGACAAGTTTAAGTGTCATTTTCTCCCGATCAACAAGAATATAGCAACGTTTCTGATTGATCTGTTCTTTTTCAGAGATTCTTTTCAAGAGAAATTCATGAACACTTCCAATTGTTCCGGCTAATTCTACCTTATCAGGCTCCAGTACCGGTAACTCATTTTCTTCGTGAAGTTCAATAACCCTAAGTGTTGCTTCGGTCATACCTGGAGCAAAGTTCACTTGCATCTTTTCGTTTTCCATGCTGTTCTACAAATTTTTAGTTTTATTTTTAAATGATTTGGCAGGTTTGAAATGTGGAGTATAATGCTCCGCTATGACAATAGTCTCGTTTTTGTGTATGTTACGAGCTACTTTTCGTTTATAGTGTTTGGGTGACAGTGTGCCAAAACCTCTGATATAAAGAGTCTTTCCATTAGCTACTGCATTCACGGTCTCTTTTAGTGCTGCCTCTATGACAGTTCGGACTTCACAAATAGCGATACCGGTTGATTCGGCTACTTGCTTGATAAGTTCTTCTTTTCTCATGGCTTATCCCTCCGTACCAGTAGATTCAATGTCCTCGAATACAGTTTTTTGCATCTCTTGTGCTTCCATCGGACGTTCTTTAACCAAGTCACCATTACCGTTGTAATATCCAGTGGTACGAGTGCTACGTTCCATGAACTTAAAGCATTCATCCGTAATTTCCTCATAACCACGCTTTATATCGGTAAGCAACGTTTTTTTCACGTTCCTTTTTAGGTTTCAGTTTGTCCTTGTATGCTTGCATGAAAGCTTTCTTTTCTTCTTCCAGTGCGGCCATGTCAAGGTCAATATTTGCCAATTCCGTTTTCCGTTCACCCATTTCTTCCTCACTGAAAGGAGAGGTATAGGTGATTCTTTCAACTGCTGCGCAATTGTCTTCCAACATTTGTCTGCGAAGCAATGGATTCTTGTCTTTAAATAGTTCTTTATCCATATCATAAAGGTTTTAAGCCATATCGGGCAGAACCGACAAATGGCTGTGGGTTAGTCCTTATGTTTGCTTTGTGTATATCATCTGTACGATGATTGAATAATCGGGGTAATCCCGTTATTTTGGTCATATACAACCAGTTCAGACGATACATAACAAATAAAGCCTTTCAGTCGCTCTTTCAACCACGCGTTCTGATAGGCTCTGCGTTCACGATATTCTTGGTAGCTCATTCCCTTTGGGCGAGCTGTGAGAAGGGGAGTGTAATTTCTCGCCCCCCCGGATTTAGATTTACTCTTTACCATCAATCAAATTTTTATATTGTTCTTCTGAAACGAACTTGTCACAGTTCTCATATCGAGTTCCATCATTTATTTTGTATGGGCTGCTCGTTTCATCCACTTCATTCATAATACCGACTACTGCATTTTCTTTGCTATTATCATCCCATACAATAACAACATCGCCGACAGTCGGGGTATATTCAGGCTGTAACTTCTCAAAATTGAAGGAGTAATGTTTTTCTTCCTTCATGGCGGCAAGCATCTTTGCCCTTTCCTCTTCCGTGGCTTTACGGAATCCCTTCATGCCTCCGATACCAGCTTCGGGTGTAAGTCTTACAAAAACTCTGTCACCTTCATCATTGGAAGGAACATAGGCAACGAGACCGAAAGGTACTTTTATTGCTGGTAAAAAGGGGAGTGGTCTTTCTTCTCTAATTTCAGAAAGAATCATCATGCTGCCACCTCCACGATTTGGATTTATAATCACATCACCGGGGATGCAATGTTTTCACCTTCAAATTCAAATTTATCCCCCCCCCATAACTTTTTTGAGTAGGTTGCATACTTTCCTCTTTTACGATTTTTACCATGTGTCCTTCGGGCACTTCAACTGTTACTGTTCTCATTTTAATTTGATTTTAAATTGGTTATTGTATTCTATGTATTTTTCCGGGCTGGTTGTCTCTATAATTCCGTTTATTGTAGGAATACGAAACAACTTGCCGGATTTACGAAGCTCTTTTTCAAGTTGTTTTGCCTTGTGTAAAGCAGCCAAAGAACGTGCTTCATTTTCAATCAGTTCTTTAGCCGCTGTGATACTGTTACTGAATTTTTTCACATGAATCCATTACTTGACTTCTTCTGCGTATGGAGTATCGTCTTCCTCAAAATCGTCCGGTTTCTGACCTTGTGCCTTTCTCCAGTCTTCAAACATTTCATCATCCAACTGGCTCTCTGTTTCAAGAACTTTAATCATGGAATCTGAAATGCCGGTTTTGGGCAGGAATTTGAAAGCCCAGTTCACGATTGTTTTTCGAGCCATTTCTTCAAAGTCTGTGTCCCACGGAGATTGCTTGCCTTTCTTGACAGCCTCACTACGACTTTTTATTTCTTCAATACGGGCTTTGGGCATTGCATCGAATTTTACAACACCGGAAGTCAAGACAGCGAAATAGTAGCCTCCAAGAAGATCACCACGTTCTCCGAATACATTAGGTTTGTGGATGATAGTGCCGCCGGTACCTTTTGTCATACAGAACTCGTCATTAGCATAAACCAAATCAGAATAAATATCCTTTACAACACCAGTGCGGATCAAAATATCAACTTTCCCCATGTATGAAGCTTGGAACTTCACTTTGCCTTTGTACGGTACAAGATACCCCAATCTTAGTTCAGGATTGAGCGTCAGACCGGTAAGAGAAACGTTTTTGATTGCTTCGACAAGATGATCGGGATATTGCCGGGCACAGTCAATCAAATAAGGATTATTCAACATTGCCTGCATAGCGAAATTGACTTCACGGGCAAATTGCTGTTCTGTGCCACCAGCTGCTATAAATGCCTTTTTAGGGGAGATAAAACAGCTTTCCAATCCTTTCAGTTGTACTGGAAAGGCTGGTGGGGCAGAAGGAACGGGCGGTTGTGGTGTGGAAGGTGTTGGGGAGACCGGTTCTGTTTTTGTTGGTGAAGGAGCATTGTGTTGTTCCATTCCCAAGTTCCCTTGTTGGGGGGATTGATTCTCTGTTTTACTCATTGTTCTTGATTATTATAAAAGTTAAACATCTTGTTCTTTTCAAATGCAGGTGTGTCCGGCACCATTATTCTTCGTCCTTTGAATCCCGGCTGAATAAATATCTGTGCACCGTCAAAATCATTGTTTTGTGTACAGTAAACATGCTGGTCTAACAATTTCTTGAATGCCAATGCGCTTGCCCCCATTTTCACAATTCCGTCTTCCAAATGGAAAGCCCAGTTAGCTGCACTGACAAATACTGCGTCATAGGGAGCTGTCTTTTGTTGCATAACCCAGTAGAACTCTTTCCATACTCCAGTACGTTCATGTTCGAAAAAACTGATAGAAAGCTGCCGAAATACCATAATGAAATTTGGCAATAGTCCGGTTAACTGTTTCTTCATGAAGATCATCAACCGCCAATGTTTTCCAGTCAACAATTTTTTTCGGCAGTTTCCACATCAGGGCGATATTTGAACTTGCATCCTTCGTATTCAACGAAATGGCTAACTTCGGCTTTTCCCCATTTTAATATCTGCCTGATCTGTTTGGAGGTGTCCCGGCAATTATTAAGAAGCTCATAAACCATTGTTTCAACCAATTGTATATCGGTTGTGCTTGTCAATGTTTTACCGGGATTTGATTCTTTGGCCTCTATTAGTGCAATCTGATATTTTTGGGTGTCTCGTCCATACGGACAGTCGGTTTTAGGATTTATAGGCGGCTCAAATACAAGAAGGTTGTTTCGCCACTTGTCAAGTTTTCCAGTATTAACAAGGCTTTCCATTGCATCATGGTACAGTGAACCTTTTTCAGAGGCTTCAATACTTATCTCAAATAATTCTGGGTGCAATGCCTTGTATCGGGCAAACTTTGGGGACACCATATAATCTTTAATCTGCGTACTACTTAGGAAATCTTTGAATCTTTCTCCACGGTGGTATTCTTCATTTGGCAGATCGTAAATTGTATCTTCTATATTACTCATATAATGAATTTGGAGTTTTACAAAAAACTCCCTACTTTCGCAAGCAAGGAGCCAATAACTAACTAAAAAACTTATTCATCACTTGTGGATAGTAATTCTTTGTAATTCTGTAATATGTATTCTTTTTCTTTATCTGTAAAAGAATAGGCTTTAGCCATAAATTTCATTGCCATATCCTCATTGTGATCGGAAAGGGGATAATAGTCAGTAGCGAATTTGTAAGTAAGCCTATTCAATCGCTCATACTTAACTTTGACCTCCTTAACCCATCCGCTTATCTCCGAGATGATGCCGGACGCTTCTTGCATCTTTTCGTCATATTCCTTTTGGTCTTTTGCTGCTTGTTCTTTCATAATCTTGTTCTGTGCGGCAAAGTTTGAAATCTTAGCATATAGTTCATCCGAATAAGCCCATCCTGAAATGATGTCAAAATCAGAGTTCCCATTAAACTTGTATCTCTCACTCTTTTTAAGGAACTTGTAATCACTCCCAAGTTTATTCCAATCGTAATCAACCTTTCGCAATGACTTCGCGCTTTTCAGAATTTCAGCAACCTTAGTCGCTTCATTAATGTCAGTAAACGCAAAACCATCCAAAAGCGGAATAGAGAAGTACTGAATATCAGCAGGCTCAATTTCAAATAATTCGGGAATTTTGGGTTTATCCATGATTTTGATACCTTCCTCCATCATGCGGAGTTTAATCATTTTCTGTACATCTTCCTCCGTTAACGCAAGAATCTCTTGCTCGGTCATTTCTGTAATTCCTTTCATACTTTTAGCATTTAAAATGTGTTCCCGTCCGCGTTCCGATGGATTGTTGGCCGTAGCTTTTTAGCGGTGACCGCTTCTTGCGAAGCACGGGTATATATATCATTTAAAGTATCTATTCAGTTAAGAATGTATTTATAAACGCCCTACGTTTACTTTGTCATAATATAAGTTGTTTTTGATAACTTAGTGATTCGTGTGCTGCATCTTCTTATTGGCAGTCCGTATTCACACTCTTTTCACTAATCCGCTTTGGCTACTTTGTCGGTCTATTTCGCCCTTTAGATAAGCAGTAAACCTTGTTTTAAGTCTTTATTTGTTCAGACTATACAATATGTCAAAGAACGTTTTGTTAGTTCCCGGAAAGACGGCCAAATCCGTCCGGGATTATTTTCTTTCCATGAATTTTATCAAAGCTGATTTGGTAAAATGAGACTCTTGCCATTTTTGGTGTGAGGAATATCATGTATTCGATTGTATAAGGTTTGCAACTTCCATCCGAGAAATACAGCAGCTTGTTTGGCATTCAAATACTCTTCGGTTTCAGCAGTCGCCATTTCAGTTACAACCTTTCTCACATCATTGCGAATAAACTTGTGCAGTTCTTCTGCAATCATTTTGGCATCTGAACGGTTCATTTCTTTATCGCTTCGATGGTTATCTGATTTTTCATCTTTGTCGATGGATATTGAATATCTTTCAACGTCTTCACGGGGATCAGTAAAAGCTAATTGATAGGCGTAGCTTCTTGCATTGACGCAATCCTTGTAAGAATCCAGCTGCATTACTTTGGAAGAACCAGCTTTAATGCTTAGAATATCTTTCTTTGTTACTTTCATATTATTTTCTATTTTATACTTAAATTTTCCACAAAAAATTTTGCATAAAAGAAAGCTAACAACTACATTTGCCAAATGAGATATGTAGTAAGTGGCTTTTGAAGTCGCCAGCTTTCTTATTGTTCAAGCTTACACTCTTTGTTTGTTTGACGTTGCAAATATACTTCATATTTTCAGAAGTACAATAAAATACTTCATAAAATTTGTAGTACTTTGTATGTTATAAAACATGTTTTGATGCAAGTTGTTGGTTTATAAAATGTTATATAGGTAAGGCTCGCGTAAAAGAAAGCTTTTGAAAAAGTAATGTCGTTCTATTGTTATTGTAAT
>ENA-OQCV01000348-OQCV01000348.1-human-gut-metagenome-genome-assembly--contig:-NODE-348-length-13092-cov-2.514076_pt1 | contig 13092 bp, 17 predicted proteins | sample MGYA00242766_ERZ504592 | MGnify/ENA primary metagenome ERZ504592 (study PRJEB26092, sample SAMD00036315) | human gut metagenome | host: Homo sapiens | study: EMG produced TPA metagenomics assembly of...
CCAGTGCCAGCAGCGCCGGCCATGCCGTGGGCCGCTGGATCAGCAGCACCAGCACCAGCAGGCCGCACAGCACGGCCAGACTGGCGGTGAGCATCTCCAATGTCCATCTTGGTTTTTGTTTCATCAAATCTCCTGCCTTCCGCCGCATTGTTTGCGGCAGCGTGCCCGGATTAGACCTCCATCAGGATGGGAAGGATCATCGGGCTGCGCTTGGTGCGCCGATAGATATAGCTGCTCAGTGCCTCGCGCACGCGGGTCTTGACGCTGTTCCAATCGCGCACATGTTCATCCACGCAGCGGTCCAGCGCATTTTCCACGATGCTCTGTGCACCGTCCATCAGGCTCTCGTTCTCGCGCACATACACAAAGCCGCGGCTCACAAGGTCGGGGCCGGCCAGCACCTTGCCGGTCTTGCTGTCCACGGGTGGCCACAATGATGACCAGACCGTCCTCGGACAGGTGCTTGCGGTCGCGCAGGACCACATTGCCCACGTCGCCCACGCCAAGGCCGTCCACCATCACTGCACCGGCGGTGACAGGCTCGCCCAGCTTTATCTCGTCCTGGCTGAGAATGACATTGGAGCCGTTCTCCGCGATCAGAATGTTGCTGGTAGGGATGCCAAGGCTGGCAGCGGTGAGGGCGTGCTTTTTGAGCTGCTTGTACTCGCCGTGCACCGGCAGGAAGTACTTGGGTCTGGTCAGGGTGAGCATGAGCTTCTGTTCTTCCTGACAGGCGTGGCCGGAAACATGCACATCGTACATGCTCTCGTAAATGACCTCTGCACCCAGCAGCAGCAGACCGTTGACGATCTTGGTCACGCTCTTCTCGTTGCCGGGAATGGGATTTGCCGAAATGATAATGAAGTCGCCGGGGCCCACGCGCACCTGACGGTGACTGCAGGATGCCATACGGGAAAGGGCACTCAAGGGTTCGCCCTGACTGCCGGTGGTAATGAGCACTACCTGCTCCGGGGGATACTGGTTCAGCTCATCCACGCTGATGAGGGTGCCCTCCGGGATGTGCATATAGCCCAGCTCCTGCGCCATGGCGGTGTTGTTCACCATGCTGCGGCCGCTGAATGCCACCTTGCGGCCATCCTCCACGGCCAGATCGATGATCTGCTGCACGCGGTAGATGTTGGAAGCAAAGGTGGCAATGATGATCCGCTTGTTGCGGGCACGGGCGAACAGATTGCGCACGCCTGCAGCCACCTTCTGCTCGGTGGCGGTAAAGCCCGGGCGCTCGGAGTTGGTGGAATCGCTCAGCAGGGCCAGCACGCCGCGCTGACCGTACTCGGCCAGCGTGGACAGGTCGGTGACGCCGCAGGCCAGCGGAGTGTAATCGATCTTGAAGTCGCCGGTCTGGATGATGGTGCCCGCCGGGCTGTCGATGGCAAAGGCCACCGCATCCGGGATGGAGTGGTTCACATGGATGGGCTCAATGGTAAAGCAGCCCAGCTTGATCTTCTGTCTGGGGGTGATCTCCACGAACTTGGTCCTGCCTGCCAGACCGAACTCCTCCAGCTTGTTGCGGATCAGGCCGCAGGTCAGGCGGGTGCCATAGATGGGCAGGTCAAGTTTCTGCAGCAGATACGGGATGCTGCCGATGTGGTCTTCGTGGCCGTGGGTGATGAGCAGGCCCTTGATCTTATCCTTGTTCTGCACCACAAAAGTGAAATCTGGGATGACCATGTCCACGCCGTACATGTCGCTGTCCGGGAACACAAGGCCGCAGTCCACGATGATCATGTCGCCGTTGCACTCGTACACGGTCATGTTCTTGCCCACTTCACCCAGACCGCCCAGCGGGTAGATGTGGATGGGCACAGCGGCCTCTCTGGGCTGCTGCGGGCGGCGGGGCCGACGGTTATAATAAGGGCGGCGGGTGGTGCGGGGGCGCTTTTCGCCCGTCTGCGCGGCGGGTGCGCCGGTGCTCTGAGCAGCAGCTGTTGCCTTGCTGCGTGCGGAATTATTGGTATTTTCTTTCGACTGTGCCATTCTGACCTCCAAAATAATTACAGCGCAGGCCGTCCCCGCTTGTGGGAACAGCCGCGCTGTGCATGGGAAGCACCTTGAAAAATCGCATCGGCTTCCGTTGGATGCACCGTATAGAATTTATTTCTCAGCGTGATTTTTTGCAAACCGCTGCCTGTTCCGTAAGAGGTTTTGTGCCAGATAGGTCCATCTGCTCGATGCGACCGTGGCTTTTCTGTTGGAACGCCCGGGCACACGCCTGCGGTGCGCCCCTATACGCATTTTGTTAGGATAAGTATAGTATTTCCCGGCGTTTTTGTCAATTCCAAGGTTTGGCAGCTCCGGCACGGAATATACATTCGCACTTGACAGAAGCCGGAAAATAGCGCTAAATAGAAGCAACTCATTTTAGAAGGAGAACCGCATGAAGCAGGTCGAAGTGTACACCGACGGCGCATGCAGCGGCAATCCCGGCCCGGGCGGCTGGGGTGCCGTGCTGCGCTACCGTTTTAACGGCAAAGTTTACGAGAAAGAGCTGAGCGGCGGCGACGACAGCACCACCAACAACCGCATGGAGCTGACAGCCTTTATCGAAGCACTGCGCCAGCTCAAGGAGCCGTGCGAGGTACAGCTGTGCTCCGACAGCCAGTATGTCATCAACGGGCTTCAGAAGGGCTGGGCCAAAAACTGGCAGCGCCGGGGCTGGAAAAAAGCAGATGGCTCGCCTGCCCTGAACCCGGACCTCTGGGCACAGGCACTGGAGCAGGAAGCCCGGCACAAGATCACCTATGTCTGGGTCAAGGGCCACGCAGGCCACCCGGAGAACGAACGCTGCGACCAGCTGGCCGTGGCCCAAAGCAAAGCACATGGCGGGAGGCAGGGAACATGAGCGACACATTTTTGCCCGGCAGTGGGTTCGACACCTACGAGAGTCAGGATAAGGTTCTGGTGCAGATGGACGGCAGCAGAGAATGCGCCGTAGCTGTGCGCATTTTACAGCAGCAGGGCTTTGCCGTGGCGGGCGCTGCCGTGCGGCTGGCAGCAGAACAGACCGCCGATGCGGAAAGCGCCAAAAAGGCAGCAGAGGCCCTTGGCATCGAGTGCATCGTGCTGAACGCCGAAGCACTGGCCGGGCAGGACGCAGACGTTCTGGGCGAAGGCGGCACGCCGCTGTTTGCCGCCCTGCTGACGGCTGCAGACAAGCTTGGGATGCAATATGTGGCAACCACTCACCGTGCCCGGGTGGAGACCGGTGCAGACGGCGTGCACACCGTCTGCCCGCCCGCAGGCACCGGCAGTGATGACAGCACGATTCTTGCAGCTCTGCCGCAGGAAACGCTGGCACGGCTGATCTTGCCGCTGGGCGATTTTGCCCCGGAAGATGTGGCGGAGATGGCCGAGGATTTTAAAGTTTAACCGTACGTTTCAAATGGCCTCCGTTGCACTCTGGCCATATTCAGCGGAAACATTATTTTATATTAGAATTCCGGAAAATCCGCAGATTTTCCGGAATTCTTTTTTTCACAGGCAAGGCCGCTGCGGCACACGGCATTTGCTGTTTTTGCTTCCTGCGGAAACAGCCGCACGGCGGCAGAAATGCATTCTGCGGTTCGGACCCCATTCCCGTGAAAATGAAAATCGGGAACATCCGCAGATGTTCCCGATTTTCACATTATCAATATAATTTCCGCTGAATATGGCACAGCACACGCGGAGCCATTCCAAATCGTTTTGTCAGTTCTGGGGATGCACGATATCGCGCCAATCCAGATCGCCGCGCTCCAAGCCGTGGATCAGTACCTCGGCAGTGGCAATGTTGGTGGCCATGGGGATGTTGTGCACATCGCACAGGCGCAGCAGTGTCATTTCGTTGGGTTCGCTGGGCTTTGCGTTGATGGGATCACGGAAGAACAGCAACAGGTCGATCTCATTGCAGGCGATGCGGGATGCGATCTGCTGGTCGCCGCCCTGCACACCGGCCAGAAAGCGCTGCACCTGTAAGCCGGTAGCTTCTGCGATCAGTTTACCGGTGGTACCGGTCGCTACCAGTTTATGCTGGCTCAGGATGCGGCAGTACGCCGTACCAAAACTGAACCATCAGCTCCTTTTTGGAGTCATGCGCAATGAGTGCAATCGTCATCCGTTACCCTCTCCTCTTCCTAAACGATTGGAACGCTTTGTAAAAAAGTCCTTCGCCTGAAATGATATCACTAAAATCCAATCTTTTACAACTGGTTTTTATACAGAATATTCAATTTTGTTTCTTTTCAGGGATGTTTCCATTCAAAATCCCGCTGCAGTGCCCTTTCCCGTGTCGGTTTTGTCTCCCGTTTTCAGTTCTCCGGCGCAATGGCATCGGGGTTCTGCTCGGTGTCTGCGGCGGGCTGCTGCTCGTCCTGCACGGCAGGCTGGGCTTCCCCTTCTGCTGCCGTTTCCGGCGCAGCGGTGTCTGCGGCGGGTGTCATCTGTGCAGGCTGGGCTGCGGCATTGCCGGTGGTCTGGCCTGCAGCGGCCTGTGCTGGGCTCAGTGGTCTGCGCCTGATCTTCCTGCTGGGCCTGCTCGGCTTCCTTTTCCGCTTCGGCCTGCTGGGCAAGGCTGCCATCCTTCAGGGCAAAATAGGCATTTGCAATGTCCACCACCAGATCACCGGTACGGGCACCATAGCCTCCGTACTCAATGCTAATGCCAATGGCGATCTGCGGATCATCCGCCGGGAGGTAAGCCACCATCATGGCGTTCAGATAGTGCTTACCGGGCGCATAGGTCTCACTGCGCTGAGGTGTACCGGTCTTGCAGGCGATCGGCACCGGATAGCTGGAAATTTTGCCGCTGATGGTGCTGGGCACCTGCCTCATGCCCTGCCGCACCAGCTCAAAGGTGTTGCCGGTGCCTTCGATCACATCCATGACCTCGGGCTTGGTCTCGCTGAGCACCTCGCCGGTGTTGGTGTCCAGAATGGCCTTGACGAAATGGGTGCGGTAACGGGTGCCGTTGTTGGCCAGCGTTGCCGCGTAGGTAGCCAGCTGGATGGGCGAGACCACCGTGTTGCCCTGACCGATGGCGGCCTGCACATCCAGCGATGCCGTATAGTTGGAGTCGCTCTTGGTGGTCAGACGGCCCACGGCCTCGCTCACCTCCACACCGGTGCGCTGGCCAAGACCCAGCTTGTAGGCATAGGCATCGTACACATCGCTGGTCAGGCGGCGGCCAACATCATAGAAGAAGATGTTGCAGCTCCACTTGATGGCCGTTACCACATCGATGTTGCCGCTGTGGCCATGGCGGGTACAGCGGGGGTGGTAATCCTTGAAGTAGTTGTACACGCCATTGCAGTAAACGGTAGAATACTGGTTGATGAGGCCGCTATCCAGTGCAGCCACCGCCACGGCGGGCTTGAAGGTAGAACCCGGCGTATACAGGCCCTGCAATGCGCGGTTGAACAGCGGCAGGCTCGGGTCGGAGCTGTACTCGCTGTAGTTGGCGGCATACAGGTTCTGGTCATAGCTGGGATAGTTGGAAGCAGCCAGCACACTGCCGTCCTTCACGTCCAGCACCACCACCGCACCGGCGGCAGCTTTCATGGTGCCGGTATTGTACACGCGGTTGATCATATCAATGTTTTCCGCCAGTGCCTTGTCCACGGCACGCTGGAAGTTGCTGTCAATGGTCAGCTGCACGGTATGGCCCGGCTCCGGCACAGTGGTGAGCTTTGTATCCACGATCACGCCGTCCGAATTGCGGGTGATGGTCTCCACGCCGTCCTTGCCGCGCAGCTCGTCCTCATAAACGGATTCCAGGCCGGAAATGCCCAGAACATCGTTCATGTTATAGCCGTTTTTCCCGCAGCGGATAGGTCACCTGACCGTTGGAATCGGTCACCTTCCACTTTTCCGCCGTGATCTTGCCCACACGGCCCAGCACCGCCGGGACGATATCGCTCTGGTCGTAGCTGCGGGCGCTGGTTTCCACGATCTCCACACCTGGCAGCTGCAGGCTGTGCTCCTTGATGGTGGCCACCGCGAGGGTGCTCACGTTCTCCGCCATGACAAAATTGTTCACATTGGAGAACGCCTGCCGGTCCATCTCGTAGTGGATGCCGGCCAGCACACGCTGCCATTCCGGCGAAAAATCCTGCAGATCGTTCTTTTCCACCAGCATTTCCATTACATCGTTGGCGGTGGCGTACTGCTGCAGACCAAGCGTTTCCTTCATGTCTGCCAGCTGCTTCTGGTCGCTGGTGGACGTGTCATCGTCCGTAAAGGCGTAATTGCCTGCTGCGTCCGCCTGACCGATCAGCAGCGTATCATTCCAGCTCTCGCCATTCGCACGCAGCAGCTCCACGATCTGCTGCAGCATGGTGTCCAGATCCCGGTCGCCCATCAGCAGTTTGTTGAGGACCACATTGTAGCTGGTGGTTGTGGTGGCAATGCGCCGCCCGGCGCTGTCCACGATATCGCCGCGGGCCGCCGTGACCGTAAAGTTATAGTCGGTGGTGTTGGTGGCCTTGGCCTTGAAGTCGTCGCCGTTGACCAGCTGCAGAAAGATCAGCCGCATCACGTACAGGCCCATGATAACACATGCCACTGCAATGAGCAGGATCATCCGGCGCGCAACGGATTTTTCGTTCGTTTTGGTTCATCCGCGTTTCCTCCGGCGGTTCAGACTACGCCGTTGTCGATTTTGAATGCGCTGTAAATGTGCCGCACCAGACTGAACAGCATCAGCGACGGCACCAGCGTCATCATGGCCGAAGGCAGCACAAAGGTCAGCCAGCGGCTCAGCGCCCAGCTGTAGCCGGGCATGTAGTAGAAGAACAGCCAGTCCAGCGAGAGCACCACAAGGGCCGTGCCGGTGCTGATGAGCGCAAAGTTCCATGTGCTGCCCTGCAGATACACCTGAACCAGCACCGAAAGCGCAAAGCAGAGCAACAGCAGTTCCAGCGCCAGCATACCCACGGTGCGCCCGGCGGTGTAGTCCCACAAAAGGCCGCTCACGGCACCAAACAGCGCACCTGCAAACTCGCCTTCATACACGGCCACAGCCAGACACAGCGGCAGAATGAACAGCGGCTTTGCCTGCCCCAGCTGGAGCAGGCCGGGGGTCGTCTGCAGTGCCGCGCACACAAACAGTGCCACTGCGTAGCAGACCCATTTCAGGATCTGGCTGCGGCTGCGCATGCGGCGTGATTCCATACAAATGCGCCCCCTTAATAGTCGGTAATAACGAATACGTGCTTGACCGTGCGCGGGTCTGCACCCGGGCGCACCACTGCAATGGAAGATTTGCCGCTGACTTCCGGCTCCACCTTCTGCACGGTTCCCACCAGCAGATCCGGCGGGAACACTCCGCCAAGACCGGTGGTGATCACCTGATCGCCCATCTTCGTCTCAGTGGCGCGTTCCAGATTGGTCAGCACGCACAGGCCGTCACCGGCATAATCGGTGCTGCCATTGATAATGCCGTTTTCCCGCGTGCGGGATACCACGCCCGCAGCGCTGAAGCTGGGGTGCAGAATGGTCATCACCTTGCAGCTGGTGGTGTCGGCTTCCACCACCATGCCGATCAGATAGCCCTTATCGCTGATCACGGCATCGTTCACGGCTGCGCCGTTCACCGTGCCGCAGTCCAGCGTAAAGCCTCCGAACTCATCCAGCGGGTCGCGGCCGATCACAAAGGCAGAAATATAGCTTGCTTCGGTGTTGGAATCCTGAATGCGGGCCAGCGCCTTGTAGGCTTCGTTCTCCGCCTTGATGCGATCATAGTCCACTATCTGCTGGCGCAGCTCAGCATTCTCCGCTTCCAGCTGTTCGTTCTGTTCCATGACCTCATCGATGCTGGTGTATTTTTCCCACACCGAGCCAATGCCGCCGCTCAGTGCCGATGTGACCTTCTGGAGCGGCATCAGCACCACGCCCAGCAGTTCCTGCGGGGCAGCAGTCAGCCGTCCGTTGGCACCGGCATAGGCCATGATGCCCACCAGAAACACCGCCACGGCTACCAGTATCTTAAATTTCCATGTGTCAAAAAAGTCCTTCAAGGGAGTACCCTCCTGTTTCGGGTGGATGCCATGCCATAAGAAAAGCGCGGACAGCCCTGCCATCCGCGCAAGAGACATTGTTTGCAGCGGAAATCAGCGCAGACGCTGCGCAAAAGAGCCTTTTTCCGCAAGTGTGGGCCTTGCCCGTGTTACATGTGGCCGCCGTCGGTGTCCAGCACGTCATGCAGGACATCCACATGATCCAGCACCGCACCGGCACCCTTGGCCACGCAGTCCAGCGGGTCTTCCGCAATGTGTACGTCGATGCCGGTCTCGCTTTGGATCAGCTGATCCAGACCGCGCAGCAGTGCGCCGCCGCCGGTCAGGGTGATGCCGCGGTCGATGATATCCGCACTCAGCTCCGGCGGGGTGCGCTCCAGCGTTTCCTTGATGGCGCTGGTGATCTTGACCAGGCATTCCAGCAGAGCTTCGCGCACATCCTCAGAGTGGACGACGATGTTCTTGGGCAGGCCGTCCACGAGGTTACGGCCCTTGATCTCCATGGTCATTTCGGGTCCAGCGCATAGGCGGAGCCGATCTCGATCTTGATCTGCTCTGCGGTGCGCTCACCGATCAGCAGGTTGTACTTGCGCTTGATGAAGGCGATGATGGCCTGATCGAACATATCACCTGCCATGCGCACGCTGCGGGAGGCCACGATGCCGCCCAGAGAGATCACAGCGATCTCAGCCGTGCCGCCGCCGATATCCACGATCATGCTGCCGGTAGGCTCGCTGATGGGCAGGCCCGCACCGATGGCTGCTGCCATGGGTTCCTCAATGACGGACACCTGACGGGCACCGGCCTTCAGGGTAGCCTCGCGCACAGCGCGGCGCTCCACCTCGGTAACGCCGGACGGGATGCAGATGACCACGCGGGGGCGGGAGAACATGCTGTTGCCGCATGCCTTCTTGAGGAAATTTTCCAGCATGTTGGTGGTGATGTCAAAGTCAGCGATCACGCCATCCTTCAGCGGACGCACAGCCACGATGCTGCCGGGGGTACGGCCAATGACAGCCTTTGCCTCGGCACCCACACAGCGCACCTCGTCGGTCTTGGTATCCACAGCCACGACCGAAGGCTCCCGCATGATGATGCCCTTGCCCTTCATATATACCAGAGTATTTGCGGTACCCAGATCGATACCTACATCTTTAGAAAACAGGCCCATTGTAAAAATTCTCCTTATGCTTCCCATTTTATCTATAGCGCCAGAACATCCGGCAGCCCTTTTGTGCCGCCTTTGCGCAGAATAACACGGTTCTATTATAGCCGCAAGGCAATGATTTCTCAAGCGTTTGCGCAAGTTTTCTTCGTTTTTTCCAGTTTTATCACACAAAATGTGCCAGCAGCTGTACGGTGCGGCTCACCGGCAGACCCATGATGGTGTAGTAGTCGCCCTCAATACGGTCCAGCCAGAGGGCCGCCCGTCCCTGAATGGCATAGGCACCGGCTTTATCGTAGGGTTCGGCGGTGGAAGCGTAGAAGTCGATCTCCTCTTCACCCAGCGGGAAGAAGGTAACGCGGCAGCTGTCCACAAAGCTTTCAGTGCGCGCACCGTCCGAGATGCACACGCCGGTGTGCACCTCGTGGGTGGCACCGGAAAGGGCGCGCAGCATCCGCTTTGCGTCCTCTTCGCTGTGTGGCTTGCCGAACACCTCGCCGTTCACATCCACCACCGTATCACAGCCGATGACCACAGCGCCCGGGTGCTGGGCCGAAACAGCAAGGCACTTGCCCCGGGCCAGCTGTTCCACCAGATGGGCAGGCGTAGCGGCCTGCACCGCACTTTCGTCAAAGTCACTGACGCAGACGGTGAAATTGGTGGTATATAAGGAGAGCAGCTCCCGCCTGCGCGGGCTGCCGGAAGCTAAAATCAGGTTCATTATTCCATCTCACTTTCCGGTAGAGCCAAAGCCGCCCTCGCCGCGCTGGGTATCGCCCAGCTCTTCGGCAGGCACAAAGGCAGCGGTGTACACCGGTGCGATGCACAGCTGGGCCACACGCTCACCGGGCTGAATGGTGTAGGCTTCCCTGCCCAGATTGACCATGGGCACCTTCAGCTCGCCGCGGTAATCGCTGTCCACCACACCCACGCCGTTGGCCATGCACAGGCCGTGCTTGATGGAAAGGCCGCTGCGGGCGTACACCAGTGCCACGCTGTGGGGGCCGGGCAGCTCGATGGCAAGGCCGGTGGGCACCAGTGCCCGCTCCATGGGGGCAAGGGTGAGCGGCGCGTCCAGTACGGCGCACAGGTCGGCTGCAGCAGAGCCGGGGGTTGCGTAAGAGGGCACCTTGGCACGGGTGTCCAATACCTTATATTTTACTGTAATGGGTTCCATAGTATACCTCGTTTTGATTTTATAGCAGCTCCTTCAGTCTCGCATACGCTCGACAGCTCCCTCAGGGAGGCGGCATTGCGTCAGCAATGACGGAAGGAGTTTCAGTTTGTACCTTTAAAATACAACCCACGGGTAAAATCACCTTCAAAGGGTGCATGGGTGCGGATCATCTCCAGAATTTTGGCCGCTTCCTCCCGGCTTTCCAGCGTGAAGTAAGCCACACCGTAGTCCACCGTCAAAGCGCCCGGCTTATCCCCCATATAAATAGGTACAGGGTTATAGATGGTGCGCACACCAAGGCCAGCACCGCACCGGGAACTTCTTGGCCTTGCGGTCGGTCAGCACGCCGGTCTTATCGCAGTGGGCGCAGTCGTGGATGTTCTGCAGCGGGCAGGCACGGGTGATCATCAGCGGCATATGGCCGTACACCAGCACGCCGGTGGGCACCGGCCTGCCGTTATGGGTGGGCGCAATGGTGCTGATGTCGCTGTCCTTCACCTCGGGCAGGATGAGTATGGAGCCAAGGCCGTTGTCCGCGTAGAACTGCGCGGCCAGCTGGTTCGTGATGTTCAGGCCAAAGCTGCCGCTCATGGGCAGGCCCCGGCACAGGCGCAGGTGGGCGATATTGCTCACCTCATAGCCTGCAAAACCGGCATCCTGCGTGGCCGCGATGCGGCGGGCGGTATCCTCTTCCAGCTTGCCAAACATGACCCGGGGCAGTTCCAAAAGGGTCTTTGCCCGCCATTCCCGGGGCACGCGGTCGGCCTGCGCAATGGGCAGGATGAGATACTCGATGCCGTCAAGCGCCCGCTCCGGCACCTGCTCCCAGCTCTCGAACCGGGCACGCAGGGTACGGTGGGGCGGCAGAGTGCGCAGCGGCAGGGCAGGCACATGCTCCTCGGTGGTGGGCCACGGGCGCAGCACTTCCCGCTTTTGAGCAGGGCATCCAGCGCTTCGCGGCGCAGCTCGTTCACCGCACCGCCCGGGATAAACCACGGCCCGCCGTCCATTTCCACGGTAATATCCTGATCCTCCACCGCAAAAGGCGTGCCGCCGGTCTTGGCAAGGCTGCGGTGCAGGCTTTCGGTGGGATCAGTACGGGCAGGCTGCGGCTCTGCATCCCCATAGGCAAAGGCCTTGCTGCCGTCTGCATCGGTGACAGTGAGCTTTTCGCCGCCCTCTTCAATTTCCAGCTTCATCTTTACCGGCACGCGGCTGCGCTCACGGCGGTAAAGCTCCCGCAGCATGGGCAGGGTCTTTTTGGTCTGCTCGGCATCTGCTTCGCTGCGCACGCCGAACATGGTGCCGTCGATCTTTCCATCCAGATAGCCGGAGGTGAAGCCGGAACGGCTGAAAGCATTCTTCAACAGGTCGCGGTCGTAGGCGCGGCCCTCGCGGCCTGCCAGACAGGCGCTGACTGCCGCCGCCACATACTCCGGCGTGCGCAGACGGCCCTCGATTTTTGCCGATGCCACGCCAAGCGCCTGCAGCTTGTCCAGCTTATCAATGACCGAATTATCCTTTAAGGACAGGTGGTGCAGGCGGCCCGGCTTGCCCTCCGGCAGGGCATTTGCCTCAAACGGCAGGCGGCACGGGCCGGCACAGGAACCGCGGTTGCCGCTGCGTCCGCCCAGAAAGGCCGACATGTAGCACTGGCCGCTGACGCACATGCACAGCGCGCCGTGCACGAAGCACTCGGTCTCGATGCCGCAGTGCTTTGTGATATGCTCCACCTCGGGCATGCTCAGCTCACGGGCCAGCACCACGCGGGTGAAGCCCAGCTCCTTGAGCTCCAGTGCACCCTGCAGGCTGTGCACGCTCATCTGGGTGGAGCCGTGGCGCGGCAGCTGCGGTGCAATTTTACCGATCAGCGTTGCCACTGCCAGATCCTGACAGATGACCGCATCGGCACCGCTGGCTGCAACGGCACGGATGGCCTGTTCCAGCGCGGGCAGCTCGCCGCCATAGACGGTGGTGTTCAGCGCCACATGCACAGCCACGCCCCGCGCATGGCAGAAGGCGACCGCATCTTTCAGCGTATCCGCGTTAAAATTGTTGGCACTGGTGCGGGCATTGAAACCCGAAAAACCCAGATACACTGCGTCGGCACCGCTGAACACAGCGGCACGCAGCATTTCTTCGTTGCCCACCGGGGCAAGGATCTCGATCTTTGACATACTTCTCCTTTATTCTGTAAACGGCTTATTCCGCCTTGTCCGCTTCGCCCTCGGCAGCAGACTGCTGTGCCGCCTGCTGGGCGCGCTCCTCGCGCCGGGCTTCCTTATTGCGCAATTTTTTCCAGCTGTTCGCGCAGGGCGGCAGCTTCCCGCCGCAGCACCTCATTCTCTGCTTTGACCTTATCTTCCGCCAGCTTTGCGCGGGTAGCATCCGCAATGTAATCCTGGATCTGGCTGCGCATATTCTCAGCACTGCCGGTGCTCTTGCGGTATTCGTCCAGATAATCCATGGCGCAGAACACCGCCGCCTTAGTCACCGAAAGATTCGCATTATCGTCCAAAAGCTTGGTGATGTCTTCATCCAGCTTTTTCGCCAGCGACAAAATATATTTTTTCCGGGTCCGTCGTAGCAATGGCATACGGCGTACCTGCAATGTTCACCCGTACCTTGTTGACCATATCTGTTTCCCCTTTTTATCCTTTTCTGCCCGCAGCGGGCAGTGATCTTCTGATTTTTGCCGGGAAACGGTACCGTTCCCGGTACCGTTTTGGTGTCTTGTC
>ENA-OQCV01000350-OQCV01000350.1-human-gut-metagenome-genome-assembly--contig:-NODE-350-length-13064-cov-3.596197_pt1 | contig 13064 bp, 17 predicted proteins | sample MGYA00242766_ERZ504592 | MGnify/ENA primary metagenome ERZ504592 (study PRJEB26092, sample SAMD00036315) | human gut metagenome | host: Homo sapiens | study: EMG produced TPA metagenomics assembly of...
TATTTACTCAAAGTATCAACTCCTTTCAATAATATTCTGCTCTAATATCTTATAAAATTCAACATGTACTTATATAATGATTAGAGTGTCAAAAGGGTAATTTAATAACCAAGGATACTGTATTTAGTATATTCACTTCGTATATTACAACAATATATTGTGACTAAAATTCAGTCAAAATATCTTATAAATCTCAACATATACTTATATGATTTTATAATTTATATTTAACTGCTAATAGCCCTCCTTGATATACTTTGCATACGCTCCAAAAGCAGATGGAATTGCGTATTGTTTACCTGACTGTTCTTTACTTACAAAAATGAGTTCTTTATCCTGTGTTGTCTTTAGGGATGATACCTTTATTCTGTATGCCTGCATTCTCCATTCAATATGGGAGAAAATATGTTTCGCAGGCGGAAGTTCTTCTATATATAATGGATCAAGTCCCAACTCTTTTACGTACAAAAGCGCATCTTCGCTTTTTAAATGTCCCTGAATATTTGGCAGTTCATATAAGCCTGCCAAAAGTCCTTTCTCAGGTCTTTTCCTGATAGCTGTGCATTCTCCGTCCTGAATGATAAACACAGTCCTGTTGTCCTGTGTTCTGGCTTTCTTAGGTGCTTTTACAGGAATCATATCCGCTTTATCATGTCTGTGAGCCAAACAGGTAAATGCAATCGGACATTCTGCACATTTCGCCTGACCGTTGGGAACACATATCACAGCTCCCAGTTCCATCAGTGCCTGATTAAAGTCTCCCGGACAATCTGAGGGCATGATCTGCGAAACCTGCTGTTCTATTTTTCTGCGGACAGACTGCCGGCTGATGTCTTCCGTACTCTCTGTAATTCTGGAAATCACACGCAGTACATTCCCGTCTACAGCCGGAACCTTTTCCCCATATGCGATCGATGCAATGGCACCGGCTGTATAACTTCCTATTCCCTTTAACGACAAAAGTGCCTGATAATCTTCAGGCAGTCTGCCATTATATTCATCTTTTACAGTTTTCGCCGCTTCCTGCATGTTCCGAACGCGGTTATAATATCCCAGTCCCTCCCATAACTTCAGAAGTTTCTCTTCAGGACATTCCGCCAGTGACTGAATATCCGGGAGTTCTGTGATAAATCTCTGAAAATAGGGTTTCACTGCCTCCACTCTGGTTTGCTGCAGCATAATCTCCGACACCCATGTATAATAAGCATTGTCCTTATCTCTCCATGGAAGAATCCTCTTATTATCCCTGTACCATTTTACCAGAGGCTGCACAATCTCTTCAAGTACCATAATTTATCTTTTCCTCGTTTATTTACTGTTCACTCCATTCTCAGTAACGCCGCCAAAATTCATTTCAGATTACCTGTGGCAATTGGATTTTGGCCTGTAATGTCATTTTATCACAAAACAGAAAAAACGCTAATACATAAAATAAAAAGGACCGTACACATTTTACTGTATCTCGATCCTTCTTGCCTTATTCATTAGTTTTTTACATTTTAATCTCAAATAACACACAAGCCCGACAATAATGATCAGAAGTGCTACTATGTAAGCTATTTTAAAGGCCAGTGCTGTAGTAAAAAGATCTATGGCAGAAACAACGCCAATCAAAATAAGCGCAACTCCACTTGCTTTTGCCATCTTCTCTTCATCATAAAGCTTCTTACTGATGTCCGAGTTTCCACCTTTCAGGAAAATATCCCCATGTCCTGTCAGAAGCATTATTCCTACTATGAAAGCGGCAATTGTCAGTATGATGTTTAAAGAATCAAAATTCATAACCTTCCCCTTTCTTTCTGCACTTTTACCATACAGAACCTTTTTTCTTTTTATAGAAATCCGGGACTATTGTTTCGTATACAATGATCCCGGAATATCCATACCTGTTTTTATTTTTCAGAAAACTGTTCAATACCTCCAATTAAAAGATTACAGAAAAGTAATTCCTGATCAATATTAATAGAAACATACGATTGGAATATTGCAGTCAATAATATTATAAAGTTCTGCTGCTTTCTCCGGTGGCATATTGATACATCCATGCGAACCGCCTTCCATGAAACGATCTCCACCAAAGTATGGCTGCCAGTTTGCATCATGGAAACCAATACCGCCATTAAACGGCATCCAGTACGTTACCGGCTGTTCATATTCATATTTACCATTTGCCAGCTGTTTACCTCTGAGCACATCCGGGCTCTTCTTATAATAAATCGTATAAATACCGGCCGGAGTCTGACGGTCAGAATATCTCATATCACCGGAAACAATATCTGACTCAAAGATATCTTCTCCGTTCTGGTAGAAATACATATGCTGTTCGGACAGATCCACTTCAATATAAGTATTTCCTATATCATTGTAACCATGTGCATTGGCTGTCATAGAATAAACCGGCTCTCTGGTTGTCTGTGTCCCTGACTGGATTTCCTGTGTCAGCTGTGCAACCTCTGAAGCCTGGTCTATCTGCCATCCATATGCAGAACCGTATACACTGACAGTTCTCCCACTTGTTGTCTGGAACTCTCTTTCAGTTCCCACCGTATCATGGGCCGCTGCAAGCTGCGCCACATAATCTGCGATGTGCTGTCTGAAAGATGTATCATCCATGATCAGCTGTCCTTTTTCATCAAAATTCAGCCAGTCCTTGATCGTATTTCCATCCAGAGTTTCCGTTTCATCTCCAAAAGTATACGTAATGCTTGCTTTTGTGAAATTGTTACATGCATTAAGAGACGCCTGCAGATCCGGATTGTCGCTGGTGATATCTGCTTTTACATACACGTCCGGCTCACTGTCGAAATCAACCGAAGTTTTATTTCCCGAAACAGCTTCCGAAAGCACGTTATAAGCATTTTTCAAATCCAGCTTACTTCCCTCTGTCTCCGGAACAATCTCAAACTGCGAATCTCCATATGCGACATATGCATTCTCAGGAGCTACCTGATTCTCTTTCTGTGCACAGTTAAGTGCCTTCACCTGTTTTTTCAGCTTTTCTTTATCGTAAGTCGTGTTCTCAGCGGCTGTATAGCTCTTCTTTTCGAAAAAAAACCTCTGATCCATTCATAAGGTTTCTGATCTTTCAGAAGTTTCAGAACACTTCCATCAGAAACATAACTATAGCCGATCTGATCTCCGCTGATCGTCTGCGGATCCAGATTTCTGGAATCAACCTCTATGGAATAATTCTCTACTGTCTTCGCAATCTTCTGTTCTGCCTCATAAGCAGTTTTACCTGAACAGTCAATACCATTGATCGATGTTCCTTCAAAGAATTTATCCGAATAATAATATGACATACCTGCATATGCGGCTCCGGCACTTACAATAACCATTGCCACTGCGATTCCTGTAATTTTTAATCCTTTATACTTCTTACGAACAGGTGGTTCATAAGGTGCAAGATCTTCATCACTGATCGGTACATACGAAATTCTCCCCGGTCTTGCGGATTTATGGCGTCTGCCAGTTATTTCCATACTGCCATTTGGGACTGTGTTTTTTTTCCCTCTTTGTTGCCCATCTATTTTCTCCTCAACATAAATGTTACCGTTCATTTTTCCTGAAGCCTATTACTTCTGAATCATATTACTGTTGATTCCGTTAATTAAGAGGCTTGCTATAATTCTTAATAATACGCTTCACAATACACAGAATTTATGTACTGATCACATAAACCTGCGCTGCATGTTTCATTATAACATAATTCTTCCAATTTGCACCTACTATTCACCTTTTTCTCATTTTTTATTACTGTTTGCAGGTAATATCCCCGAAAAATGTTTTCTTTGGCAAATCCCTTGTGATTTTTCTTATTTTTACAGGCCAAGTCTGCGTTTCATATCCTTCATCACATAGAAATACATAACGATCAAAAGTCCTCCGGCAAGCACCCATGCCATCGGACTGGCCATACATGCTCCAAAGTAACTCTTATGAGCTGCCGCGACCATAGCAGTGATTCCACGTCCTGCCAGTTCTGCAACACCGGCAAGCATGGGAAGCAGTCCGTATCCCATGCCCTGGATACCATTCCTGAGTGCATTGACAAAGTGAAGTGGTATGAAAAATACTGCCACGCATTTCACATAAGTATCAACCATAGGGATGACTTCTGCGGCATTATCTGAAATAAACAGATAAGACAGATATTTGCCAAAGAAGAAATAATCACACCTGTAACAATGGCATAGGTAATTCCTATAATATGCGCACTGTTAAATCCCTGTCTGACTCTGTCCAGTTTACGCGCTCCTATATTCTGTGCATTATATGTTGCCATTGTTGTTCCGATTGCAACATATGCCTGGGTAAAAATATTCTCAATCTTATTTCCTGCCGTAAATGCCGCTACTGCATAGGAACCAAGAATATTCAGTGCAGACTGTACCATCATGGTTCCGATCGCAGTGATGGAATACTGCAGTCCCATGGGAATGCCCACAAGAATTTCATTTTTTGGCAATCTCTGAACGAAATCTCCAGTCATCCGCCTTCAGTCTCAATTCCGGTACGTATTTTATGATATAAATCAGGCAAAGCACTCCGGATACTCCCTGTGCTGTGATCGTTGCCCAGGCAGCCCCGGCGACTCCCATATGGAAAACAATAATAAACGTCAGGTCAAGTACTATATTCAAAAGTGCCGCCAGAATCAGGAAATACAAGGGTGTCTTACTGTTTCCCAGTGCTCTCAGAATACTGGCCAGGATATTATATAATACCTGTGCAAAAATACCTCCGCATATGATCATAATGTAGGTATATGCATCCTGAAAAATATCCTCTGGTGTATGCATTAATGTCAGAAGCGAGTGCATCCCCACCATACTGACAGCCGTCATTATAACCGAAATGATAATTGAAAGTAACGCCGCATTTCCCACTGACTGACGCATCTCATCCATCTTTCCTGCACCGAATTTCTGTGAGGTCAGAACTGTAAAACCGGCTGTCAGTCCCCGTAAGAAAACCTATGATCAGAAACATGATCGTTCCTGTTGAACCAACCGCTGCCAGCCCTTTTGTTCCTACAAATTTTCCTACGATTATGGCATCTGCCATGTTGTAAAACTGCTGGAATACATTACCTATAAATACAGGTATCGTAAAGTCAAGTATCATCTTCATTGGTTTCCCAACTGTCATGTCTGTCTGCATTCCAATAAACCCTCCCAATCCTTTTTTAATCCTCTTTATTTGCTGTTTTCGATATCTGTTTTATCAGATATCAGAGCGATTATAGTTGAAAAAATTTTCCATTTCAAGATGTGTTTTTAATTCCATGATTTTCTACATAATCACCAAAAACAAACCAAAAAACCCTCTGATTTGTGTCAGAGGGTTTCGTCAATATCACGAACTGCTGATGTCTGCAAAGCAGTTCTCACAGTTTTTGTATTATATTATTTCTCTACAAGAAGTGATTTTCCTGTCATTTCCGCAGGCTGTTCCATTCCCATAAGCTGGATCAGTGTAGGAACGATATCTGCAAGACATCCGTTCTCGCGCAGTGTATATTTCGGATCTGCATTTACAAGAATAAATGGTACAGGATTTGTTGTATGTGCAGTCCACGGAGCACCTGTCTCATAGTCGATCAGCTGTTCTGCATTTCCATGGTCAGCACAGATAAACATCTGTCCGTCCACTTCCTTAAGAGCCTCTACTGCTTTGCCAACACATTCATCAACAGTTTCCACTGCTTTGATGGCAGCTTCCTGTACGCCTGTATGTCCAACCATATCCGGGTTTGCAAAGTTGATCACGATCACATCATATTTGTCAGATTTGATCGCATCTACCAGTTTCTCGCAAACCTGGGGTGCACTCATTTCCGGCTGAAGATCGTAGGTTGCAACCTTCGGAGATTTAACCAGAATTCTGTCTTCTCCTTTGTTCGGCTCTTCCACACCGCCGTTGAAGAAGAATGTAACATGTGCATATTTCTCTGTTTCAGCAATACGCGCCTGAGTCATATTGTGTGCTGCAAGATACTCACCAAATGTATTGTGAAGCTGAACCTTGTGGAATGCAACCTGTTTATTCTGAATGGTATCATCGTAATCTGTGAAGCATACGAAAGTAACCTGTGGTCTTGCTTTTCTTTCAAATCCCTGGAAATCATCATCGCAGAATGCTCTTGTGATCTCACGAGCGCGGTCAGGACGGAAATTAAAGAATACAACAGAATCTTTATCAGATATAACACCTGTCGGCTGTCCGTCTTTCTCGATAACTGTAGGAAGAACAAACTCATCTGTCTTATCATTATCATAAGAAGCCTGAACTGCTGCCGGTGCATCTGTTCCCTTTACGCCTTCTCCTGTTGTAAGAGCATTGTATGCAAGTTCTACACGATCCCAGCGGTTATCACGATCCATCGCATAGTAACGTCCGGAAACAGTAGCAATCTCACCTACACCGATCTTCTTCATCTCTGCTTCAAGAGCCTCTACAAACTCTTTACCTGATGCAGGAGGTGTGTCACGACCGTCAAGGAAACAATGTACGTAAACCTTCTCAACGCCCTCTCTCTTAGCCATCTCAAGTAATCCATAAAGATGTGTATTATGACTGTGCACACCACCATCAGAAAGAAGTCCCATGAAATGCACTGCGGAGTTATTCTCTTTTGCGTTCTTCATTGCTGCAAGAAGAGCTTCATTCTTAAAGAAATCACCGTCCTGGATTTCTTTTGTGATTCTGGTAAGTTCCTGATATACGATACGGCCTGCGCCCATATTCATATGTCCTACTTCAGAATTACCCATCTGTCCGTCCGGAAGACCTACTGCCAGTCCGCTTGCGTTTCCTTTTACAAATGGATATTCTGCCATCAGCTTGTCCATAACCGGTGTTTTAGCCAGATATACAGCATTTCCTTCCTTTTTGTCATTCAGACCATATCCATCAAGAATCATTAATACGGTTGGCTTTTTTGCTCATAATGTTCTCCTTTTATGTTTATTCATAATTGATAACTGATTTTGCTGATATCAGGAGCAGAAAACTGATCATCTCTGCACAATAAATCTTTTATATCTGACATCTCTTATATAGTATCAAAATCTCAGGATTTTTCAATTCTTTTTTTGTATCTGTTTCATTTTCATTACTATAATATATGAAAAGAACAGTAACTTATTTTCCATATACACGAATGATCGTGGAAATCTTTCTTACGGAATCCCTGTTTCTCAGTTCTTCGATGGCAGTTCTAAAATCACCTTCTCTTACCTTCTCAGTGATCACAACTACTTCCGCACACCCTTCCACCTTGGTATCTTTCTGGATAATCTGTGCAACACTGACCTGATATTTGGGCAAAAATAGCAGTCATCTCGGCAAGAACACCGCAGCGATCCTCTACTTTGAGACGGAGGAAATAACGGTTATGTGTATCTTCCATTTTCTTAACAGGGATATTCTTGTAACAGGTACATCCGATTCTGCCGCAGCATCCTGCAAGAATATTTCTCACAATATCAAATACATCACCCACAACTGCACTGGCTGTAGGAAGTTCTCCTGCTCCTCTTCCGAAGAACATGGCATCCTCCACTGCATCTCCATGGACAAATACTGCATTATAGGAATCATTTACAGTTGCAAGCGGATGGGAACTGGGGATCAGCATCGGGCACACATATGCTTCAATTCCGTCTGCTTCGTTTCTTGCAACACCCAGAAGCTTGATATCACGTCCCATTTCTTTCGCATAATGAATATCTTTTGATGTGATCTTGGCAATTCCCTCTGTATATACATCGTTAAATACCACACGTGAGTTAAATGCCACAGATGCAAGGATCGCTACCTTACGTCCTGCATCCAGACCTTCGATATCAGCAGTCGGATCAGCCTCCGCATATCCAAGTTCTGTTGCAAGTGCCAGGGCATCCTTAAACTCCATACCTTCCTGAGTCATCTTTGTCAGAATAAAGTTTGTGGTTCCGTTTACAATACCCATAACTTCTGTCATGTGATTTCCTGCCAGACACTGTTTCAATGGTCTGATGATCGGAATACCACCTGCTACTGCTGCTTCAAACAGAAAATCCACTTTACTCTCATGTGCCGCATCCAGAAGCTCATGACCATGTACTGCGATCAGATCCTTGTTTGCAGAGACTACATGCTTACCGGCTTTTAATGCAGAAAGGATATACTCTTTTGCAGGATTAATCCCACCCATCAGTTCAATCACAATCTCAATCTCCGGATCATTTATAATCTCATCCCACTGGCTGGTGAGCAATGAGGCGTCTTCTATCTTCGCTGCTGCCTTCTCTATATTTCTCACAAGGATTTTCTTTATCTCAACTTTACAGCCAATCTTGGCCGACATTTCCTTTTCCTGATTCTTCAGTACCTTATATACACCTGTTCCTACTGTTCCAAATCCTAACAGTGCGGCTTTGATGACATTTTTATTCATTTTGCAGGATTCCCCTTTCGTTTTCGTTGGTTTTTATAGTATGGCAGAATTTCCTATTTGTCAAGTTTGTCTGCATTTTTAAGCAAAATCTTTATCATATTTTCCAGTTCTTTGTTCCGTCTGCGAAGCCATCTCACATACCATAATATCCCCACTCCTGCCACCCAGGCAGAAATACAGAATATTCCATCCAGGATCATATAAACAGTTCTCTCTGTTCCCCCGGCAGGGGCTCCACTCAGGAAGCAGTAATACATTGCCACTGATATGCAGGCTGCGGCCACGCCTTCCATTATCTTTCTGATCGTCTTCATTATATCACTTTCCTTCTCAATAGTGTCTTTATAAAGACACTGTTACAAGACCTATTTTAACCCGATAATAAATATGAATCAAGAACAAATCGGACGGTTATTACATATGATAAGCTATAGAAAATTATGGAAGACTATGAAGGAGCGGAAAATCAGCCAGTATGCCCTGTACACTCACTATGGCATAAGCACTTCTTTTCTGGATAAACTCCGTCATAATGAAAATGTGGAAATCCGCAGTCTTGATATCTTATGTTCAATCCTTGACTGCGATTTCGGTGATATTGTAGAACACATTCCGGATAATGCTGAACCTGAGGAAAAATAATTTTTTCGGGTTCAGCATCAATATGGTGTAGTTGTACCCTTTTATAGAACCATTTGTTCTTTTTTATGTTAGGGAAAAAGGTATTTTACCCCTAACCTGATATCTTCTCATATCTATAATATATTTTGCTTATCATATCCTGCAGAAAGTCAGGCGGATATTCGCAATCTCCACAGGGGACTTACCTGATTCGGTTAAAACATTATTTATAATGTTATCCTATAAGTCCATTCACAAAAACATAAGATAAGTCCATTCACAAAAACATAAGATTTTTTCATTTATTTATGATATACTTATTACTGTCTCTTTCGTTCTCAGTAACGCAGACTTATCTATGGCATTCTCTTCAGGCGCATAATATCATCCGCTTCGCAATTTATCAGTTAAATAGTGCGTTCAGGAGACTTGCTGCAGATTTACAAAATATTTTTACCTGAAAGGATCGTAGTATATATGAAATATGATGTAGTGATCATCGGCGCAGGACCTGGCGGTATTTTTCTCTGCCTATGAACTGATGAAGCAAAATAACGATTTAAAGATTGCTGCTTTTTTGAGGCTGGAAATCCTCTCAGCAAAAGACATTGCCCAATTGACGGCGATAAAATAAAAACCTGTATCAAATGTAAAACCTGTGCTATCATGAGCGGATTTGGCGGTGCCGGTGCTTTCTCTGATGGCAAATATAATATTACGAATGATTTCGGCGGAACGCTTTATGAACATATCGGAAAAAAATGAAGCTCTTGACCTGATGCGCTATGTAGATGATATCAATGTCTCCTATGGCGGTCAGGATACAAAAATGTATTCTACTGCAGGAACCAAATTCAAAAAGCTTTGTATGCAGAATAAGCTAAAACTTCTGGATGCTTCCGTCCGTCATCTGGGAACAGACATTAACTATGTAGTTCTTGAGAACTTATATTCAAAATTAAAAGAACATGTTGATTTTATTTCAATACTCCTGTAGAACGTCTGGAAGTGCTGGATGATGGATACCGCATTGTTACAAAGAATGATACCACTGACTGCAGTAAATGTATCGTATCCGTAGGCAGAAGCGGAAGCAAATGGATGGAACAGATCTGTAGAGAACTTGATATCCCAACCAAATCAAACCGGGTAGACCTGGGTGTACGTGTAGAACTTCCTGCTGTTATCTTCTCACACCTGACAGACGAACTGTATGAGAGTAAGATTGTCTACAGAACAGAAAAATTCGAAGATAATGTGAGGACTTTCTGTATGAATCCTTATGGCATCGTTGTAAACGAAAATACAAACGGCATTGTCACAGCAAATGGCCACAGCTATGAAGATCCGTCCAAACAGACAGAAAATACAAACTTCGCACTGTTGGTAGCCAAACATTTCTCTGAGCCATTTAAAGACAGTAATGGATATGGCGAAAGCATTGCCCGTCTTTCCAATATGCTGGGCGGCGGTGTGATCGTACAGCGTTTCGGCGATCTGGTGCGCGGAAGAAGGAGTACGGTTGCACGTATCGAAGAAGGTATGGTACGACCTACTCTCGCAGCTACTCCCGGTGATCTGAGTCTTGTTCTCCCGAAACGTATCCTTGACGGAATCATTGAAATGATTTATGCTCTGGATAAAATCGCTCCCGGGACAGCTAATGACGACACCCTCCTCTATGGTGTGGAGGTTAAGTTCTATAACATGGAAGTTGATATTGATGAAAATCTGGAAAGCAGATACAAAGGCCTGTATATCATTGGAGACGGAAGCGGTGTAACCCATTCCCTGTCCCATGCTTCTGCAAGCGGTGTATATGTAGCACGCCAGATTGTTGAGAATCTGTAAAAGACCGGATTTCTTCTGATGGATACCTCTAACTACAGCAATCAATAACCTTAAAGTCCCCATCTGTCTCTTACAGTTGAAACAGATAGGGACTTGTTTATTATATTTTCTGGTATGCCATCCATTTATCCATTCCCAGACGTTCAAATGAACCGCAGTACTGAAATCCGCATTTTTCCAGAAGTTTCTGCATGGGGATGTTATCGCTGTATGTATCCATACGGAGATTCAGTGTCTGAGCATAGGCCCAGTCCAGACAGAATGATGCGGCTCCTCTTACTATTCCTGTGGATGCTACCCTGTGAACTACTCCATAGGGTTCTTCATTCAGCCATTTTCCATTAATTTCTTTATAATCTTCATCTTCTTCCGCCGCATAATAGAAAACACAGGCAATCCGCCCATTCTGACATGCACAGATACATTTTATCAATATCATGCTCTATCAGTTCTGCTGAGGGGTAATCTTCACCCCACTGTTCTGCATTGCCATTTTCTCTCATAAATTTGCGGGCTTTATCATAAACTTGCATGATCTGCCCAAGATCCTGCACTGATGCTTTTCTTATTTCCATGAAACTTTCCTTTTCTTTTGGTATTTATATTCTTTTAGTATTTGTATTCGTTTTGATTTTTCGTCTGTTTCTCAAATTTTTTCGTCAAAAGACAAATATTTTCACAATGGTCTGTAAAACTGAACATATCTACCGGCTGTATTTTTCTCACATCATAGCCATGTTTTGTCAAATACTCCAGATCTCTTGCTAGTGTTTCCGGTCCACAGGAGATATATACGATTCTTGATGGATTCAGTTTGATAACGGAGGACATAAACTTTTTATCACTGCCGGTACGTGGCGGATCCATAAACACAACATCTGCATGTTCTCCGTTTTCTGCCATGTTTTCCATAAATTCTCCTGCATCTCCCTGATAGAAACGTGCATTTGTAATCTTATTTTCCTTTGCATTGATTCTGGCATCGCGGACTGCATCCGGATTTAATTCCACACCAATGACATTCTTTGCCCGCTTTGCGGCTACAAGTCCGATTGTTCCTATTCCGCAGTATGCATCTATCACTGTTTCTTTTCGTCCAAGCCCCGCATATTCAATTGCTGTCTTATACAGAATTTCTGTCTGTACAGGATTTACCTGATAAAAAGACTGCGGAGAAATGCGGAATGTACATCCGCAGAGCGTATCCCGGATATATCCTTTTCCATAAATGACGATATCACGCTCCCCCCAGTACCATACTGGTCTTCTTATCATTGACGTTAAGCACAACTGTTGTAATCTGTGGGTATTTCTTTCTCAGAGCTTTCACAAAATTATTTTTTGAAGGAAAGATCGGGGGAACCAATCACAAGAACCACCATGATCTCATCTGTGGAAAACCCTCTTCTCACCAGCACATGGCGCAAAAGTCCATATCCTGTGTCCTCATCATATGTTTTGATTCTAAAAGATTTCAGCATATCCCGAATTGTACGAATGATTTCCTGACTGATCTTATCCTCGATCATGCACTCTTCTATCGGAACAACCTTATGTGTTTTCGCTTCGTAGGTTCCACAGATAATATACCTTTTTTATCCCTGTCAAATACTGCATGAACTTTATTTCTATAATAAAAGGGATCATCCATTCTAATGATTGGTTTTACATTTGCAAACTTTCCAAGAAGCTTCTTCATCCTTTTCTGCTTGGCGGCAAGCTGTTCTTTATAAGGAACACCCTGATACTGGCAGCTTCCGCATTTCTTTGATACACTACATTTTGTTACTTTTTCTTCCATAAAATATTAACCTGCTTTCTATAATTACACATTTTTTACATTATATCAGCGAAAATGGATTCCCGCAATCAGACAATCTTTATTTATCTGTCAATTTCCTCTCCGAATGTCGAAAAAGCAGGGATTCTGTCGAAATGTTTTTGACTGATTTCTGTTGAAACTTGTAGACGAATGTAGAAAAATATGATATAGTTTGTACATACAAAAACGAGAAAATCATCGAATTGCCAAAGAGAAAAAATTTATATCACCAAGGATAAAAACTCAGAAATACTCCAAAAATACAAATGATAATAATCAATAACAAAGCGCGGACAGAATTCTCCATCCGCGCACAATACACTCAAG
>ENA-OQCV01000351-OQCV01000351.1-human-gut-metagenome-genome-assembly--contig:-NODE-351-length-13026-cov-5.149469_pt1 | contig 13026 bp, 14 predicted proteins | sample MGYA00242766_ERZ504592 | MGnify/ENA primary metagenome ERZ504592 (study PRJEB26092, sample SAMD00036315) | human gut metagenome | host: Homo sapiens | study: EMG produced TPA metagenomics assembly of...
TTCCATGGCACTTTTTTTACTTCCTGGACTGTGTTTGTCTGGGCTCCGGCTTCCAGGAGAAGGGAGCGTGGACGGAGATGGAGATTGTAGCGGTAACCTGCAAGGGTAAATTCCCCAGGTAAAATTGAGGATAGTATTGGGCTGCCTGGTATTCCAGCTGAAAGGAGAATGCCAGATTTTGCTGTATGTATGGATTTGGCAGATAGTCCAGGGAACCTTTGGATGTCGTATAACTCAGTCCATTGTAAAAAAGGATCTGAGCTGTGGGTTTTCCATTGATCTCTGTTACAAGATGCCGGTCTTCAGGGACGCCGTCCCGGTGAAGGTCTATGATCACCTGGATATCCGGGTTTTCCTGAAGATAAGGTTCCAGATAATCGCAGGCATAATCGTAAGCGGCGCTGCGGTCCAGTTCACCTCCTGCCATGTCGAACTGCTCTTTGAGATGGATTACCTGATAACTGTAGTTTTCTGTGAGAAGCTGTGTCAGATAATCTCCTACTCCTACAATCGTGTCGGATTCTTCTCCTTCTCTGGAATCTGCGAAGGTTTCCTGAGAATGGCTGTGATAGATCAGAATCTGAGGAGTATCGGTTTCTTTGGTGATTTTTAAGTCCTGTTTCAGAAAATCTTCGGCATTGATCTGTACGGCATCTGCTTCTGTGTTGGAATCTACGATATAGAATTGTCCCAGAAGATAATTATAATCTGCCAGTTTTTCGGGGGACAGGTCGATCATTGGATGAGGAACTGCAGCAGCAATGGTTTCTGTACTGTCCTGAATATTCCGGACATTCTGCGCTGCTGACTTTGGCGGCTTCTGTGATTTGTCCGGTTCAGGATTTTCCGGTGACACAGTTGTCTTTTCCGGCTTATGTGTCTTCTCTGTTTTTTCTGAAGCTTGTTCTGATTCTGATATTTTCGCTGATTTTACTGTTTTTGAGGGGATTGCTGATTTTTTCCGGTACCGGTGTAGATTCTGGTGTCTGTAATTCTTCAGATTCACCCTTTTTCTGCCAGCAATTGTTCGGACCGTGCACGCTCTCCCAGATATTTTCCGTTTTCTCCTGCTACTTTTTTTATAAGTTTCAATATCTTCATAGGAACTCATATGAGCTCATTTTTTCCAGAAAGCGGTACAGGGGCAGATGCCTGTACACATTTTCTCCTGTAAAAAATGTCCCTGGCAATACTGCCAGAGTGGCCAAAAAAGCACATGCTAAGCAGAATGCAGAACGCTTTCTGAACGTTTGTCACATGGATCACCTCTTGACTTATCCTATGTCCATGTTTTCCCATTTATACCCTGTTCACACTGACGGAACAATTTTCCGGTCAGCCGCCTATTTCCTCAAACGCCATGTTCAGTCCTTCTGAGATTGTGAAGCTCAGGTATTTTACTGTCTCATCCACATCTTTGGGAGTTACAAACATGGTGTGAAGATGAGGAGATATCATTTCTTCCAGAAATTCTTTCTGTTCTGCTTCTTCCAGAGCTTCCAGAAGGTGTGCCATGGAATCATGGACGATAGTTGCCGCATCTACTACGGTGGGTACTCCGATCCCAATCACTTTTACCTGCAGATTTTCTTCTGTAAGCCCCACTCTGTGATTGCCTACACCGGAACCCGGGTTGATTCCTGTGTCTGTGATCTGAATTGTACGGTTCAGGCGTCTGGTGCTTCTTGCTGCCAACGCATCAATGGCAATCACTATGTCCGGCTTTGTCTCTGCCACGATTCCCTGTATGATCTCAGATGTCTCCATCCCTGTCTGTGCCATTACTCCCGGGATAATTCCGCTGATACGGTGCATTTTTTCTTTTCCAAGACTCTGCAGGCCATACTCTCTTATCATATGTCTCGTTATATGAAGATTTTCTACCACATGAGGCCCCAGGGAATCGGCTGTGATCGCTGAATTTCCCAGACCTACTACCAGAATGGACAGCTCACGCTCCAGATTGATCACATTCTGTAAATGACGGGCGATTTCCAGGGAAATTTCTCTGTGATAATCCTCATCATGTACAGAAAGCCCCGGAGCTTCTATCGTAATATAGCTTCCCTGGGGCCGTCCCATTGTCCGGGCACCGTTTTCTGTGGTAATCTTTACCACAGTGGTACGGATATCTTTCTCTTCATTATAATCTTCGTGGATCTCCACTCCCCGGACTTCTACGTTTTCCTCTGTAAACCGTTCGGTTGCCTCCAGCGCCAGGTCTGTTCTTATTCCGTAATTATCCAACATCTCTTTTCCTCCGTACTTCATTCAATATTTGTTACTGTTTACTCCGTTCTTATAACAACTTTTTATATCTATTTTTAGCGTTTTTTTATAGAAATATGTATTGACAAGGAAGATTATTTGAGATAATATATATAAGCATGTTCATAGGAGCGCCCGTGTCTGTTTCTATGACAGGAGTATAATAATATTTTATCGAATTAAATTGGAGGTGTACGAATTGGCTAACATTAAATCTGCTAAGAAAAGAATTTTAGTAAACAGAACTAAAGCAGCAAGAAACAAAGCAATCAAATCTGCAGTTAAAACTTCTATGAAGAAAGTTGAAGCAGCAGTAGCAAATAAAGATAAGGCAGCTGCAGAAGTAGCATTAAAGGATGCTGTTTCCACAATCAGCAAAGCTACATCCAAAGGTGTTTATCATAAAAACAACTGTGCAAGAAAAGTTGCCCGTTTAGCTAAAGCTGTTAACAGCATTGACTAATTATAGATTGAATTTTTAATTATAAGCTTATGATTAAAAAGGACAGCCATCACCGTCATGTGGCTGTCTTTTTTGTTATTATCTTTTGTAACTGCCAGAATATCCGGCAGTTACCGTTTTTCTTATTTTACTTTACTGCTGTACTTAATGATCAGTAATTCTACGCTCAGCTTATCTTCCAGGCGTCCTGTTTTCACCGATTCTTCTGCATCCACAAAATCTTTTACTGCCTGTTCCAGTTCAGATATGGTGTACGCTCTGGCACATGTTGTAATGTTTCTCACAACAAATCCGGGAACTCCCAGTTTCGAAGCTATTTCTGTCTGCGCAAGTCCTGCTGCCGCAAACTGTTTTGCCAACAGCAGCTGGCGATACTGCTTCGCAAGAAGAAACAGGATCCTCATCGGTGGCTCTTTCAATGTCAGCAGATCATAATAAAGTTCCAGTGCACGCTTCTGGTTTTTCTCTGTTACTGCACGCACCATATCCAAAAATTCTGTTGGTTGTCTGGGTGGTGCAGATTTCTTCAATATCCTCTGCAGTCACCACATCCCTGCCTTCTGTATAACTGATAAGCTTCTCCATCTCCATCCTGAGATTCCCCATATCAGTTCCTGTTTTGGTCAGCAGAAGTTCCATGTCTCTCTGGGTGATCTTTTTCCCGGCTTTCCCCAGGATCCCTGCCGCCCAGCGCATCAGAGGTTTTTTTCATCCTGTCTGATAAATTCCGCAATACTTCCGCAGGCTTTTACTGCTTTGTACATGCGGTTTCTCTTGTCTATTTCCGTTTCTGCAAAAACCAGATACAGATAGTCCGGCAGCTCTTTCATATAATCTGCCAGTTCCTCACACTTATTTTTGAAAAAACCTGTATCTTCCAGCAAAACAACTCTGCGCTCTGCGAAAAATGGCATGGTTTCACAGAGGTCGATCAACTGTTTTACATCAATCCCCTTGCCTTCATAGTGATTGAAGTTCATAGTATCCCCATCCGGATTCAGTGCCTTTACCAGATTCTGTTTATACTGTTGTTTCAGATATGCTTCCTCTCCATAGAGAAGATACACCTGTTTAAAATTTCCTGATTTAATGTCTGCCTGTATGTTTTTCAATTTTCTACTCCTGAGGCTGTTTTGTCTGTAACTGTTCACACACCACTACCCCGCAAGATGTTTTGACATGAATATGCCTAAATTCCGAGACATATAAGCCAAAATTCCATTGCCGCAGGCAATCTGGAATGAATTTTGGCTACGTTACTGAGAACGAAGTGAACAGTAATGTTACTTTTATTGTATCAATTCCACGACATAATAGCCAGCAGAAATTTTCAGGTTATTATTCAGCCGCCCAGCTCTACCATTCTGTGAATGCATCTTCCGGCACCTTCCATGATATTTTCCGGAAGGAAGATTTCTTCCCCGCCCTGTCCTTTCAGACAATTGTAGATGTCCATTAAGGTGGTAACCTTCATATTCATGCATGTAAGCTGTACTGCAACCGGGTAGAATTTCTTATCAGGACATTCAAACTGAAGATGCTCTACAATGCTGTTTTCTGTTCCGATGATAAATTCTTTATGTTCGGATTTCTTTGCAAATTCCATGATTCCTGTAGTGGAGCCTACATAATCAGCCTGCTCTACTACTTCCTGACGGCATTCCGGGTGTACCAGGAAAAGTGCATCCGGATGTGCTGCGCGGGCTTTTTCTACATCTTTTGCGCTGACCACGATATGTCTCGGACATCCGCCTTTGTAAAATGCAAATGTTTTCTCCGGAAGCTTCTCTGCCACGTAGTGTCCCAGGTTCGGATCCGGAATAAATAAAATCTTATCCTGCTCCAGCTTTTTGCAGATTTCAACTGCTGATGAGGACGTAACACATACGTCACATTCTGTTTTCAGTTCTGAAGTTGTATTAATATAGGCGACAACTGCATAATCCGGATACTGTGCTTTTAATTCACGCAGACCTTCCAGATCCAACTGCTCTGCCATGGGACATCCGGCTACAGGGTTAGCGAGCCAGACTCTCTTTTTCGGACTTAAAATCTTGCAGGTTTCTGCCATAAAACGAACGCCGCACATGATCACACCGCTGCAGTCTCTTTTGGATGCCTGTACACTCAGGCCATAGGAATCTCCTGTATAATCTGCTACTTCCAGAATCTCCTGACCCTGATATGCGTGTGCAAGAATACAGATATCCTGTTCTTTTTTGCATTCGCAGGATTTCCTGCTGAATTTCTGCTATTGTCATCTTCTGAATCCCTTCTATATTATTCCTTTTTTTTCTTTTTCCCAGGGCTGAAGTGGTGCAAGGAAACCTGCTTTCTTCAGCTGTTCTCCGATCAGATCCAGCCTTTCCTGGCTGGATGCTTCTATCAGATGATAGTGATACCCGGAAGTAGCACTGCTTAATACACTGGAATGGCTGCTGTTGATCGCCTGGACAAATTCATTCACATCCTGTCTGGAACGAATATCCATCTCTGCAGTGACACGTCCATAAACCCTGTGGCTGATGCTGATATTTTTCACCCGTCCGCCACAGTCCACAATCAGATTCAGCTCCTCCGCTGCCTTTTCCTGTCCATGACGTACTTTAAATTCTCTGGTGCATGCAATGTCTTTATCCTGCTGCAGCACATAACCTCTAGTCGTTGACAGGATTCCCGGTGTAGATGCACGTATCACAGCCATATCTTGCACGATCACCTGTCTGCTTACTCCAAACTGGGATGCCATCGCCCTGGCAGCCACAGGTTTTTTCTGCCTGCTGAAGGAGCTTTAAAATTTCAGTTCTTCTCTGAGCAGTATTCATACTTTCTCATCCTTTCTCCACGATATAATCCTGATACCTGCAAAATAGCTTCGCTACCATGTTATTATACAGATGACTGCCTGTTCATATTTCGCAGATTTCAAACTCAAAAGCCTTATTATTATATTGCATGAAGATTCTTCATGGAAATGTCAAGGATTGGTGCTGAATGTGTCAGTGCACCGCTGGAAACAAAATCCACACCTGTTTCCAGGATTTTGGCGATATTTTCCTTTGTGATATTTCCGGAGCATTCTGTCTGTGCCCGGCCTGCGATAAGCTCTACTGCTTCTTTCATCATTTCCGGTGTCATATTGTCAAGCATAATGATATCTGCTCCTGCTTCTACTGCTTCTTTTACCTGTTCCATAGTCTCTACTTCAATCTCGATCTTACGGACAAATGGTGCATATTCTTTTGCCATGGCCACTGCTTTCGCTACGCTTCCGGCTGCTCCGATATGATTATCCTTAAGCAGTACTCCGTCAGAAAGATTATATCTGTGGTTGCATCCGCCGCCTATACGTACAGCATATTTTTCAAAAACACGACAGTTCGGAGTTGTCTTTCTGGTGTCCAGAAGTGTTACCTTACTTCCTTCCAGAAGCTTTGAAACCTGTTTTGTATAAGTAGCGATACCACTCATTCTCTGGAGATAATTCAGGGCAACTCTCTCTCCGGAAAGAAGCACCCGGATATCTCCTGTTACTGTTCCAAGAAGATCGCCCTTCTTTACTGCCTCACCGTCTTTAAAGTTGAAACTGATCTCTGTTTTCTCATCCAGAATCTGGAATACTCTCGCATATACATCCAGTCCGGCAATGATTCCGTCTTCCTTTGCGATCAGATCTACGGTTCCTTTTACTGCGCTTCGCATCACTGCATTCGTGGAAACATCCTCACTGGTAATGTCCTCCTGAAGCGCCATACGGATCAGCTTGTCTGCCTGCATTTTCATTGTAATACTATTCATGACTTTTTTCATCCTTTCAATTTCTTTTAATACGGTTTCGTGGCAGGCATTAAGCAGTTCTTCTCTGCTTTCATACATATTCATATCAATTTCATCTGCCCGCACATATTCCGGTATCTGTCCAAATATCATATCATCTGCAGCCTTTCTTGCAAAGACCAGAGATTCCAGAAGAGAATTACTTGCCAGACGGTTTCTTCCATGGACACCATTACAGCTTGTCTCTCCACAGGCATAAAGTCCCTTCATGGAAGTTTTGCTTCCCAGATTTACCTTGATTCCACCCATAAAATAATGCTGTGCCGGAACAACCGGGATTGGCTCTTTTCTCGGATCAAAACCTTCTTCCACGCATTGTTCATAAATATGAGGAAAATGTTCCAGAATTGTTTTTTCCTCCCAGAGGGCGCATATCTTCCCATACAAACTCTGTTCCATCCTTTTCCATCTGGGCAAAAATCTTCTGGCTCAGCAGATCTCTCGGCTGTAATTCGTTTGTAAAACGCTGTCCGTTCTTATCATACAGAAGAGCACCTTCTCCTCTGACTGATTCTGAAACCAGGAAACGCCGTCCGGGTTTCTTTGAATAGAGAGTTGTCGGATGAATCTGGATATAGTCCAGATTTTCCATTTCCACATGATGCTTCATGGCAATTCCAACACCATCTCCTGCAATATGCGAAAAGTTGGTAGAGTTTTTAAAAACGCCCGCCGATTCCGCCGCAGGCAAGAACCACATACTGAGAATAAACAGGAAATGCCTGGTCATTTCGGTCCATTGCAATGATTCCGCAGACTGTATTGTCTTTGGAGATCAGGTCTACCATAGTCATATATTCACAAATTTCAATATTTTCTTTTATTTTTGCAGCAGTTAAGAGAGTCTGTGTGATTTCTTTTCCTGTAATATCCTCATGAAAAAGAATCCTTGGCTGTGAATGTGCTCCCTCTCTGGTAAACGCCAGATTTCCCAGACCATCCCTTGTAAAATCCACATGATAACGCAGAAGATCCCTGATAATATCATTGGAGCTGCGAATCATCAGATCTACTGCCCGTTTATCATTCTCATAATGTCCTGCCCGCATGGTATCTTCAAAATAATTTTCATAGTCATCCTCGCCGCGCAGCATACAGATTCCACCCTGTGCCAGGAATGAATCTGACTGGTCTGCCTCCTGCTTGGTGATAAGCAGGATTTTCATTTTCTCCGGAAGGTTCAGTGCACAGTACAGTCCGGCTGCCCCTGTTCCCACAATAATGACATCATAATGTTCTTTCATCTTTCTTTCCTCACATCATGCCTGATTTTCGTTTGTCTGTGCAATTATACTCCCCGGATATACAGGTGTCAAGACACCTGTATATAATTATGACAACATTGTTTGCTTTGAGTTACTGTGAACGTAACCACTTTGAAAATCCTACTGCTTATTGCTTTTCACATCTCCACAGGGGTCTTACTTGATTCGGTTAAAGGCAGAAACAGATTTTCCATTGACTATTGTAACCGCCCCACAGTCTCTGGTGATCAGCACTCTGCTTCCACTCTTCTTCAGCCGTTCCAGCGTATCCGGCGACGGATGCCCGTATGTGTTTGTTGCAGAACAGGAAACAACAGCCAGTTCCGGTCTGACGATTTCCAGAAACTCTGCTCCTGTAGAATATCTGGAACCGTGATGGGCAGTTTTCAGGAAGTCCACATCTTCAAGACACCCATTCTGTATCAGTTTTTCTTCTGTCACCATCCCGATATCTCCGGTAAAAAGCCCTTTGAAATCTTTGCTTATCATTTCCAGAACCATCGCATCTTCATTTACTTCCTTCCCTGATGCTGTGGACTCCGGCCACAGAACCTTCAGTCTGACAGTTCCATATCTGATCTCATCTCCTGCTTTCACAGTAAGCACCCGGACTCCCACTGACTCTGCCAGCTCTGTCAGCTCCCGATAAGTTTTTATTCTCCTGAATATCGCTCCATTTGGGCAGGATCAGATTCTCTATGCGCAGAGAAGTCAGATCTTTCTCAACAAATTCCAGAAGTTCCCGCACCCCGCTGATATGATCTTCATCTGTGTGGGAAACATAAATTCCGTCCAGTCTGGAAATCCCTCTGCTCTTCAAGTATGGGAGCAGCTGATATTTTCCCAGTTCATTCTTATTCGTACTGCCCCCGTCGATCAGGATATTCCATCTGTTTTCTATTTCCACCACAATTCCGTCTCCCTGTCCCACATCCAGACAGGCGATACGGAAATCTTCATGCGGTCTGTAACTGACCAGCAGAATTGCAAAGCATACCATGCCTGCATATACAGCCCGGATTTTCCACGCAAAGATCTCACCATTTTCACTTTTCTTCACACCCGCTCTGTATATCCACACCGCTGCTGCCAGAACCAGATAATATCCAACGATCTGCCACACTTCCGGCTTTCCGCCAATCCATGTACAAAACGAAAGTCGCCCCAACAGCACTGTCAGGAACTCATATCCTCTCAGAATAATCCTGCCCGGAACAACAACCAGAAACGCTCCTCTGACAGTGACTAATCCAAGTAATGCACCGGCAGTTCCGCTTCCCAGTACAATCCCCACAGTAGGAAGCACCAACAGATTCAGAAAAATCCCCATCACCGACACTTCTCCGTAAAACCACAGCACTATGGGAAGTGTGGTAAGCTGCACAACTCCGGATGCCAGAAATGACATCAGAAGTTTATCTCTGATTTTTCCCTTCTCATTAACCTCACTTCGTTTTTTCCGGTTTAATACATCCATCCCCTCCTGCACTAACGGCCAGACACAGCCAATCCCAATCACCGATCCAAAAGACAGCAGAAAACCTCCATCAAGCAGATACGCCGGATTTTCCATAAGGATCAGGATCGCCGCAGCCGCCATTCCTGTAGGCATATCATAAATCCGTCCTGCGATCTTTGCACCTACAGAAAGTAAAAACATACATACTGCCCGCATAGTTGAAACAGTCCCTCCTGTCATCATCCCATACTGAAGCATGATCACCAGCGCCAGCAATCCTGCCGGCCAGATACCCAGACCGATTTTTTTCAGCAGATTATACAGTCCCATTCCAAGAAGACTGATATGGAGCCCCGAAATTGCCAGGATATGTATAATTCCTGCCATCTGATAACGCATTTTCAACTCCGGATCCAGATTTGTTTTATCTCCCAGCACGATTGCTTCAAACGCTCCAGCTTCCATTCCACAGGTCTTCTCCAGAATACCTGCAAATTTCTGCTGCACATCGATCAGGAACTGCCCATATGCAGAATGACTCTGCGACTGCTTCTTTATCTTTCCTTTCTTCATCACATAGTAGATCCTCTGGCAGCCATAGTATGCTTTGCTGTCAAATTCTCCCGGATTCGTGGGACTTTGCACCTCTTCCAGTTTTCCGGACACCAGAACAAGACTTCCTGCCAGAAGTTTATCAACACCACTGTTACCGCTATGATTCTTTTTTTGTTTTAAATAAACCTTTATATTATCAATGGAAACTTTTTCAGAATTGTAAATAAGATAAGTATTTCTAAGATATACAGATTGAAAATCTTCATTCTCCCGGCACCTGACCACCTCCCCGCAGATGGTGGATTCCGGATGCTTTCTGATCCATGTCTGCACAGACTGTGGCAGTGGATTCCCCCTTATCAGGGAAAATCCCAGCCAGTCTGTCACACACAGAAAAACAACCAGAAGCATGCACAGGATACACACAGGGCGTCTCCTCACTTTTGTGCCTCCTCTTCGTTTATGAATATCACTCTTTTTCCTTGACTACCAGCTTATCATTTCTTTCATAAAAATGATACAGCTCCATCTTCTTACCAAAGGTATCCAGCCTGTCCTTCCCGCCGACCGTAATCTGCACTTTGTCTGCATCCAGCGCATCCAGCAGCGAATTTACCACAGAATATACCGGTATTTTCTCCGATACATCCAGCGCATAGGAAGAAAATACTCCATCAAATGCCACATAGCAGATCCTGTCTGCTATGGTCACATTCAGAATCTCCGTATTCTCCGGAATTGTGGGGTAATGCCCTTTTTCCAGCGGTCCCTTCATTAACTGTTCCAGAACGATCCTCTCTTTGGGGATACTGCGTTTATACCGCACAGTACGCTGTTCTTTTACCAGCTTCTGACCACTCTTATCAGTAAAATAAAGTGTAAAGGTATTGCTGCAATAGGCATCCGATTCAGTTCCTGTGAACTCGGCAAAGGTATCTGCAGTCATATTTCCCACAGCCTGTCCCCTGGAATCTGTCAGATCTTCATTTTCTATTGTAAAACGCACAGAATTAATCCCCGGAACCTGAAGGAAAGTCTTCACAACACCTGCCCGCACAAGTAATTCCCTGGCGCGGCTCATGCTGCTGTACTGACTGTTAAAGTTGACCACCAGCACGTCCTCTTCTACACTGTAATTCATCTGTACTCCTTCAGGAAGCAGACTGACCCGGTTCTGCGAATCTGTCTGCTGGCTGTTCATCCGCTGCATCATATCCTTAAGCATATAGTCTGCAGTTGTCTCCTCCGGAGAGTAGCTTTCCTTCTGAAGCTGAGTTTCATCAGAGCTGATATCGTACAGATAATATTTGGCATCCTGTTTACCCGGATCTTCATGTATCTCCACAGAACACCCGGCCATAAGGATGCTCAGTATCAGCGCTGTTATAATAATTGAAAGTTTCTTTTTCACAATAGCACCTCCTATGACGGTATATAAGACAGAGGAATACGCACAGAAAATGTAGTTCCCTCTCCCTCTTTACTGAATACTTTGATCGTTCCATGGTGCATTGCAATAGAACTCTTGGTGATCGCCAGTCCCAGACCGGTTCCCCCGATTTCCTTGGAATGGGACTTGTCCACACGATAGAAACGCTCAAAGATTCTCTCTATACTGTCCTCAGGGATTCCCATACCGGAATCCGCCACTGTTATATAGAAATATTTATGGTCTGCATCCAGTGACACACGCACCCATCCATCATCCACATTATATTTAATTCCATTCTCCACCAGATTGCTGACAGCAAGAGTAAACTTCACCTCATCCACATCTGCATCCACAGGTCGGAAGCAATCCAGAATCAGATCGATATTGCGCCTGTCTGCAATGGGACGCAAGCGCTTGAGGATATCCTCCAGAAGCTGATTGATATCCATATGGGTGATGTTTACATCTGCTGCTTTCTTATCCATCTTTACCAGCGAGAGCAGATCTGTAATGATCTTATTCTCTCTGTCGATCTCAGCAGTAATATCACTCATAAACTCCTGATACAGTTCCTCCGGGACACCCTGCTGTCCAACCAGAGAATCTGCCAGAACCTTCATGGAAGTCAGGGGTGTCTTCAGTTCATGGGACACATTGGATACAAACTCCTGCCTGGATTCATCAAGAATTTTCATGCGGTTGACCATCTTGTTGAATGCATCTGTGATCAGCTCTGTCTCCGTATAGTCAGGAACACTGATCTCTTCATCCAGCATGCCATCTGTCAGGTCTTCAATGGCCTTCGTCACTCTTGCAAGTGGTTTTACAAGTATTGTAGAGAGCAGCCATGCCAGAAATACTGAAAGAACAACAATACTTCCAATCAGCATCACGCCTCTCTGTTCCATCTCTGCCAGTGTTTCCGCAATATCAACAGCCGAAACACTTACCAGCATCACGCCCTGAAGCTGCTGCACATCCGGACTCTGTACAGGAACTGCAAGCTCCAGTACTTTACTTCTGGCGTCATAATTGCTTGTCTCTTCTCCTTTCAGACAGGCTACAGCCAGTGAACTGAGAAGCGTCTTTCCCTCCTCTGTGTGGAAGGTATCACTCACTATCTTAAAATCTCTGTCAGCCAGCAGGATACGTCCGTTATACACATTGGAAAACAGTTCCAGCTTGCTGTTTACAACCTCTGAATCTGTATCATTGAGATAATTCTCCCTGATGATCAGATTACATAAAATATCGCACTGATCACCCACTGTCTCTGTAAGCATTGCAACCGCCCGGTTCTGATAGTTATGAAGCATCGTATATGTTACAATAACCCCCGGCACGATTCCCAGAATGATCAGGATAATCAGAATACGAAAACGCAGACTTCTGAAAAAATTTTTTCTTTTTTTCACCTTTTCAACTCCGTTCTCTTCTGTCATGCAGTTTGATGCATGCTTTCTGTCTGTTCGTAAAACAATTATTGTTTATCGAATCCTTATCATCTTATCACAGAAAAATGGGCTTTTCTACATCTTAGCGAAAAGTAATTTATTTTTTGCAGCAATCAATGCGCAAGACATATCTCAGGAAATATTACCTCAATCGCTCTTTTATTATATACGCTCACTTTTGCTTCTCCGAACAGATATGACATATTCAAGCTATACAGCAACTGTCCTTACAAAATTTACATTTCATGGTTTTTCACCTCTTTTTCTTAAAAATGGGTACAAAAAGAACGGTC
>ENA-OQCV01000352-OQCV01000352.1-human-gut-metagenome-genome-assembly--contig:-NODE-352-length-12940-cov-2.205494_pt1 | contig 12940 bp, 17 predicted proteins | sample MGYA00242766_ERZ504592 | MGnify/ENA primary metagenome ERZ504592 (study PRJEB26092, sample SAMD00036315) | human gut metagenome | host: Homo sapiens | study: EMG produced TPA metagenomics assembly of...
GGGGAACCATTGTCCTACTGCAATACCTGCTATAATGCACAACGCTACCCAAAGTGTCAGATAACGTTCAAAAAAATCCTATACCTTCTTTTTTCATATATATATTTGGATGTCTAATATTAACAATTTCCTCCGCAGGTACATTTCGGAAGTTCCTTTTTGCTGAATCTCTGTAATGTAAAACTCTGCGAATTTCTCTCGGATTTCATCTCTTACACGACGAAATTTGTCGGTTATTTGTTCATCCGTACCTGTGGCTGTTGCCGGATCATCAAAGCCGATATGCAGACGATGGCGTACATTTCCCGTAAACATCGGACATGATTCATGCGCTCCACCGCAAACGGTTATCACATAATCCCATTCCTGATGGAGGTATGTGTTTACATGTGTTGGCACATGCGAACTGATATCTATTCCGACCTCCTTCATTACTTCCACAGCTTTGGCATTTACTTGTGTTGCCGGAGCTGTTCCTCCCGAATATACGTTGATATTTTCATCAAATGATTGTAAGAAACCGTGTGCCATTTGGCTGCGGCAACTATTTCCTGTACAAAGAATCAATACTTTCATGACGTTCAAATAATATAATTTTCAAATTTTACACTCGACGCTTAAAAGCAGAAAATTCTCTCGTTTACCCTTTGAGGAGTTTCCAGCTTTGATAGTTCGGTGATATTCTTATCTGCTTAATGGGAGAATATTCAAATCCACAAATAATGGCGTGTCCCTCGTTATCATATTTCATATTCCCGGCGGTATCAAAATAGTCAAAGCGACCATAAATGTGCATCTTTGGCGTTATATTGATTGTAGTGTAAGCAGAGTATCCATTCGCATCCTGTTTAGAATCGAATTTATAATTAAAGACTCGGTTATACTCCGCTCCAATGGAAAAATATTGATTCTGGTAACCTACGAAAGTTGCGAGAGAATATTGATCTTTCTGAATAATATCCCCGTCAGTTAAAAACTTAGGTATATTGTATATATCTCCGTACAATCTGAATATAAGACCATCTATCGGCTTTACAGTTACACCTGCGCCATATTTGTAATGATTGTCCATATTCTTAAACTTACGACCTTCACCATTCGTCAATGCAATATCAGCAGATATAACCGGAGAAAATTCATATCCGGCTACTACACCTATATCCTCACAAAATGCAATTCCATACTCTTCCTGAAAAGACTTAAAAAACATATCGGTGTCCCCAGAAATTTTCCTGTTCGGAAAATTGTTTCAAGTTTACCAAGCCGACTGACACGAAAAAACCATATCCTCTCCAATCCACCTGTGCGTTTTTCAAATATCCGTTGAATTTGGTATTCCCGTTATCATCGCTCTGGGTTTCTACGTTCATTACAACTTTAGCGGAAAAACCTTTGGCAAAAAATCCTTCATACCCGACAAAAGCACGGTCAAGATTAAATCCGGATACATTATTGACATTTCCCAATCCGGCTTTATAATTGGTAAATACCGTCAAGATAGGCTTTCCTGTAATCGGAAAGGTTTGTTCCGCCTTTTGAGCGGAACAAACCTCGAATCCAATAAATAGACTTATGATGAATAGAACTATCTTTCTCATTGCAAATCAAAAGAAATTGCCAAATACAAATCCTGAAACTGTTGCCATAACGATAACGAGAGCCACATACACAACCGTTTTCTTTGTTCCCAATACGCCACGGATCACCAGCATATTCGGCAGGGACAATGACGGACCTGCCAGCAGCAAAGCCAAAGCCGGACCTTTGCCCATACCCGAAGCCAACAGACCTTGAATAATAGGCACTTCGGTCAAAGTGGCGAAATACATGAATGCTCCGGTAAAGCTGGCGAAGAAGTTGGATAACAACGAATTACCTCCGACGGCCCATTCTATCCAACTGTTCGGGATGATACCGGCGATAGCCGTATTGTCATGCGTCGAACCGAGCAGGAAGCCCGCCGTTACCACACCGATAGCCAGCAACGGCATTATCTGTTTGGCAAATCCCCACGAAGCGAACGCCCATTCCCGGTTTTCTTCATCGCGCTTATCAAACAAGAGAATGACGGAAAGAGCGGTAATCGCTACAATCATCGGTACAAGCGGAACCAGTTTCGCATTGCCGATAAACAGATTGGCAAGGAGTGCGGACAAAGCTGTCGCTACTGCACCGAGTGCCACCCACAAAATCACGAAGTTTCAAGATTTTGACAAGCGACCAGCACAGCAAAATGCGATAAACGCCCCAGTTATGTACCATTTATAAGTGAAGATACCGTACCACAGTCCTGTATCGGAAGCCGCCGGTGCGCCCCAATTCGCAAATACGAGAATGAGAACCAGTGTAAAGAAATGGAACGAAGTCTGCCACATCGGGCGTTTTTCGGGCGGCGGAACGATATTCATCTGTTCTTCTTTCTTGGCTTTCTCTTCCTTGCGGAAAATGAATGACATTGCCAATCCTATAATGACGGAAAAAATGTACAGCACCGATTATTCGCGCAACGCCCATTTCAAAGCCAAGAATCCGTGCCGTCAGGATAATCGACAGGATACTGATTGCCGGACCGGAATAGAGAAAGGCGATAGCCGGACCCAATCCCGCTCCCCGTTTGTAGATACTCGTAAAGAGCGGCAGAATGGTACATGAACATACAGCAAGAATACCACCAGAAACGGCTGCAACCGTATAGGAGATCCATTTCTTGGCGTTCGCACCGAAGTATTTAAGCACGGAGCCTTGACTGACGAATACGGCAATTACACCCGCAATAAAGAATGCGGGAAGCAGACACAACACGACGTGTTCCTGTGCATACCATTTTGCAAGGTCAAGGGTAGCATCAACGGCTGTCATAAACCGTTCGCTTCCGAGCGGGAGGAAGAAGACCGCCGCGAAAACTGCGATCATCCAAAAGAGGATTTTCAATTCTTTCCTTGTATCCATAGCCACATCTTATATGCCAAATATTTGTTTTATCTCGCTCTCTGAAGGAACGTGTCCTTTTATTTTCACGGTTCCATCCACTACGACTGCGGGGGTTCCCATGACATTATAGCTCATGATTTCTGTAATATCCTCGATTTTCGTGAGCTTCACATCGAGATTGTTCTCGTTGATTACTTTCTCGATAACCTGATAGGTTGTCTTACATTTGGCGCAGCCCGGCCCCAGTATTTTTACTTCTTTTATGCCCGTTTTTGTCGTAGCTGCATTGTCTCCGCAACAACAAGAGGCTGTCGGTTTTTCCTCTTCCTCTATAATCAGGTTGTCTCCGCATGAGCAAGAGCAAGGTTTCGGAGAGAATAACGATGCCCAAAATCCCTTTTGTTTCTTCTTGTTTCCATATTCTTACCTTTTATAAATACATAACCACACAATAATATACACCGATGGCCGTAAACACGCCTCCGACAATCCAATTCAGCCACTTTTGAATCGTCTGCATCTTACCGTAAAAGCTACCGATGTGCTGTACACTGAATGCCAATATCCAAGCCACTATCAAGACTGGCAATGCGGTAGCGACAGCGAAAAAGCACAGGCAACAGATAGCCTGCGGTTGCCGTTGCGGACATTGGAATCAGCATACCGAAATAGAACACGCCGCTGGTCGGACAGAATGCCATCGCGAACAATATTCCGAGCAATAAGGCGCCCCAGCCGCCCTTGCGGGCCAGTTCCTCACCATTCCCTTTGAAACCGAAAGAGGGCAGTTTGAGTTTGCTGCCGAACAACATGAACAAGCCGATACACAGCAAAGCCGGCCCAAGAATGAGTTCTCCGTATTTTCCGATAAACTTCTGGATACCGAACAGGCTTGACCCTTCTCTCAATACCAAAATCAACACGACACCCAATACCGTATAGGCAATGACACGACCGAGCGTGTACAAGAGTCCGTTTCGGAAAATCCGGCGGCGATTTTCAATGTCTTTACTGATGAATCCGATAGCGGCTATGTTCGTAGCCAAAGGGCATGGAGATATTGCCGTGAGCAACCCCAATAGGAATGCAGTCAAAGCAGGAGTTGTGCTGCTATCCAACAATGTCTGTAACCATTCCATAAGTTCTATTTTAATGACGTTTTGACTTTTTCAATCACTCCGCTCTTGAACGTATCGGGGGCAGTTCGGGCATTGGCGAAAGCGTATTCGGTCAGATTCTCGTGCGTTTCCTTTCCGTTTTTCCATTTGCAGATGAACAAAGACGACCAAGTAACCTCATACTTTCGGCAATCTTCTCATTCTCCGCTTTGGAAATGTCGATTGACTTGAAAACGACTGTTCCGTTTTTCAGATTCATCGGCAAATTGTGCTTCTACCGCTTCTTTGGCATTCTTTTCTATCGCCATACAGGTAGCGCAACGCTGTTTGCCGTGAAAATAGAGAACTTCCACACGATCCTTTTTGTGGTTGTTCTTCTGTTGCCTTGTTACTTTTTGCATTACTGTTACCACAGGCAAACATTCCGAGGCACATAGCCATCATTAACATTACTTTTTTCAATTTTTCTTGTTTAATTGGTTTTATTCATTTCAGTTATCAATTCGTCAAAATATATGGCAGAATCCAATGTTCCGTTCGTTACCTTGCTTCGGTATATGATTTTTCCAAAAGAATTAACAGCTACCCATTGTGGCGGCATTGTGATATGATATATTCTGGCTAAATCTCCATTTTTATCCATAACAACATCCCATACCCAGCCATTACTGCCGACTATCGGTCTGACCCGTGATGCAGTACGTTGGTCATCAACAGAAACCAATACTATTTTTATTGGTTTTTCCAGATTCTCATACTCCTGCCAGACTTCATTCAATTCATCTATCATTGTGATATTCTTAGGGCAACAGGTTTCCCAAAAAATCGAATAGCGTAACTCCTTTTTCAGAAGCATAGTCCGAGAGCGAATGAGTACGACCTCTCAAATCTTGTACGGAATGTTCCGGCCAGTGATTTTGAGCCATTCCCGTAATTGTTGCCATTACCAATCCAATTGATAAATAAAATGCCTTTTTCATTGTATTATAAATATTTGTATTTCGCCAAACTACGAACATTGATTCCTAAAAAAATTGCTGCTATTCGCAACAATTTCCTTTTTTATACATACGTTGCCCGAAAAAATCGGAAAAAAGCATAGACGCTACTTCCCAATTCTCCCGATTGATACAATATTTTACTTTCGGTGTTTCTATCTCTCCCTGTATCAGTCCTGCATCTTTCAACTCTTTCAGATGTTGAGAAACTGTCGCTTTCGAGATAGGCAACACTTCGTGGATGTCGCCGAAAAAAGCAGCAACTCTGCCCCAGCTAAAAACTCAAGGATAGCCACTCTTGCCGGATGCCCCATCGCTTTGGCAAAACGTGCAAGTTGTTCCTGTCTTGTTGTATATTCTTTATTTTCCATCTTCACTGTTGTTTGTCGTTCGCAAAATTACAAACATTATTTGAAATAGACAAGAAAAAAACCGTTTTTATTCGCTCGAAGAGAAGAATTGTTTTTTAGACTAAAATCGGATTAACTTTCATCGTACCCAAATTCAGGTACAGCCCGTGATGTTCAATCATACCATTCCGAAACATTTTCCAAAGGATATTGCATCCGAGTTGCGCCAGCGTGGAGTTGATGAACAGATCCTGTTTTTCCAATGCCTCCGCCAACGAACAACTCGGTCCGGAATCCTCTTCCTTTACCCTCGCATATTTTACGAAGCGGGTGATGACCTTTAGGGAACCGACCGTTTCGTATAGCGTGGAAGCCGGTTGCCTGATTTTCTTCGGTACGGTTCCAAGCACAACCTGCCCGGAAGTCTGTGTGTTCCCGAAGTCCATCCAGTAGAGAGGTGTGTTATTGTCCGTGTAGGAGGATGGCGGCACTTTCCCCAGCACATTCCACAGGTCCAGTCTTGACTTGATATTGTCCGTGCAGGTGATGGTGATGTTTGTGATTTCACTCCGTTTTACTTCTTTCAATACCGATGGATAGAGCCTTGCCTCCGCTTTCCAGTCGTTGCCGAAAAAGTTGTTTATCCCTCGTTACCAGGCATTGTGCCTTGTTCAGCCCCAAGTCCATCGGTCCGAAAAACTGCCGTCCGATATTCGCCTCCGTCACGATGTCAGGGTCGTAAAGTGTCACGAACAATCCCGGATGCCCAAGCGCACGGAGAGTGACGTCCAGCCTTGCCATACAGGTCAGCACTTGCGAGCCTGTGCCGCCTGCACCAATGATATTCACCGTCACCGGATGTTGTGGGTTCATCAGGTAACTGTCTGTATAATGTACTCTTTTCATTTCAATATGTCCTTTAGTTTCATTTTATTCAACGGTTTCAACTCTTCAAGGTCGAAAGGCTTGTCCTTTGCCCCTTTCGTTACCAGTACAAGATTGGATTTCGTGGGGTTTCCACCGCTGCCGAGATGGGAAAATTCCGTCAGCCAGAATTTCTTCTCCCAATACTCCAGCAGATTCATGTAAGTCAGGTCTTTCGGCTTTTCTATTTTTGCGGAACCTAAACAGACGCTTGCTCCAGTCACATTGAAGAACGGAGCTGCAAAAAGATTCCGTCTTGTCCGTAAGTTCAATATCCTTGTAGGCATAGACATTCAGACGGTTTTCTCCCGCTTCATAGATGATTCCCGGCAAGTGATACTCTGCATTCTCTATCTTGAGGGCTTCCTTGAAGAACATCATCCTCTTCCGTGGAGGATTGTACCAGATGTATTTCTCACTGCCCTTGCGCGGGTCGCACCACAACAGGTTGGACGGAATCCTGCCGTATGGTGTAGTGCTATGACTTTCTGAATATCCCCGTACCAGCTCGTTCATGAACTCCACCGTCACCGGACGGCCTTCGCCCATTCTTCCGCTTTCGTCTATGTCCCTGACCTCGATAAAATAACTGTTGTCATTCATACTATGACTATTATTCTCTTGGGTATATACAATCAATGCCGCCCTCGGATGGAGCAGCGTCCTCAGTTTTCTTGTAAGTTCATTCGTTTCTATCATATTTCTTTCAATATATAATGTTTATAAATTCATCCGCCCATTTGAAGAACCGTTCCGGGTAATCATCCATGATGAACAGGCGGTCGGTTTCAGGTGACAGAGCACAGGTGGTGATAGGGATAATATCGTATGTTTCCTGTCTGCTTGAATTGTAATAGTCAACAAGATACTCGGATACGATATCACTGGTGTCATAGACCACCCTTATCTGCTGCTCCAGACGCATCGGTTGGTAGTCCGGTTCTTCCTCGTAAAAGGCATCATAGCCGTATTGCATGATACCGTGTTCCGGGTTGAGGAACGGCAGTCCCTTTTTCATCAGTCCGACAATGGAACGCTCGAAGTCGTTTTGCGGGGCATAGTTTTCAAGTGCCCTCGGTAAATCCTTGTAATAGGACTTGTCCCCCACACGCTTGAGCAGCCTGCCAATTTTCCCCTTTCCGTATGACTGTACCAGTTTCATCCGTTTTTTTGTATCCTCCTCTTCCTCCTGCGGATCATCCTCTTGCAGCCACATGAGTACATAATCCGTATCATCTTCCTCCAAAATGGTGGAGATTCCGTTCGCCCTCATCAGGTTGTGGATAAATGTGATGGAAATCCTCCTGAGCGTGGGATTGAGGGATTCCAGAAATTTCACCGGGAAATAATACAAGGTCAGCTCTCCCCAATTGTGACACTTCCACAGATTGAAATAAAGCCTGCCGTTCTTCTGCTCGATATTCAGATTCATCCCGTCCCCGACAAGTTCATCCATCTCATTGTACAGTTTGGCGATACTTTCCCCGATGCCGTTGCCCGGAGTATGCGTCGCTTCCTTTTTCAACAAAAGAGCATAATTGAAAAAGGAATCACGCAAGGAACTCGTAATTTTCCCGCGTGATCACGTTGATGCCGTTACCGTCGTATGTATCCACGACGAGGTTTCCCTGCGCGATCGGAGTCAGTGGTGTACTCAGAAAAGAATTACGGTCCCGCTTGGAGCCGCAATCCGTTCTTCCCTGTCCACCCCGTGCCGTACATCCCGTTGTGTCTGCCCGATGATGAGCATTGCCAGCTGTTCCAGCCGAAGTCCGTCCAATGGTACACATGATTTTCTCTTTTTTTTACTGTCCTTTCTTCATATATCCTATCCTTTTGGTTCCGATGGTGGTCTTGAACTCGTACACCGCCTTGTCATCCTTGATGACCGGTCCGTGTACCGTTGCGGTTTGTCAGTTTCCGGGTAGAAATTGGAGTAATAACTCATGACCATCTCCGGGCTGTCCGACGGGTTCGGGTCATCGAGCGTGACCATCCCGTTACCTTTCTTGAATGTGAATGAGCGTGTCATTCCTTTGATTTCGAGTGCCATAATCTTAAACTGTTTGAGCGTAATGTGAATTGCGTGGTTCTAACATGGATTGGGGAAAATCAGGATATTCATCGTAATCCTCCGGCCGATAAGTTGGCTCTTCCTGTCCGTATTGCGGGTACATATCCTCCTGGTGACAGGATTGCTCCTGCCAGTGCGCATCATACTGTCCGCCGTATGCTGGTTGCGGCTGTTGCGGTGGCATCGGTGGCTGTACACCGTATTGCGGTTGTGGAGAAGCCTGACGCTGTGCCGGCCACATTGTCTGCTGCAGGTTACGCTGTCCGCTTTGAGGCTGCCCGGCCATCGGTCGTTGCTGCATTTGAGGCTGTGGCGAATACCGCGCAGCTTGTTGCGGTTGTTGCCGCGCTTGTGTTTGCTGTGGCTGAGCTTGTACCTGCGGTTGTGGTGCGGAATCTTCCATAAGGTCGAACAGGCTACCCGCATTCATCGCTTTTTTTCTGTTCCGCCACCATTTCGTCAATCTTCTTCAGGTCTTGCGGCTTGGCATAAAGGCGTGTCTGCCCGAGAGCGGTGACGGCATCCTTGTGATTCTTGGCAGCGATCAGCTCCTCCGCTTTCTTGAGGTGCTTCTCGTACTTCTCCCGCTTTTCCTTCTCCTCTTTCGTCTCTTTGGCCTTTGCATCCTTTGCCGCCTTGCTTTCAGACGCGGCTTTTTCCGCCTGCGCCTCAAACTGCGCCATGTTGGTAATCAGACCTGCCGCTTTCTGTATCGGCCGGGCGATGGCTTGCAGGAATCCGGCGTCCAGTTCCTGCGGCAGTCCGCTGACGGTCAGCGGTACGATGTGGTTCTGGGCTTCGTCCTTCAGCCCGTTTGACTTCGGCAGTGTCGATACTGTCAGCTGTCCGTTCGCTTTGCGGATGACAAGCGTGAAGTCCACGCCATCGGTCATCATCTGGTAGATTGTTGTAAAAAAGCATAATTATATAGATTAAAAAGTGAATAATCGTATTCCGTTATTGGTTGAAGAACTCAGCCAACAGCCTGTCCCTGTCGGGATGATGGCATATTTCCAGAATCGGGTTCAACAGTGTGGAGATGTGTACCGGTCCGGTCGTTCCTCGCGGTGGGAACTTTACTGCCGGTTTCGGTTCCACTGTCCTTTTCCTTCTTGTTGCGGGCATCGGCGTATGAATATGCAACGGTGCCATCGGCGGTCTTGTGATGATTGTCTGGTTCATGACTTTATTTATTCTATTTGTGAATACTCGGGCTTTGGCAGCCCGTTGAACTACAAGGGCTTTACGGCGGACGCTTCCGGTAAGGCAAGGTTTTCGGGGAAAATACCGGAACGTAAGTGAGGATGATTTTCTCCGAAACCAAAAATGGCCAGACCTTGCAGGTGGAACAAGGCGGTGCGCTACCTTTGCCCGTGAATTGGAATGACCGTGTTATTTGCCTTTCCCGCTTTTAGGCTTCGGAAATGAGAGTTTTGAGGTTGAAGCCCTCGTCAAAGGTGACTGCCGCGTCGAAAGATACGCCCTTCTTGCCCTTGAAACCCTTTATCAGCTTGGTAGAGCCTGACGAAAGCAACTGCTCCAGATGCTGGTCAGTCAGGTTCCTTGTTCAGGATACGCCGGAACACCAGCAGCCCGCACCCGTCATGGTCGCACTTGGCCACTTTGGAACGGATGATGATCTTCCCTGTCTTGCATTTGGGACAGGTTAAAAAACTTGCCCGGCATTGCCTGCAAGCTAAGTCGCAGTATCTCGCCGGTCGCCTTGCAGGTGTAGTCCCGGATGGAGCGCATGAAATGTCTCCGTGTCAAGGGTATGCCCCTCTATCTGCAACAGGGCTTTTTCCCAACTGCCGGTCAGTTCCACATCCGCCACGCGCATATCCTTCACCGCCTCGTAGACAAGCATTCCTTTTTCGGTCGGTACGACACTTTTGCCTGATCGTGCGATGTAGTCGCGTCCCACCAGCGTGGTGATGATGGCGGCACGTGTGGCGGGCGTGCCGATACCGGAATCCTTTATAGCCTCCCTTGCCTGTTCGTCCGTGATGTGCTTGCCGCACGTCTCCATGGCTGCCAGCAAGGTGGCCTCCGTGTAAAGCGGCTTGGGCATGGTCTTTTTCTGCGCCAGCCCGTGTCCCATGACCGTGATTTTCTCTCCTTCGGCAAATTCTGCGCTTCCCTCGTTACCCTCCGGCTCGTCCTTGTCCCGGTCCTCTTTCCTGCGGAACACGACACGCCAGCCGGGTTTTACGATGACAGAAGAGCGGGAACGGAAATCCATCCCCTCGCAGGTGCATTCCATGACCAGTGACTCTTTCTCACAGGGCGGAGAGAAGGCTTCCAGCATCCTGCCGGCTATCAGTGTATAGACGGTCATTTCTGCTGCGGACAATTCCTGTGGCTCGATTCCCGTGATAATCAGGGCATGGTGGTCGGTCACTTTCGTGTCATCCACGCTTCGGGTGTTCAGAGCGGAAAAATCAGGCGTGTCCCCATATTCCTTGAAATCAGGCATGGCCGCTATTTTCTCCAATAAGGCGGGGATATGCGCCATGACATCTTCCGGTATATACCGGCTTCCCGTTCTCGGATACGATATCAACTTCTTCTCGTACAATGTCTGGGCGATGGAAAGGGTCTTGTCCGCCGTCAGGTCGTAATGGATATTGCAGTCTTTTTGGCAAGGCTGTCAGGTCGTAGAGGAGCGGAGCCTGCTGGAATGTTCTCTTGCGTTCCACTCTGTTTATCGTGGCGACGGAAGCGGAAGTGATTTTCCGATATGCTGTCCCGGCCGTTTCCTTGTCCTTGAACTCTTCCGGGTGGATAAACTGGCGGTGCGCATCTCCCTGCTTCAACGTGATATGCAACTGCCAGTATGGGGTGGAAACGAAGTTGCGGTTCTCCTTGAAGCGTGCGCATATCATGGCGAGTGTCGGGGTCTGCACCCGGCCGATGGAATTGTTAGCCGAGCCGGAAGCTATCGCCAACGCACGGCTGGCGTTCATGCCCACCAGCCAGTCCGCCTTCGCCCTGCCGTCCGCGGCGGCATAGAGGCTGTCGTAGTCGCTGCCGTCCCTGAGGTTTTCCATCCCTTCGCGGATGGCTTCGTCCGTCAAAGAGGAAATCCACAGGCGTTGGAACGGCTTTGTATAGCCCAAATAGTCATATATCCAACGGAATATAAGTTCTCCTTCGCGACCCGCATCCGTTGCCACGATAATGCTGTCGCACTTGGAGAAAACCTCATCAATGGTCTTGAGCTGTTTGTTGGCGGTTATGTCTGTCACCATACCTTTGGCCGTCTTTATTTGCCTGGCGACCAGCCGGAAAGGTTCGGGAATCATCGGGAGATCGTCGGCGGCAGTTTTCGTGTAGCCGTATGTGCCGGGCAATGCCAGCGACACGAGGTGCCCTAACGCCCATGTGACCATATACCCGTTGCCGATACAATAGCCGTCCTTTTTTTCTGTAGCCCCGACTACGCGGGCTATATCCATTCCTACACTCGGTTTTCTGCTATGATTGCTTTCATGTTCGGATAAAATTAAGCCGTTCCCCGTTACCGGAACCGGAAAACAGGAACGGCGGTTTGACATTTTACTTGTTTATTTGTTGATTTGACTGTTTCCGATGGCTATGCCGAAGGCTTTACACCGAGGATTTCAATCAGCGGTTCGCCGTCCTTGCGTACCAGTTGAAGGGTGGCGTCCATCACCACGTCCACACCGAGCAGTACCAGGCTTAGGGACAGGACCTTCGTCTTTTCACCTTTAAGCAGGGTATCAAGTTCTCCCGACATTTCAAGCTCGTCCTTCAGTATACCGATGCCTGCCAGTTCGTCCCAGTTCACGTCTTCCGCCTTGAAAGGCGTGTTGTTGCCATTATTCTTGTTCATATTACTGACTTTTAATATTTTACATTCATTTGACTTTAGCTTAGGCTATACCCGCACCTTTGGATTTCCGGTTGCTCTGTTCCTGTCCCTGCTTCTGCGCGTTTGGCCACCACATTACGCTGTGACGCATCGCGTTTCCGGTCCGGGTTCTCGTTGTAGAAGTCCAGCCTGCCCTGGTTGAAGTTCGCCTTGACATACTGCGAGATGGTCTTGCCGTCGTACCCCTTGATCCCCTCGACCAGAACGGCCTTCCCGTCCTGAAGGTCGGCACGCTGCTTGCGGGTAAAGTTCCACGTCCCATACCTTTGCCGGTATCTTGAACTCGGCACGCTGCTCGAAGCCGTCGGGGGTGCGGGAGTAACTCAACCTGCCGGTTTCAAGGTCAGCCTTGATGAACGACGAAAACTCCTCGCCTTTGCGGTTCACCATGTCATTGAGGAAGATGGTCTTGCCCTCGCGGAGCTGCTGCTGTTCCTCGGCGGTAATTTTCACGCCGTTGATTTCCTTCGGGATATAGATTTCGCGTGCTCCTTCCGGCGAATCCGGGTTGTAGCGGTATAGGCGGTCTGCCGGTCGCTTCGTCCAGCTTGACATACGAGGAGAAAATCTCACCGTCCTTGCGTTCCATTCCCTCCACGAAAAGTGGCCTTGCCCATATTGAGTCTTCAATCTGCTGCTTGGTCAGCTCC
>ENA-OQCV01000353-OQCV01000353.1-human-gut-metagenome-genome-assembly--contig:-NODE-353-length-12906-cov-4.905783_pt1 | contig 12906 bp, 8 predicted proteins | sample MGYA00242766_ERZ504592 | MGnify/ENA primary metagenome ERZ504592 (study PRJEB26092, sample SAMD00036315) | human gut metagenome | host: Homo sapiens | study: EMG produced TPA metagenomics assembly of...
AGATGTCAAGCACTTTTTTTGAAAAAACTTCAGAAAAAATTTTTGAGATATGGCAAAAAAAGGATAGGTTGACAAATTTGTTTCTATTATTATAATTTGATTTTGGAACCCACCAAACATAAGAAAACAATGTCAGCGGGTTTTGAAAGTAAAGTTAAAGTCAGACAAGAGAATACGATCGGAGGAAATCAGATGGCTGGAATAAAAGAAGAGTGCGGCGTCTTTGGAATTTATGATCTGGATGGCGGCAATGTAGTTCCGTCCATATATTATGGACTGACTTCCCTGCAGCACAGAGGACAGGAATCCTGCGGACTTGCAGTTTCTGATACTAAGGGAGAGCGTGGAAATGTGAAGTTTCATAAGGATCTGGGACTTGTAAGTGAAGTTCTCAGACAGGATGTTGTCCGTAAATATGAGGGAGATATTGGTATTGGTCATGTAAGATATTCCACAACAGGAGCTTCTGTTGCAGAGAATGCACAGCCCCTTGTTTTGTCTTATGTAAAGGGAACTCTTGCCCTTGCACATAACGGAAATCTGGTTAATACACCGGAACTGAAATGGGAACTGATCCAGAATGGAGCGATTTTCCATACAACTACAGATTCAGAGGTTATTGCGTTCCATATCGCAAGAGAACGTGTACATTCTAAAACAGTAGAAGAGGCAGTGCTAAAGACTGCAAAGAAGATCAAAGGTGCTTATGGTCTGGTAGTTATGAGCCCGAGAAAGCTGATCGCAGTCCGCGATCCATATGGACTGAAACCATTATGTCTCGGCAAAAGAGGAAATGCTTATGTTGTTGCTTCTGAGAGCTGTGCACTGACATCTGTAAGTGCGGAATTTATCCGTGACATTGAGCCGGGTGAGATTCTTACGATCACAAAAGACGGACTGAAGTCCAATAAAGAGCTTGCGTCTGCTGCTGCAAAACGTGCGCATTGTGTGTTTGAGTATATATATTTTGCAAGACTTGACAGTACCATTGATGGGGTGAAGGTCTATGATGCCAGAATCCGCGGCGGTAAATCTCTTGCCAAATCTTATCCTGTAGAGGCAGATCTTGTAACAGGTGTACCGGAGTCCGGACTCCCTGCTGCAAAGGGATATTCCGAAGCATCAGGAATCCCGTTTGCATTTGCGTTCTATAAAAATAGCTATATTGGAAGAACATTTATCAAACCGACTCAGGAAGAGCGTGAGTCCAGTGTTCATCTGAAACTGAGTGTGCTGGAATCTGTTGTAAAAGATAAGAGGATTGTTCTGGTGGATGATTCCATTGTTCGTGGAACAACCATTGCGAACCTGATCCACATGTTAAAAGAAGCGGGAGCAAAGGAAGTGCACGTACGTATCAGTTCACCGCCATTTTTACATCCATGCTATTTCGGAACTGATGTGCCGTCAAATGACCAGCTCATTGCAGCCAGCCACAGCACAGAGGAAATCTGTAAAATGATCGGAGCAGATTCTCTCGGATATATGCAGACAGATTATCTGGAAGGAATGGCGGGCGGTCTGCCATTATGTAAGGCATGCTTTGATGGAAATTATCCGATGGAGATTCCAGATTATACAAATGCGGAGTTTGCAGATATTGTGAAGTGTTAAGCCGCAAAAATTCATAAAAAAATGCAGAAACCTGTCGATGATATATGGAATCAATCTCACATAATGGTAAAAACCAATATAGGCGGAACTATATATAGTGCATAAAACAATGCCGTAAAAAATATATAAAACAAACAAATTATACAATAAAACTCCTGTGCTTTATGAAAGTTGGACAAATTTAAAAACTTGACAAATTCTGAAATGTGGAACATAATATGGGCGTCTGATAGGAAAAAACAAAGAATGTTTTCAGAAAGGGTGATCACGATGTCACAGAGTAAAATCAAGTTAAATGCAACTGAAGAGGTGCAGGAATTTGTGAATGCTGCAAGCAGATGTGATTTTGATATTGATGTTTATTACAACAGATTTTTAATTGATGCCAAATCAATCCTTGGTGTACTTAGTCTGGATCTGACCAGAGAACTGACAGTAGACTGCCACGGGGAGAGCCGGGAATTTGATCGTACATTGAAGAAATTTGCAGTTGCATAAATTTTATATTTTTATAACCAAATAATTATTGCAGAGAAGACGGGTCTGGAAGATGAACTTCTACAGATTCGTTTTTTCCTGTATTATGACTGCGTTCAGAGTAATTCCATAAAATATAACTGCTTCATAGTTTATCAGAAGGAACTTATTTGATTGTTACTGTTCACTCCGTTCACAGTAACGTAGCCAAAATTCATTCCAGATTGCCTGCGGCAATGGAATTTTGGCTCGTATGTCTCGGGATTTTGGCATATCCATGCCAAAACACCTCGCGGGATAGTGGTGTGTGAACAGTAACATTTGATTTACTTTTGCTTAAAAACGGGAAATTCATTATTGACAAACGAAAAAAAATTGTTTTATAGTATAGCATATTTTTAAAGAAAGCCAATTGAACATATTATTATAGAAGATATGATGATCTGACAAAGGCGTCAGATGCAGAATACCAGATGGGTCAAGTGCCCTCTGATAGCTGCATCTGACGCTTTTTTATTAACAAAGGATGATGGAGGAGGAAATCAAAATGGCAGTGAAATACGTATTTGTTACAGGAGGAGTTGTTTCCGGTCTTGGAAAGGGAATCACAGCTGCATCTCTGGGGCGTCTTCTGAAAGCGAGAGGATACCAGGTAACCATGCAGAAGTTTGATCCTTATATCAATATCGACCCCGGAACCATGAACCCGATTCAGCACGGAGAAGTTTTTGTAACAGACGATGGTACAGAGACAGACCTGGATCTGGGACATTATGAGAGATTCATTGATGAGAGTCTTGATAAAAATTCCAATGTGACAACCGGTAAGGTTTACTGGTCTGTTCTTCAGAAAGAACGTCACGGGGATTTCGGCGGGGGTACCGTACAGGTAATTCCTCATATTACAAATGAGATTAAGAGTCGTTTCTACCGCGCCAAATCACCGGAGGAAAACAAGATTGCCATTATCGAGGTGGGAGGAACAGTCGGTGATATTGAAAGCCAACCGTTCCTGGAAGCAATTCGTCAGTTCCAGCTCAATGTGGGACATGACAATGCAATCCTGATCCACGTAACATTAATTCCTTATTTAAAGGCATCTGAAGAACTGAAAACAAAACCTACACAGGCAAGCGTAAAGGAACTTCAGGGAATGGGAATCCAGCCGGATGTACTGGTGTGCAGAAGTGAACATGAGCTGACAGAGGACATTAAAGAAAAAATCGCTTTATTCTGCAACGTACCTGTATCACATGTACTTCAGAACCTGGATGTGGAATATTTATATGAAGCTCCTCTTGCAATGGAAAGAGAGAAGCTTGCAGATGTAGTTCTTTCAAGTCTCCGTCTGGAAAACAGAAAACCGGATTTAAGTGACTGGGAGGAAATGGTAGAAAGTCTGAGAAATCCGAATAAAACAGTAAAGATCGCAATTGTAGGAAAATATACACAGCTTCATGATGCATATCTCAGTGTAGTAGAGGCACTGAAACATGGCGGAATTTCCTGCAGAGCCAAGGTAGAGCTTGACTGGATCGATTCTGAAGAACTGACAGAGAAGAATCTGGATCAGCAGCTTCACAATGTAGATGGTATCCTGGTTCCGGGTGGTTTCGGAAACAGAGGTACAGAAGGAATGATCCTGGCAGCACAGTATGCAAGAGTACATAAGATTCCATATCTTGGAATCTGTCTGGGAATGCAGATGGCAATTGTAGAATTCGCCCGCCATGTACTTGGATACGAAGATGCAAACAGTATTGAACTGAATCCGGAGACAAAGCATCCGGTAATTGCATTAATGCCGGATCAGGAAGATATCGAAGATATCGGTGGAACCTTAAGACTTGGAAGTTATCCATGTATTCTTGCAGAAGGTTCCAGATCCTATGAACTCTTTGGCAAAAAAGAAATCCATGAGCGCCACAGACATCGTTATGAAGTAAACAATGCATTCCGTAAAGAACTTCAGGAGAAGGGAATGAATATCGTAGGAACTTCTCCTGATAATCATATCGTAGAGATGATCGAGATCGCAGGGCACCCGTTCTATGTAGGAACTCAGGCCCATCCGGAATTCAAATCCCGCCCGAATCATGCACATCCTTTATTCAGAGGATTTATTCAGGCGGCTGTAGATTTCAAAAGTAATTAATTACTTTTGAAAGCCTCCGGCGGATTGCAGAACTGCGCAGAGATAAATGTCATACAAAGCATGACGCGCAGCTCGCAGCAAGTACGCTGGAGCGTACTTGATACTAATAAGTGAAGAACAGCAGAAAAAAGTAGAAAGGATGAGGAGATTATGAAAGAAGTGAGAGAACAGCAGCAACAGCAAGGTCTGTACCGGTCTGAATTTGAGCATGACAACTGTGGTATCGGAGCAGTTGTCAATATCAAAGGCAAGAAAACCCACGATACTGTTGCAAATGCATTAAAGATCGTAGAACATCTGGAACACCGCGCAGGTAAGGATGCAGAAGGCAAAACCGGTGACGGTGTAGGTATTCTTCTCCAGATTTCCCATAAATTTTTCAAGAAAGCCTGTAAGAAAGAGGGATTTGAGATTGGTGATGAGAGAGAATACGGCATTGCACAGTTTTTCTTCCCACAGCATGAGATTAAACGTGCACAGGCAAAGAAGATGTTTGAGATCATTCTTGAGAAAGAAGGCCTGGAACTTCTTGGATGGCGTCAGGTCCCGGTATTCCCGGAAGTGCTTGGACACAAGGCAAGAGAATGTATGCCATGTATTATGCAGGCATTTATTAAAAAGCCGGAAGATGTGGAAAAAGGTCTTCCATTTGACCGTATGCTCTACATTGCAAGACGTGAGTTTGAACAGAGTAATGATAATACTTATGTAGTTTCCATGAGCAGCCGTACCATCGTTTACAAAGGTATGTTCCTGGTTGGACAGCTTCGTACTTTCTTCGAAGATCTTCAGAACCCGGATTATGAATCTGCAATCGCCATGGTACATTCCCGTTTCAGTACCAACACAAACCCAAGCTGGGAAAGAGCACATCCCAACCGCTTTATGGTACACAACGGTGAAATCAACACCATCCGCGGCAACGCAGATAAGATGCTTGCAAGAGAAGAAAATATGGAATCACCATATCTGGAGGGACAGCTTCATAAAGTGCTCCCTGTTGTAAACAGAAATGGTTCCGACTCTGCAATGCTTGATAATACATTGGAATTCCTGGTGATGAGTGGCATGGAGCTGCCTCTTGCAGTGATGATCACAATCCCTGAACCATGGGCAAACAATGATACTATTTCACAGGCAAAGCGTGATTTCTACCAGTACTATGCAACTATGATGGAGCCATGGGACGGACCTGCATCTATCCTCTTCTCAGACGGTGATGTGATGGGAGCTGTTCTGGACAGAAACGGTCTCCGTCCATCCAGATATTATATTACCTCCGATGGTTATATGATCCTTTCCTCAGAGGTGGGTGTTCTGCCAATCCCGGAAGAGAAAATCGTATTAAAAGAGCGTCTCCATCCTGGAAAAATGCTTCTTGTAGATACTGTAAAGGGAAAAGTAATTGATGACAATGAACTGAAAGAGGGATATGCAAAAATGCAGCCATACGGTGAATGGCTGGATAGTCATCTGGTACAGTTAAAAGACATCAAGATTCCTAACGAAAGACCAGAAGAATATACACCTGAGCAGAGAGCACGTCTGCAGAAAGCATTCGGCTATACTTATGAGCAGTACCGTACTTCCATCAGAAACATGGCGTTAAACGGAGCAGAGAGCATCGGAGCTATGGGTGTGGATACCCCGCTTGCAGTATTTTCTAAACAGAACAGACCATTATTTGACTACTTTAAACAGCTCTTTGCACAGGTTACCAACCCTCCGATCGATGCGATCCGTGAGGAAATCGTTACCAGCACAAGTGTTTATGTAGGCAAGGACGGAAACCTGCTGGAGCAGAAACCGGAAAACTGTCAGGTATTAAAGATTAATAACCCGATCCTGACAAATACAGATATGATGAAAATCAAGAGCTTCAAGCATGAGGGCTTCAAGACAGCAGTTGTTTCTACCTTATATTATAAGAGCACCAAGCTTGAGAGAGCTATTGATCGTCTTTTCGTAGAAGTAGATAAAGCATTCCGCGAGGGTGCAAACATCCTTGTTCTTTCAGACAGAGGAGTAGATGAAAACCATATGCCGATCCCGTCACTTCTGGCAGTATCCGCAGTTCATCAGCACCTGGTAAAGACGAAAAAGAGTACCTCCCTTGCAATTATCCTGGAATCCGGTGAGCCAAGAGAAGTACATCACTTTGCAACCTTACTTGGTTACGGTGCAAGTGCCATCAACCCGTACCTTGCCCTTGAGACCATTCATGAACTGATCGACAGCCATATGCTGGAGAAAGACTATTATGCAGCAGTAGATGACTACAATCATGCAGTCATCAGCGGTATTGTAAAGATTGCTTCCAAGATGGGTATTTCCACCATCCAGTCTTATCAGGGATCTCAGATCTTCGAGGCAATCGGTATTTCCTCAGATGTGATCGAGAAATACTTTACTGGTACAGTCAGCCGTGTGGGCGGAATCACACTGGAAGACATCGAAGAGAATGTAGAGAAGCTTCACTCAGAAGCATTTGACCCATTAGGACTTCCTACAGACCTGACTCTGGACAGCGTAGGCGCACACAAGATGAGAAGCCAGGGAGAGGAACATCGTTACAATCCTCAGACTATCCATCTTCTGCAACAGTCCACATGGACAGGAAGCTACGATCTGTTCAAACAGTACACAGATCTGGTAGATAAAGAAAATCACGGAAACTTAAGAGGTCTTCTGGACTTTAAGTTTGCCGAGACACCGGTTCCGCTTGAAGAAGTAGAGAGTGTAGATGATATCGTAAAACGATTTAAGACAGGTGCCATGTCCTATGGTTCCATTTCACAGGAAGCACATGAGACACTGGCAATCGCCATGAATCACCTCCATGGAAAATCCAATACAGGTGAGGGCGGTGAAAGTGATGAAAGACTGGATTCTGCAGGAAGCAGCGATGACAGATGCTCCGCGATCAAACAGGTTGCCAGCGGACGTTTCGGTGTAACCAGCCGTTATCTTGTATCTGCAAGAGAAATCCAGATCAAGATGGCACAGGGTGCAAAACCTGGTGAAGGTGGACATCTTCCTGCAAAGAAGGTATATCCATGGATTGCCAAGACACGTCATTCCACACCAGGTGTCAGCCTGATCTCCCCGCCACCGCACCACGATATCTATTCTATCGAGGACCTGGCACAGTTAATCTATGATCTTAAGAATGCAAATAAATATGCAGATATTTCTGTCAAACTGGTATCTGAAGCAGGTGTCGGTACAGTTGCAGCAGGTGTTGCAAAAGCCGGTGCACAAACTATTCTGATCTCTGGTTATGACGGAGGTACAGGTGCAGCTCCGAGAAGTTCTATCCACAATGCAGGACTTCCATGGGAACTTGGACTTGCAGAAACACATCAGACACTGCTCAAGAATGGTCTGAGAAACCGTGTCCGCATTGAGACAGACGGTAAGCTTATGAGTGGTCGTGATGTTGCAATCGCAGCATTAATGGGTGCCGAGGAATTTGGTTTTGCAACAGCTCCGCTTGTAACCATGGGATGCGTTATGATGCGTGTATGTAACCTGGATACCTGCCCGGTTGGTGTGGCAACACAGAACCCTGAACTTCGTAAGAGATTCAAAGGTAAACCGGAATATGTAGAGAATTTCATGCGCTTTATCGCACAGGAATTAAGAGAATACATGTCCAAGCTCGGATTCCGTACAGTCAGTGAAATGGTAGGCCGTACAGATCTCCTTGTTCAGACAGACAACGTACAGGAACCACATCAGGGCAAAGTAGACTTAAGTGCAATCCTGAACAATCCGTTCTGCAGGCAAAGACCAGAAAGATTACTTTTGACCCGAAAGCCAGTATATAACATTCGAACTGGAAAGACCATAAGATGAAAAGGTTCTGGTTAAAAAAATGTGCAAATGACAATCAATAAAGGTCAGAAAACAGAGCTTTCTGTAAACCTGACAAACATTGACCGTACATTCGGAACCATCCTTGGTGCAGAGATTACCAGAAAGAATAAAAACGGACTTGCAGATGACACCATCACTGTACACTGCAACGGTGCCGGCGGACAGAGCTTCGGTGCATTTATCCCCAAAGGACTTACACTGGAACTGACCGGTGACAGCAATGATTACTTCGGAAAAGGACTTTCCGGTGGTAAACTGATCCTGAAGGTTCCGGAGAAAGCTGCATACAAAGCAGAAGAGAATATTATTGTAGGCAATGTTGCCCTTTACGGTGCAACCAGCGGTACTGCATTTATCAATGGTGTTGCAGGTGAGCGTTTCGCAGTTCGTAACTCCGGTGCATCTGCAGTTGTAGAAGGCGTAGGAGAGCACGGCTGTGAATATATGACAGGTGGCCGCGTAGTCGTACTTGGTAAGACTGGCAAGAACTTTGCAGCAGGTATGAGCGGCGGTATCGCATATGTACTGGATGTGGATAATGTTCTTTACAAGAACCTGAACAAGGCTATGATTTCCATCGAAAAAGTGGAAAACAAATATGACAAAAAAGGAACTCCGCGACCTGATCGAAGCCCATGTAGAAGCTACAGGCTCCAAACTCGGTGCGAAAGTTCTCGCTGACTTTGATTACTATCTGCCACACTTCAAGAAACTCATTCCGAATGAGTACAAGAAGATGATCACTTTAAGTGCGAAACTGGAAGAAAAAGGACTCAACAGTCAGCAGGCACAGATGGAAGCGTTCTATGAAAGTATTGGCGCTAAACATTGATAATAATTGAATATATCGTGTGAACTTATCAATGTTGCCCCGTCATCTTTTAGAATAAATAAAAAGGTGGCGTGGGCCATACCATTATTGCCGCAGCAAGTGTGGCGAAGAGGAGGAAATCATGGGCAAACCAACAGGATTTTTAGAATATGAGAGAGAGACGGCAAAAGTTCTGCCGCCAAAGGTCCGCATCGCAAACTTCAAAGAATTCAGGATCCCATTAAATAAAGAAAAAACAGAAACTTCAGGGCGCACGCTGCATGGCATGCGGTGTCCCATTCTGCCAGTCAGGTATGATGATCGGCGGTATGGCATCCGGCTGCCCTCTGCACAACCTTGTACCTGAGACAAATGATCTGGTTTATACAGGCAACTGGAAACAGGCATTCTTAAGACTGAGCAAGACACACAGTTTCCCGGAATTTACTTCCCGTGTCTGCCCTGCACTCTGTGAAGCAGCCTGCACCTGTAACTTAAACGGAGAACCGGTCTCCACAAAAGAAAATGAACGTGCGATCATCGAGACAGCCTACGAGAACGGATGGGTAACTCCGCAGATCCCGGAAGTGCGTACGGGCAAATCCATCGCAGTCATCGGAAGCGGTCCGTCTGGACTGGCAGCAGCTCAGCAGTTAAACAGACGAGGCCACAGCGTAACTGTATTTGAAAGAAAAGACCGTGTAGGCGGACTTCTCCGTTACGGTATTCCTAACATGAAGCTGGACAAAGCTGTTGTTGACAGAAGAATCCATCTTATGGAAGAAGAGGGAGTTAAATTCGTTACAAATGTAAACGTAGGAAAGGACATCAAAGCAGAAGAACTTCTGAAACAGTTCGACCGCGTTATCCTTGCCTGCGGAGCATCCAATCCACGAGACATTAAAGTTCCGGGACGGGATGCAAAAGGAATCTATTTCGCAGTAGATTTCCTGGGACAGGTAACAAAAGCGCTGTTGGATTCTGACTTTGCCAAAGTTCCATATGAACTTGCAAAAGGTAAAAATGTTCTGGTCATCGGTGGTGGTGATACAGGAAATGACTGTGTGGGAACTTCCATCCGTCTGGGTGCCAAATCTGTGATCCAGTTAGAGATGATGCCGAAGCCGCCAGTGGAAAGAACACCATCCAACCCATGGCCACAGTGGCCGAGAGTCCTCAAAACAGACTATGGCCAGGAAGAAGCAATCGCTGTATTCGGACATGATCCACGAGTATACCAGACTACTGTTACAGAATTTATCAAAGATAAAAACGGAAATGTCTGCCAGGCCAAACTCACGAAATTAAAGAGTGAAAAAGATGCAAAGACAGGACGTATGATGATGGTACCTGTAGAAGGAACCGAGGAAGTCATTCCTGTAGACGTAGTTCTTATTGCAGCCGGATTCCTTGGCAGTGAGAAATATGTAACAGACGCATTTAAGGTAGCTATTAACGGAAGAACCAACGTAGATACAAAACCAGAGCAGTATCAGACCTCCGTAGACAAAGTCTTCACAGCAGGAGACATGCATAGAGGCCAGTCCCTGGTAGTATGGGCAATCCGCGAGGGTAGGGAAGCTGCAAAAGCGGTAGATGAATCACTGATGGGATATTCCTATCTGTAAAAATAAGATAAAATATGACAAAGGTGCTATTGCCTGACGGAAAAGGACGTCAGGCAATAGCACCTTTGATTTTTTTGAAGTGATTTTCGGGTGTTTCGGGTATTACAATAATTGTAGTTTAGTTTGAATAAACAAAAATACTTAGTAAACCAGCGTAGTCCTATCAGAGATTACACGGCGAAGATGTGATTACCACACCGAAAACAAAGAAAAGTAATCGTATGATCAAAATGCCGAAGTTCCTCTGTGAAGAACTGCAGGAATATTTGCAGATGCTTTACGGATTGAAGAAGAAAGACCGAATCTTTACGGTCACAAAGAATATCGTAGAGGTGTATATCTGAATCTGCTTACAAGTGGAAGGTTGAATGATTATTTGGCTGATATAGAAGAACAGGCACAGAAACGCTTTGAAAGGATTGTAGAGCAGATGGCAGAGAGTGAAGGTATTACCGAACAACTTAAAGCAACTGATCAGGTGGCTTGGGTAGGAGAAATGAATAATATTTGGAGTAGAGCAAGAGCGGTTGTGAATGCTGAATTGATTTATAACTAAAAAAGAAGAGATTTTGGATAAATGCTTGACTGTAAACCTTGTTTATAGCTTATTCTTAAGATAAAATAGAGTTGCTTGAAAGGAGTGCATAACATGAAAATAAAAGACGTAGAAGAACGAACAGGTTTATCCCGTTCTAATGTTCGTTTTTATGAAAAGGAAAAACTCATTGAGCCTTCAAGAAACGAAAGTAATGGTTATAGAGATTATTCAGAAAATGATGTGGAAAATATAAAGAAGATTGCATATCTGCGTACATTAGGAATTTCTATTGAGGATATACGAAGCATTATATCTGGAAAAGTAACATTGCAGGAAACGCTTGAGAGGCAGAATGAAATATTAAATAGTCAGATTACTGATTTGAATAAGGCAAAACTCATGTGCGAAAAAATGTTGGGTGAAGAAAGTATTAGTTATGAAAAATTACAGGTAGAACAATATGTAACAGAGTTGCAGGATTATTGGAAAGATAATCAAACTGTTTTCAAACTGGATTCAGTCAGCTTTTTGTATATATGGGGAAGTATGCTTACTTGGATAACGATTACCGTACTATGCTTGATTATTGGGGCGTTGTCTTATTCTAAGCTGCCGACAGAAATTCCGGTACAATGGAGTAAAGGTGTGGCAACATCTTTGGTGAATAAAAATTGGATTTTTATTTGTCCGGTTATCTGCATTATAATCCGTTATTTATTAAAACCTTTTATCTATGCTAAATTACAGATGAACAATTTTTATGGAGAAATTATAACAGAGTATTTGACAAATTATATGTGTTTTATTGTATTGTCAGTAGAAATTTTCTCAATACTTTTTACTTTCGGAGTGGTAAAAAGTGTTGTTGTACTTTTATTTGTGAACACGGCAGTCTTTATGGGATTGTTAGTAGTCGGATTGACAAAAATGGATTTGAGAGGAAAAGAAATTTTATGATCAGATTCAAATTTAATTAAAAATAATGGTGAAACAGTCATTTTTTCGAATTTAAACTATACATTTGAAAATACTTGTATTTATGGACTTGTTGGAAGAAATGGAGCTGGAAAGACTACCCTTTTGAATATACTTTCGAATTATGACAAAAATTATACGGGAGTAATTTCTATCGATGGAGAAAAAATGAATAAGGTTGATTATCTTGATATGCCGGTTGCCTATGCAATGGATCAACCCAATTTTTTTTAACAACCGTAGCAAGAATTCCCTCACTATAGGTGATGGGATGAATTGCACATTCGAGCATGTCTGCTCAAATTTATAAAAAATCACAAAAACACTTGTTCTGACACAATAAATATATTATAATAGAGAGAAGAACAATATGCTCTTGGAATTTGGACGGTCGAAATAAGCAATAAGTGAGTGTACATAATGAGTTTAGATAATCATTCTCATTCAGTGTTTTTGTTTGATTCGTTATGAAATATGGCAGAAAGATGCTGGACGATAAGATGTCAGAGAGAACAAAAGAAATCTTTGAAATATAGCACCTGTTGAAACAATCCATCAGTATATAGAGAGTCAGGGTGAGAAAGAGAAAGATAAACAGGGCAGTAAAAATAAGGATCTATCCAAATAAAGAACAGATAACCCAGATAGAGAAGACGATCGGCTGCAGTCGTTTTCTTTATAACCGGATGCTTGCGGATAAGATCCGTTATTATCAGGAAGAAAAAAAGATGCTGAAAAATACGCCAGCCGGATATAAAAAAGAATATCCATGGCTGAAAGAGGTAGATTCTCTTGCGCTGGCGAATGTACAGTTAAATCTGGAAGGGGC
>ENA-OQCV01000354-OQCV01000354.1-human-gut-metagenome-genome-assembly--contig:-NODE-354-length-12900-cov-3.656385_pt1 | contig 12900 bp, 18 predicted proteins | sample MGYA00242766_ERZ504592 | MGnify/ENA primary metagenome ERZ504592 (study PRJEB26092, sample SAMD00036315) | human gut metagenome | host: Homo sapiens | study: EMG produced TPA metagenomics assembly of...
CATTCGATTTCGATTTCATCCTGACTATGAACACGGATCACCTTGATAACCTCACGCAGCTTCTCTGTATCGAACTTCTGAATTCCCAAGAAATCTTTTAGTTTTATTTTATCAGAAAGTTCATTTTGTTCAAGAAGCTTTTTACTATTCTTCGCATCTTCTATCTTTCGTTTTATTTCATCCAGCTGTACACTTATCTTTTCAGCTCTCTGCTTATACGAATCACGATCTATACGACCATCTTTGTAATCATCATAGAGTTTCATCTTTTCCGAGGTCAACTGTCGGCTCTGTTTTTGCAATTCTGTAGTATTGATCTCTTTGTATTCACATTGTCTTTTGGAAGATACTTTCTTTCCTTTTTTCAACATTGACGCTGCATACTGACGGACAAGCCCAAGGATATTCTCCTCCATCGGTTCCCTACGAATCACCAGACTTCGGCACACAGGATCACCATTGGTTCTGGCATCTGAACATTTCAGCAGATGCTCTGTTTCTTTTAACAGAGAATGCCCACAGTTGGCACATATCAGCAAGGCCGGCTGTTTTTTTACGTCTTTCCAGAGTAAAATTGGTGCGTGATTCTGCAACACTTCTCTTCTTTTTCGGATGCATTTCATTTGCTTTTTCAAACAATTCCCTGTCTATAATTGCCGTATGATGATTTTCCAGGCGAACCCATTCTGTTTCATCATTCAGAACTGCTTTATGGCCCGTATGCATACTGCAACGTGTTTTGCCCCAGATTCTGGTTCCAATATAAATCTCATCCCGGACGATTGCCGATACTGTCGTAGGGCTCCAGTGTTTCTTTTTGATCGTGTCAAACCTCTGGAACTGCACCTGATCCCCTCTTGATAATTTCTGCTCATCACAAGTAGCAATCGCCTGTGCTGCTGATAAAGCACAATCAAGTTATAGTCGTCAGACAGAGAGCCAGTCTTAATTCCGCATACATTTTCGTTGTAATATTCGGATGTCGGATCAAGGAAGGCGTTTGTATTCTGCCATATTTGTGTACTGCCATCAGGCAGTGTTGCCGTATAAGTGTTTTGAGATACAATTTCTCTAAACCACGAGTATTCCAACAACCGATATACTACTTCTTTCAAATCTAAAGTGGTGGTAAGTGCCTCCATATCAAAACCACTCGGATCATATAAAACTGTGTCTAAGTACCCCTGCTGTTGCAAATGCAGGTTTAAGTTCTCCATGAAAATCCTCACACGCTCTTGACAGCTTTCTGCTTGCGGCGAAAGTAATCCTCCACAATAATCAGCAACCACATAAGCTGCGTCATTCCCTGACGGTACTAACATTGCCGCAAATAGATTGTGTAAAAAGTATTCTTTTTCCTTGATTTGAGCAACAGACGAGCCAGGTTTCGTGAGTGAAATAGCACCATAGTCTGCAACAACGATACTATCAAGGTCTGCTAAAGTTGACGCATACTCAATAACAAACAGCTTGGCTAAACTTGCAGGAATTTGTGGCTCGTTCTCGTTTTTTGAAACAAATATTTCATCATCAGAACAATCCACCAAAATCAGCGATTTTGCATTATAAGAGTCAGGAAAATCTTCTTTGTAGAGAAAACCATTTATTTTATTCTTTACCTCTCTGAAATTTTCCGGCTGCATTGCCCACGGCACAAACATTATACCTATGCCGATACAAACTACAAGCAAAAACAAAAATACTCCAAATCGTTTTTTCTTACGGCGTTTTCTCTGCATATATGTGCTCACCTCCCAACACCAAAACTCCTATGTGCCATTTTTAATCGGCATAATTTGCCTGAATACACTCTGTAAATCCAGACGGATCTCCCAACTTAGCTTTATCAATATTATCACGAAGATATTTGCGTGTGGCGTCATCACAGCGATCTGTTCCCATATAAGGCATATCAAAGGCTTTTTCCGAGTTCAGCTAAGGCTTTTGCCGCCCTTTCCGAATTCGTATTGTAAGTATCAAGCCATTCCTGCATCCAAGAATATTCCCAAAGGTTAGATGCTCTTGTATCGCCATATCCTATCTGAAAAGACGCTCCCGTATCTTCGCCTTCCAAAGCATCAGGCGGCGTAAAGCCCTCCGGCCAATTCAAACTCTCAATGGTCGTTAGGTATTCTTCTTCAATGGTAGCAAAGTCCGTGAAACCTCTTGTGTTTGTGTCGGAGTCCGAAGAAGTGGAGCAGCCTGCCAGCATAATCACCAGCAAAGAAATCATAACACACAATAACAGTCTGTACGGTCTTTCGGATTTTGAGATTGTTCGTTTCATTTTGTTTCCTCCTTGAATTGAGTTTTATTATCTAAGAGCCAATGCAGGCTCTAATTTTGCTGCTTTCAATGCTGGTAATAATCCGCCCAATAATGCTGTAAGCACAGACACAGCAACTGCAACAACAGCAACGCTGATTGGATAACTCGGTGTTCCCACCGGGGAATCCACAGGGAGCAACGCTCCAATACAATGCACCAAAATCAGCGAAATCAAAATAGCTGCAAGGCAAACGAATATTGATAAAATCAACTGTGAGCCTAAAACCAATGCCACAATATTTGTTCGTGAAGCACCTATCGCTCTGCGGATCAGCAACTCATGTGTGCGCTGTTCCAATGAAGATAGTCCGATATTGATCTGCCCTAATACGGAAACAAACAGCAACAAAAGCGAAGTAACCAAAAGCCCTAATTGCAGTATGGACAATACCGAATCATAGGTATCTCCAATATCACTCCGCCCAGCACTTTCCCAGTAACCGCCAATGGTATCAGTCAAAATGTCGCCAAGGGCAGAATGTATCTGTTCGATTGTCAGTCCTGTTGTGGGATGCCAATACACATTTGCATTTTGTACTTGCCACATTGCTGGTGCGAAATTGAGGATCGCCGCAGAATCCGCATAGATAGTCGGAAAATCCCTGCCATCGTTTACTACTCCGACAATATTGAATGGGGTTAACGAAAGTGTGCTTTTTACATTTCCTGCAGCATAGGGCGAATCATTAAAATAGTTTTTAGCTTCTTTGTTTATGACCACTTCAAGCGAGCCGCCCTCACTCGAAGGCTCTAACCATCTACCGGATGTCATTGGAAGATTATAGACTTGACTATATGCCTCCGTGGTGCAAACTAAATCAAAAGCCATCAGGTTTTGGTAAACATCATTCGGCGGTATTGGCGTTAAATCTTTCATTGGTGCAAATCGAATATCTTCTCCCATAGAAAAAGTAACAGCGGCTACATCATCAATGGCTTCAAATCTCTGGAATAATTGTTCCATTTTATTTCTATCGTGAAAATCGGATTCCGTTATCACGAATGAGTAAGTAGGTGACCAGCCATATACCTGTGCGTTTACGAAAATCAAATACTCCCGTCCAAGCGTACCAACTAATACCGATCCAAGCATTGCGATAATGCCTACAAGCATTGAAACACTTGTCAGAATACTTCTAAGTGGAGACAGACGAAGGTCTTTAAGTATCATTTTTAGCACAAGTTATCCTCCCTCCATCCATTTCAAAAATCGTATCACAGGTATCTGCAATATCAGGATCGTGCGTAACCAACAGCAGCATAATTCCATTTTCTTTTACGACGCTGTGCAACAGTTCCATAATCTGCGTTCCCGTCTTTTATCCAACGCTCCCGTAGGCTCATCACATAAAATGGCTTCCGGAGATACTGCAAGCGCCCTTGCGATTGCAACTCTTTGTTGTTCACCGCCGGACAAATTGATTGGGTAATCATTTTCCTTGCTTTCTAAGCCGACACTTTTTAGCAAGCCTGTAATTATCTCGTGACGCTGTTTGGCGGTAAACGACTTTTTGGCATAGAGTAGGGGTAATTCGATATTTTCCCATACCCGCAAGTGCTTAATCAGAGAGTAGTTCTGAAATACAAATCCGATATTATTGGCTCGCAGTATAGACAGATCACGGTCTTTCAAAGCAGAAATAGATATACCATCATAAAGGTACTCGCCCTCATATTCCCGATTTAACAAGCCCAATAAATGGATATAAGGCTTGTTTTGCCTGAGCCGGACTTTCCGACAATGGCATAACTGCGCCCTCGTTGCAATTCCATATTAGCGTTGGTTACTGTTGTCAGCATATCGCCATTATTCAATTTGACGCTTGCTTTCAAATCCTTTATTTTGATTAAAGTCTTTTCGGAAATTCCTTTCATTTTATCAAATCCCCCTCGGATCAAGGTTTGGCGGAGTAGCAGAAACTACATCGCCCTCCTCTAAGCCGGACAGTATTTCTATATTGGCTCCGTCTGTCACACCCAATGTCACTTTTGTTTCGACTCTTTCTCCATTCGGAGTAATTACAGTAACCAATCCCGTCCCTTGTCTACCCGCTATTACCGACAGCGGCAATATAAGGACATCATTTCTCGTTGTCGCCGTTATGACTACCGTTGCACTTTGCCCCGATTTCACATCGACTGTTTGACTGATCAAGCATTGCAGAATGCCCTCTTGCGGCACGATTCCCGTAAACGCATTTTCATCTGCGGCAGGCGACACCACGGCAATCATATCGGTTGGTCCTACACCATCATATACTTGAAATTTTGCTTTCAACTCTGCATACTCCGGTAAGGTACTCAAAAAAAGTTATCTGCCTCTACATTGAGGGCAAATCCTGTATAATGCACTATCGCTACGGGATAATTACTCGGTACGCTTTCATTGGATGGGGCAATAGAGGTAATTGTACCATCCACCGGAGATTTCAATTCTTTGCCGTTCACAGTTCCAATAATTTGCCCGGCAGTGATTTTTTTCTTCTAATTCTACCGCTGTATTAAATATGCCATTTTCGGGTGAGGAAATAATAAACGGTACTGCCGGAACAATAGTCGTTTGCGTTGAAACGGTTGGAGTAATTGCTCCCTCGTACAACTGTATACCGTTTTTTTGCTGCGGATGTTGCGCTATCTGTAAGATTGTTTTCGTCTGTCTGCCCAATTGCAGAGCAGGCAGATAGCGTAAATACAAGAAACAAAATAGAACATAGCAGCATTTGTTTTCTTAGCAACTTCATCATTCCTCCTTATGCTGTATCACAAAAAATACGAGCCTCTATCTTGATACTTTTATTGTACCAAAACAGAAGCCCGTATTTTCTTGATTGCTCGTAAGGTATTCCTCTTTTTTTTGCTATGCAAATTCTTACAATTTTCCTACGCCAACGGCAAAGTTAATTGAAAACTTGTTTTGATCCTCTTGGCTCTCTGCAACGATTGTACCATTGTGTAGTTCAACAATCTGCTTTGCAATCGCCAAACCTAATCCAGCTCCTCCACTGCTTGTACTTCTCGCTGCGTCAAGCCGATAAAACTGCTCGAAAATCCTGTTTAACTTTTCTTCCGGCAGAGTATCGCCGTGGTTACAAAAAATAATGCTGACCGTATCTTCCTGACATTGTGCGCTGATCGTGATATCCGTATTTTCAAAACTGTAGATAACCGCATTTCTCAAAAGGTTATCAAAAACACGCTGAATTTTGTCTGCGTCACATCGAAGCATTATATCATCATCAACACAAAGATTACATTGCAAATTCTTTGATTTGAGCATAGGCTTAAATTCATATACAAGTTGCTCCAGCAGGCGAGTTAAATTGATTTTCGTGTATTGTAATGTAATATCGTATATATTGAATCGTGTTATCTCGAAAAACTCGTTAATCAGATCCTCTAACCGTTCTGCCTTACCAAGAGTGATTGAAAGGTACTTTTCTCGAAGTTCCTTTGAGATTTGCGACTCATCACGCAGTAAAGTAAGATACCCGATTACAGAAGAAAGCGGTGTTTTCAAATCGTGTGCAAGATACATAATCAGGTCATTTTTTCCGCTGCTCATTTTCTTTTGCAAGCCTTGCATTACTTTCAGCCTCTTGTTTTAACTGATTGATGTTAGCGGCGATTTCACTCAACTCCGGGGGACATTTCAATGTAACTGACATTCTGATCGAACACTTTTTCCTGTCGCAGCCTGTACCTCGTACACATAGGCGACTACATTTTTTCAAAAGTAGGTATGTCATGTATATAATACAGCCACCCACACGATTACAGCCACTATATAAAGATATACTGTTCTGTAATACAAGTAATAATACAAAACATACTTGCGGAGAATTTCCTCTGCCATAATTCCTAAAAGAAAAGTACCGCCAAAAATAAGCACAGAGCAAATCGCACATTGAATTACATACCCTTTGAACAAGGTAGAGAGCAGATAGATTTTTTTCTTTTTTATTCAATTTCATACCCTACCCCCAAACAGTTTAATGAACTTCGGATTTTTGAGGTTCATTCAATTTTTCCCGAAGCCGCCCAATGTGCGCCATTACCGTATTGTTACTGTTGCGAAGATACTTTTCTTTCCACACGGCTTCAAATAATTCCTCCGAGGCGACAACTTTACCCTGATGTTCGCACAGATACCACAGAATAGAAAACTCCAACGGAGTCAAGGCTATTTCTTTGCCATACAAGTAGCACTTGTGGCTGACTCTGTTTATCAGTAGACCTCTGATGTCATACTCGTCTTTTTCTTCGGATTGGCTCAAATTAGGACTGTTATAGCTCTGATAACGCCTTAATTGCGTCTTTACTCTTGCCACAACCTCTAAAGGATTAAACGGGTTTCGTTATATAATCATCCGCACCAATCGTAAGCCCCATAATCTTGTCGCTATCCTCAATTTTTGGCGGTAAGCATAATAATAGGGAAGTAAAACTTTTCCCGAAATTTTTTGGCAAAGTCGAAAACCATCAATATCCGGCAGCATAATATCAAGTATCGCTAAATCAATCTGCGACTGTTTGATACATTTCATCGCCTCTAACCCATTATAACATTTATATACTGAATAACCATCGTTACTCAAATACACTTCAAGCAGATCAACGATTTCTTTTTCGTCATCCACAATTAAAATCTTCTTGTTCATTGATCCTACACCTCATTTTCGGGTACGGCTTCCATTATGTCGCCAAAATCACACTCTAAGTATTCGCATATATTCAACAGCACGGGAAGGGTAACATTTTCATTTTTTCCGAGTTTCGCAAATGTACTTTTGCTTGCCCCGACCGCTTCTCGTAATTGACTCTTTTTCATTCCCTTGTCAATCAGAAGTTTCCAAAGTTTGTTGTACCGTACTTTCATTTCCGCACCTCCACCCAAATATAGTTTGTATTATAGCACTTTGAGAGTGAAATCGCAATTATTAAGTCTGTATTTTGAGACTTTTAGTTTTCAAACCGGCACAATATCTTTCTGATATGTAATCCAACCGCCTGCAAAATGCAGGCGGCTTGTGTATTTTAATAGGCAGGTGCGCCGTAGCCAAGAATCTCGTAATAACCGATAGAATACTCATTGACTCGGCAACTGTCGCCGGAGTTGCCCTCGACCGTATAAACCTTGCCGTTTTCGACCTTTTGAACAATACCCGTATGGTCGGATAATCCATCCTGACCACTTTCGTCTGCCCAATCGAAGAAAATAATCATTCCGGGGGCAGGCTCGGCGCTGCCATCCAGCCATTGTCCACGATCCTTAAACCATTGTACTCCGTTGACACAGCCTGCATATTTTGGGATAACTCCAGCGTCGATATAGCCGCACTCGTTGGCACACCAAGATACAAAGCAAGCACACCATTCTACACGGGAGTTAAAACCGTACCACGACCAATACGGCTGACCGCCCACATTGCCAACCAGAGAGAGTGCAACGGTCACGATCTGTCCGTCGCCGCCTGTAATGCCGTAAAGCACCTGTGACCAAAGGTAATTGTTTTCATCTGCAAGCAGTTCAGCGAGGTAGCCTTTCTGTTCTTCGTTAAAACCATATTGCGCCGCCATTTCCTCGGCAGTCTTGTGGCTGACGGTAATATACAGATAGGTTTGTGTGACCGTGCTTTCAGTTTCCACGATATTACCGTGTCCGTCATCGGTTTCGGTAATAACTGTTTCGGTCTTGCTCTCTGTTCGGGAAGATATTTGATTCATCTCCCAAAAGATGTCTTTTAAGAGTTGCTTTTTGCCATCGTCCATTGTGGCAACCTCTTGGGGGTTATCTTGATCCGTATTCGTTTTTACAGAGTAAACGGCAAGCACCTCTTTCCAAACGGCTCTGCTGCCACTCATTTCAAGAACATCATAGGATACCGAGTTCTTTTCCTCTTGCAGCTTGGTATCGTATTCGGTATTGATTTCCTGCACAACGGTCTGCATACTCATTCCAGTGCCGGAATCTTCGTCTGAGAAGAAAATGCCAAATACTGAGCCGAGGATCATACCAATCAGGCAAATCACGATAATAACCAAAACCGCCACCCAGCCGCCTGCGGCGATAGCGGCAATCAAGGCTTTCGTTCCGGCAATAATCGCTTTAATGGCAAGTGCGGTCGCTTTGGCAATCGCCTTTACCGTAACCACGGCGGCTTTTGCCGCAGCCCTTGCCGCTTGTGCTGCTCTCTGTGCAGTTTTAACCGTAATGATTGAATCCACCTAAAAATCCTGGATTGCTATGCCCCCGCTTATGCCCCTTGTCATCATAATGGTTTAAACCGCCAAAGAATCCTGGTCGACTCTCACCTACTTTATGCCCGTTATTGTCATAATGATTCATACCACCAAAAAAGGAAGGCGAACTATGTCCGATTTTCTTTCCATTTGCATCATAGTCGTTCATACCACCAAAGAATCCTGGTCTGCTCTCGCCTACTTTTTTCCGTTTGCATCATAATGGTTTATGGATCCAAAGAATCCTGGTCTGCTATATCCTTTTTTACTCATAATGTCACCCTCCTGACTCTATTAGCCTCTTGTTTGATCTCAGAATAACACACTTTTCTCATTTGGAAGTCGCATAACAGGCGACATTCTTTTATCGCATTTACATTCATTATACCATTTATAATTCTTCCGACAATACGCAATAAAGCCGGAAGCCACGTTATCATCCACGACCTCCGACTCGTTCTGCTTATTCTACACTGTCCTTACACCCAAATCAACTCCTCTCTCCGTTTTATCTTTTCCCTGCTTTTCTTGAATAATCCTCTTATTGATCTCAAGCCGTTCATGAATGGATAATTTCTTATCTTTTCCATCTACCGCCTGCTTCTGCTGTGCCGGTTTTCTATCTGTTTTTCCTACATCCCTTAACAACTTCATTCGCTTCGGTACTTGTTACCCTCTCATCTGCTCTTCCTTCATATCTTTCTGCTATCTGCTGTTCTCGTCTCTCCTTCACACCTTTTTTCCTCCAGATTGCCAAAAAACTCTGCAGATACGGAAGCACATGATTCTGCATGTCTGTCAGATCTTCCATATACTTTTGGAACTCTTCACTTCCTTTGCCTTTCTGGTAATTGATCCAATACTCATCTGTAAGCTTCATTTCATTATCATACTTCAACTGACTCACAATACCGCCATGTCCATTTCCAATATCCATTGACTTCTTAAAATGATGCAGCATCTGTTCACCTTTTTCCGCATAATATACAGTCACATATATCTTTGCAATTTTTGTAGGTTCCTCTGTCTTCGGATCACGTTTTGCATACCATTCTTTATCCATTTCTGCTGTTTTTGCATCCAGCTCAGACAGCTTCTGACATCTTGGATTCATGAGATCACTTTCTTCACAATAGTTTACATACACCATTGGTTCCATATCCTTTAGAAGTTCAGGTTCATAGGCTTTCAGTCTTTCAATCAATACTCCTGCACGAACAGACAGATCGCATTCTTCGTCTACAATATCCTTCAGATATGAAATATAGGAATGAATATTTCCACTTCTCAAATCCAGCATTACTTCCTGCACCGTATTTTCTCCCCTCTCCACATTATCTCGATACTCATACGGATCAAAAGCTTCTGCAATCTCATCCAGTGCCTCTGCCAGCTGTTCTGTGGTCATTTTCTCAGGATACATTGCTTCTCGAACATCCCTCATCGGTACATACTTGTAGTCCGGCAATGCTTCATGAATTTTCTCGATCCCTTCCCGTACCAGTGCAAGTTCTCCATAAAATCGAACATCATCCATCAGATTTCCGAATACGGTATTCCCTTTAACGATCGCAAATTCGGCTTCATCATAGTAACTGTCTTCCGGATTACGATAAATAATTCCCATTGAGCATCCCAGATACGCAGTTTTAGGATTCTCCCTATATTTTTCATAGACCGCAGCAATCTGATTAACATCGGTACTTTTTTCATAAGCTCCCATATCATGGAACTCATCACATTCTGTGGCGAAATATTCCAGATAAGGCTCTTTCTTCGGTGGCATATTATTAAGGACGTTATCAATCATGTTATAATTCGCCTCTTCCAGTTCCTCCACCTTTGCCAAAGGCTTATATTCGCCCTGGCTTTTCTGAATCTCTGCCATTACAACTTCATCCATTTCTTCTACTTTTTCCATCAACTGATCATAATCTCCACGGATGCGTTCTCCAGTCCAGCCTTCGTCTTCCAGAAGTTCCTCTGCCGCTTCTTCAATAGAAATTTGATCATTTTCATAGACGCCACCATCCATCAGACGAAAATCTTCATCGTAAAACGAATAATCATATCCTTCTTCTGTTCTCTGAATAGCAAAGTAACGTTCTCCTACCTCATATGCCAGTTCACTAAGAACCTGTTCTTCCAGATTCAGGAAAGAATCCAGCTGTTCAAAACTGATACTGTCTACAAAATGAGCGGTTACTTTTTCCCCGTCATTCAGAACTATGATATCACTGACAGACAGGGAATGCCCACGGAAATCTTCCGGTCTATCAATGTTGAACCTTTCAAAAATATCATCCAGTGACATATTTCCCGATAATTCCCCAACATAGACCAGCTTATAATCTTCGTTTTTTATCTGCATACCATCAAGTGGCTGTAAGGAAATGGGAGTTGCTCATTTTTTTAGATGGCATCTTTCAGCACCTCCTCCGTCACTCTCCGATAAGCTTCTGTAGCTTTGCCTTTCGGATCATAAGAGAAAATACTCTGTCCTTCTCTGACTGCTTCCTTCATTCTTACAGAAAATGGAATATAATTATCAAAGATATGAATTTGACTTCCATATACATTTCTGAGAAGTTCCATGTTATTTCTGGCATCATTCGTATGAGCATCGACCATCGTAAACAAAATACCTCCGACTTGCAGCTTCGGATTAATCTGCTTACGGACCTTACCGATTGTTTTTAACAACTGCTGCAATCCTTTGATTGGCAGGTAGGATGCTTCAACTGGAATGAGGACTTCATCTGATGCAGCCAGCGCATTAATCGTAATCATTCCCAATGATGGCATACAATCAATGATGACTACATCATATTGATCTTTGATACCATATAAAATCTGTTTCAATACATATTCTCTACTCATTGCATTTACCAACTGTACTTCCGTACCTGCCAGTCCAATGTTAGAACAGATAATGTCTATCCCCTCTGCCTGATGTCTGATAAAACATTCGGAAGGAATATCTTCATCTTTCATTACAGCATCCATAAGAGCAGTAAGTGTTTCATTACTGTCATCACAATCACGATATCCAAATCCTGCGGATACATCAGACTGTGGATCGGCATCTACAATCAACACTTTCATATTCTTTTGTGCTAATCCTACTGCTAAATTAGCTGTACATGCGGATTTTCCCGTTGCCCCCCTTTTTGGTTTACAATAGAAATAATTCTAGCCATTTTTCATCACCTTTCATCGTCATCAATCAAAAAAGAGGACTGAATTAGACATCCGGAATCTATATTCCGTGCGAAGCTAATTCAGTCCTATAATTACAATAATTCTGTTGTTTTTACTCTTGTCTTACACAAATCCATTTCCAGTCTGAATCTGTAATAATTCATATTCTGGAATGACAGCGCTGCCTTATTTTTCCCTTTTCAGGAAATTAAAAATAAGGACTAAATTAGTGCAACCCCTTGTATTTACTGGAGTTTTCTAACTTGTCCTTATTATAACTCGACCATGAGGTGTAATCTTCGGTAACGGTTCTTCATGCTTGCTGTTGTACTTGTCTACAAGTTTTCGGAATACAGCTTCATAATTTACTGCCACTTGTGGATTGCCATTGCGGTTGATGAATAAAAAAACACTATATCCGTCAATCACAAGGTTCTTCTGTTTCCTGCGGTGTTTCAGTATGTTTTGAAAGGCTTGATACACTTCGTCGCTCATTGTCTTGTAAATATATTCTTCTGGTGTAGGGCGTTTATTTCCAAAATACTTTTGAAATTTGTCTGCACCTCTGGGTCGGCACTATCCATAGCTTCATCAATCGTTGCTTCAATATCAGCCCGAACATCAGCCAATGATACACCGCCAGCCTTTGCACCAGCTTTTAATGCCTTTTTTATATCTCGTTTTCTTAGACTTATCATATTTAACCTTTCTTATCATAATTGCAAATTTATAAATTCATCAGTATTAAAACTGAAATTCAAATACGCTACTAAAATCATTATTCAAGACATAATAAACTTTGTTTTTATTAAATATCCATACGAATTGTTTTGTGTACAATATTACAATAACTTATTATGGAAATTATAGCCATAATCCCCCACAAAAAGAGAAAAGGAAAATTAGTATAACTCATAGTAGAAATAACATTTGCTGAACAACTAGCTATAATAATTGCACTGACAATCGTTGTCTGCACAGACATTTTTATAAATCCTATTTTTGGTAGCTACTATGCCAACGCATAAAGCGTACACAGAACATAATAATAACTCACTCCATATTTTGAATGATATTTTCCAAAAGGAAAAATGTATCGGGAACTAGAGGGAATATGCGTTCAGTAATAAG
>ENA-OQCV01000355-OQCV01000355.1-human-gut-metagenome-genome-assembly--contig:-NODE-355-length-12866-cov-3.477118_pt1 | contig 12866 bp, 19 predicted proteins | sample MGYA00242766_ERZ504592 | MGnify/ENA primary metagenome ERZ504592 (study PRJEB26092, sample SAMD00036315) | human gut metagenome | host: Homo sapiens | study: EMG produced TPA metagenomics assembly of...
AGCAAAAAAAGCGGGAACAGGGGGCATCCCGTGTGAAGGTCAAGGAACGGGAAAACCAGGAAGTCCAGATTCAGAAAGCCAAGCGGCAAAAGGCGATTTCAGATGCCGTCAAAACGAAAGAACAGAAGATCCGGGCAGCTAGGGAGACACCAAGAATCCAGAATGGACAGGAAATGTCGGAAGGTGGATCGCTTTCCATCAAAAGACAAAACCAGAAAAGCAAGGCCGAAGATACCGCAAGGCAGAATGCCATCCGCCAGAAACAGCCGGAAAGCATCCGGATCAAGGAAAGCCACGGAAACGGTTGGAGCCGAAGACCATACAGCGGCGTACTATTAAGACCGCCCCTCCATCTGTGAAGATCAGCATCCAGCCAGAGCAGAAGCTCCGGGTGGCCAGTTCCAACGCCTTGACAGCCCGGATGCAGAAGCAGATGGAACGAAGGGCAGCGAAGCAGGCGGCGAAGAAAGCCGCCTTGCAGACTTCCGATGGAGTCCGCCGGATACAGAAAACGGCAAGGGCAGGAGAGAATACCTTCAAGGCAGCTAAGGCCGCTGTAGAAGCGGCAGCGAAAACGGTGCAGTCCATGATGGCTGCACTGGGAGCCGCCGGAGCGGTCATGGTTCTGCTTCTGGTTATCATGGTCGGGATCATTGGCGGTGCGGCATTCTCTGGAAGCTCAGAGAGCAACGAAGCACTCAGCCAGGAAGTACTTTCCTATACGGCAACCATCCAGAAATACGCCAACCAGTATGGAATCCCCGAATACGTTTCCGTGATACAGGCAATCATGATGCAGGAATCTGGCGGCCGGGGGACCGATCCCATGCAGAGCAGTGAGTGCCCATACAACACCCGGTATTCCAACAGCCCGAATGCCATCCAGGATGCGGACTACTCCATACAGGTAGGAATCCAGTATTATGCGGACTGCCTAAGAGAAGCCGGATGCACCAGCCCACAGGACATGGACAAGCTGAAGCTGTCCCTGCAAAGGGTATAACTACGGAAACGGGTACATAACGTGGGCTCTCCGAAACTATCGGGGGCTACAGTGCAGAAAACGCTTTGCAGTTTTCCAATGAACAGGCGGCTTCACATGGCTGGAGTGCCTATGGGGATCCAGAATATGTCCCTCACGTCCTGCGGTATTATTCTAGCGGCGGATTGTTTGCCGGCCTGTTTGGAGGCAACGGCCAGATTGTATCCGTGGCACTTACCCAGCTTGGAAATGAAGGTGGCCAGAAGTTCTGGTCGTGGTATGGATTTGACAGCCATGTAGCATGGTGTGCCTGCTTTGCCAGCTGGTGTGGAGATCAGGCAGGATTAATCGAAAACGGTAAGATGCCGAAGTTCTCTCTGTGTGATGACGGAATCGCATGGTTTCAGAACAAGGGAAAATTGGAAGAGCCGAGGATACTCGCCAGCGCCCGGAACCCTAATCTTTTTTTGACTGGAACGGAGATGGAACCTCAGACCATGTAGGAATCGTGGAGAAAACCGAGGGCAGTACCGTATACACCGTAGAGGGAAACTCCAGTGATGCCGTGAACCAGAGAAGCTACGATATCAATAACGGAACGATCATGGGATATGGTATACTTTGAAAATTAAAATAGAATATAAGTTATAACCTATGAAAAGAAATTTGATATGTGTAAGTGACTTTTTTATTTGATTGAAATTTAATTTATATGAAATGAAAAGAACCAGTGAGAGAATCGTTAAATTTCACTCACTGGCTCAATTCGTTTCAAATTTCTCGGACAACTCTGTCAGTTCTTTCACCGTTTCCTGGGTGTGATGCAACAGGGTGTCACGCATTTCTGGCGGACAGCTGGAATAAAGCATTTTCATCTGATTGACACCCTCATCCTCCAGAGAAACATCTGGATTTATAAGTGTATCTAAAGAGATGTGCAGGACCTTTGCCAATGTTCTTAAAATCAAATAGGAAGGATTCATTTTTTCCCTTTTCGATATTGGCGATTTGCTTTACAGAAACATGGCTCAGATCAGATAGCTCCTGTTGTGTTAGCTCTTTATTCTTTCGGGCTTCTCGCATTTTTAGCCCTAAAGCAGTTAAATCATCAATCGGCATAATCATTCACCTCAAGTATATTCTATCGTGCCGATTTGCACAAAGGAATAATCTTATTATGCCGGTTGATAGGAATGATTATACTGATTTTTGGTAGAACGAGAGCCAAAGACTATTTTTAATATTTGTTTTTCAAGTATAATTACAGTATAATAAATGACCCATCTGAATTTAGAGAGGATTTTCAAAATTCGCAATAATTATTAAAACAATCTTTTTTGATTTTGTTATTATGCTTGATGGAAAGGAGGGAACATAAATGGGCAATCAATCAGTCATCAGCATAGAGGCAGTCATTGACTATATCGAAAGTCATCTTGACGGAAAGCTGGAATTAGAAACGGTTGCGGAGGCTGTTCACTATTCAAAATATCACTTACACCGACTATTTACCGAAACCGTAGGAATGACAATTCATGATTATGTGCAACGCCGCCAGCTTTACAGAGGCGGCAAAGCTTCTGGTCTTTTCGGATAAACCTATTATCGAAATTGCTTTTATCTGCGGATACGAGAGCCAGCAAATCGTTTTCATTAGCTTTTAAGGCTATGTATAAATCGCCGCCTGCGGAGTATCGTGAAGAACGGAGCTTTTATCCTTTGCAGTTGCGGTTCATTTTACATCGAAGAACAACGGCTATGGAATTTACAATACAGGATATTCGGTTAGCAGAAAAGAAAGATATTGCCGATTGGATGAACTTAATGCGGCTTGTTATTGATGGGTATCCTGTAATGGATGAAGATGACTACTTAGCTAAGCTGGAAGAAAGTATTGACGAAAAGCGTGCGCTTGTGCTAAGGGAGGGAGATATTCTCATTGGAGCGATGGCATTTACCTATTCTCCAGGCAGTATAGAATTTCTTGGCGTACATCCGCAATATCGAAATCGCGGACTTCAAAAGTTATTCTTGGATGCCTTATTGGAAACATATCTTCCAGGGCAGGAAATCAGCACAACAACCTTTCGAGAACAGGACAAGGCCGATACAGGGCATCGAGATATGCTATTGCAACTTGGTTTTGCCGAAAAAGGAACTGCTGACAGAGTTTGGCTATCCCACGCAGCGCTTTGTGCTCCCTCCTAAAAAACAGGAGGATATACAACATGGATGACACGCAACGCACCGGCTGGCAGAAAAGAATACTCCTTTTCTTAACCAGTCAATGTATCACACTCTTTGGCTCTACGCTTGTTCAAATGGCGCTCGTTTGGTATGCAACCATGCAAACATCCAGCGGCGTGTGGGTGGCTGCATTTACAGTCTGTTCCTATCTGCCGCAATTTCTCATTTCATTTATAGGCGGCGTATGGGCAGACCGATACCACAGGAAAAAATTGATTATAGGCGCAGATCTGCTGATTGCATTTGTCACTTTCGTAATGGTATTGGCAATTCCGCATATTTCATCGGAGCCTGCTTTGCTCGGCGGTTTGCTTGTTATGTCGGTCATACGATCCTTGGGGGCAGGAATACAAACTCCAGCAGTCAATGCCGTTATCCCACAGCTTGTCCCGGAAGATCAGCTTATGCGGTACAACGGCATCAATGCAACAATGCAGTCTATTGTTAATTTTGCGGCTCCAGCGGCGGCAGGTGCAGTTTTTGCAATCAGCACATTGAGAATGACGCTTATGATAGACATTGTAACGGCGATCTTGGGAACGGGCCTATTGTCCTGTTTGGCACTTCCGAAACAAAATACTTCCATTGAGAAGGCCAGCGTCTTTTCTGACATGAAAATTGGCGTCAAATACGCTTTTGCAGACAAACTAATTGGAAAGCTTTTAATCATCTACGGACTATTCACTTTCTTTTGTGTTCCAGCAGGCTATCTTGCAGGACTTCTTGTTCGGCGAGTATTCGGTGATACTTACTGGTATCTTACCGCAGTGGAAGTAGTAGGGTTCGCAGGTATGATGGCAGGCGGAGTTATTATGAGTACATGGGGAGGTTTTAAGCACCGAGGAAAAACTTTGGCAGTTGGACTTTTTGCGTTTGGCTCTTTTGCAATCGGAATGGGCTTTTCAAAGAATTTTATTTTTTACCTTGGCCTAATGGTATGTTATGGAGTCGCATTAACAATGGTGCAAACAGCAATTACCACTATGTTACAAGAAAAAACGGACACCTCTATGCAGGGGCGTGTATTTGGATTACTTGGCACGATGTATGCTGGCTTTTTACCGATTGGTATGGCTATGTTTGGTCCTTTGGCTGATATTCTTCCCTTGCAGTGGATTATGATTGGATCAGGTATAGCCCTTATTGTAATTGCAGGTATAGCTTATTATAGTCGGGAACTCAAAACAATCTAAAAGAAAAAGTCGCCCAACGGGAATAAAAAAACCGTTGTTTCGGCGGCTGGGTATTTATGCGCCAAAACAAAATACAGTGGCCTTACGGCGGTTTTGAAATAACATATTTCAGAGCCGCCGTTTCTTTTTCGACGATGCTCATGCGATCAGGAGGGCGGTATATAGGAGGATACCGCCATGTCAATTTTCGTCATTCACAATAGCCATGAGTTACACCAACTAAAAAAAGCCTTGCCCCTCCTCCGGGGAGGTATGACTACCTATCGGCATTATCATTCCAACTAAAACAGAAGAATCATAGTCATTTTTGTTGCGCCAGTTTCCCATTGCGGGGAGCTGGCGTTTTTTGCTGTCGATTTTTTTGGGAAAGCTCCCGAAGTATGTCACTGTCGATCCCCTCCTCCTTTCGATTCGCTCATCAATCGCCCGTGAATCGAAATGGAGGTACATAATGAAGAAAGTCAATCTTAGGGACTTATATCCCGATGTTTACAAAAATGATTACTTGGTAGAAGTAACTGAAGATGTGCTGGAGACGATCCGAGCCGCTGAGCGTGCAGAGGCCGCCTATGACCGGAGGATGTATCGCTATAAGGCGAACTACTCCCTGGACTGCGACAACGGCATTGAAAATGCGATCCTGATGAAGCCCCAGACACCGGAAATGCTTCTGGAGGAAAAGCAGCTGCGGGAGCAGCTCTATGCCGCTGTGATGGCTCTGCCGGAGAAGCAGGCCAAGCGGATCTATGCCCGGTATTACCTGGGTATGCGTGTGAGCGAGATAGCAGTAGCGGAGGGTGTAGACTCAAGCCGTGTCAGTGACAGCATCCGGCGTGGTCTGAAGCAACTGGCAAAGTATTTTTAGGATAGAATTACAAGGGGGGCAAGGTCTCAAAGTGCTTCTGGCACAGGGCCTTGCGCCCTATCTACGCACTTGTATTCTTCGAACAAATGAAATATAATAGAGAGGATTGTCGGAGGTATGAATATGGATTATATGACGCTCAGAGAGGCAAGTGAAAAATGGGGCATTTCCACCCGTCAGATAAACTATTATTGCACGGAGGATCGTATTCTCGGTGCTGTAAAAAATGGCCGGTGTCTGGTTGATTCCTAAAACTGCGGGGAAACCACATGACAGGAGAAGAAAAGATGAAAAATGAATACAAGATTTTAATTATAGAAGACGATATGTTGCTCAATGACATGACAAAACGACTTCTTACTCAACATGGCTACTGCGCAACATCTGCATATTCTGGAAGTGAGGCGCTTTTATTGATTGAGAGAAGTAGTTTTGATTTGATTTTACTTGATCTGATGCTTCCCGGAATATCAGGAGAAATAGTATTAGAGAAGATAAAGAATATCATAGACATCCCGATTATAGGTGTTTCCGCTAAAACAGATATAGACAGCAAAGTGAATCTTATAAGAAATGGCGCTGATGATTACATCACAAAGCCTTTTGATAATCAAGAATTACTGGTGCGGATTGAAGCAGTGCTCCGGCGATTTCAGAAGTCTACCACCCCCAACAATAGCAAAATACTTCGCTTTAAGGATTTGTCCCTTGATACAGAAGCTATGGAGGCTAAAATCAGGAATACCCCCATTACTTTGACACGGTATGAATACCTGATTTTGCAACTTCTGATGTCCTCGCCCTCAAAGGTATTCACAAAGAACAATATTTTTGAAAGCGTGTGGAATGAAAATTTTATCGGGGACGATAATGCAATCAATGTCCACATTGGAAATCTCCGCAAGAAGTTTGCCAAGGTCAATCCAGAGGAAAAGTATATTCAGACGGTTTGGGGTCTCGGTTTCAAAATGCAGGGTTAATCCTTAGAGAAATCTTATGAAGTTTACACATTAGTCTGCTACAATAAGACAGTATGGAAAGGGGATGATTATTTTGGAGACTGCTTTGGAAACAGCCGGGTTGACCTATGTTTTCCCGGATGGAAATGGAATTAAAAATATCGCGTTTCAGGTAAAACGCGGAGAAATCTATGCACTGTATGGCGGCCATCACGCCGGGAAATCTGTACTGTTGCAAACCATTATAGGTACACTTAGATCTCAAGCTGGTACGCTCAAATTATTTGGCAATATAGACTATCAGAAGGAGCGCCGCCGGATTGGGTTTGTACCACAAAAGCCTGTGACAATCGGCTCTCTGTCACCTGCTGATATGCTGCGTTATTTTTCTTCCGTTTTTGGAACCACAGAAATCCATATTTTAGATATACTGCATTTGAACCTGAAAGAGAAAAAGGCGGTACGGCGATTGCCATTATCTACCCAGCGTTTAGTGAATTTGGCTGTTGCCCTTTTGGGAAATCCAGATATGATAATTTTGGACGATCCTTTTTCCGGGCTAGATAAGGGAGAATGTGAACACCTGCTTTCTGTTCTGAACTATCTGCATGAAATCAACCATACCACACTTTTAATCTCTGGACAGGATTATACGCTGCTTTCCCGGCTTGCATCCAAATATGGCGTGATGGCAGATGGCAAGTTGCTTTGTGAGCTTACGGCTGGGGAATTGAAAGAGAGCTGCCAGCGGTGCATAAAGATAAGAACTCCACAATTAGAACGGGCTATTACGATTTTAAGCCAGCAGTTCCCGGATTTTGAAGTGTTGGGTCATGACCTGATTAGAATTTTTCATTGTAATGAGCAATCCGGGGAAATCAATACGCTGCTGGTTCATTCCGGGATAGAGGTATCAGAAATCTGGCTTGCCGGTATGGAGCCGACCGACTATCTTTTGAAAATGACAGGAGGTGCAAAGAGTGATTCAGACGATGCAAAGTGAGTTGTTCCGTATCCGCAAAAGCCGCCTGTTTTGGGTCTGCCTCGTATTGGCTGCGTTTTTTGTCTTTGCGCTTGCCCTGACCTTTTATCACAATTCGGTAAATGGTATGCTTCCGGTTATATCACTGGTTTCGTTCACGGAGTTTCTGTTTTCAGATTACAGTCTGATTTTTCCATTGACGCTCTTTTTGTGCCTATACTTTACAGAAGATTTTCATACCGGTACATACAGTATCACACTTTCTAAAGGTACAAGCAGAGTACACCTATTCTTTGGAAAACTGCTGGCCTCATGGGGTGGCGTTTATTTTTTCTGTTTGTATGCTTTGATGTTGCGTATTTGTCAATTCTGATGATGGGAGCATCCCGGTATGACATAGAGTATTCGTTTTCTGCAATCGGAGTCTTTCTTTTGTTTCAATGCCTGTGCTTTTTAGGTTACACTGCATTTCTCAATTTGTTAAGTTACCTGCTCCGGCATCGGATCATTGTTACGATTACCGCATTTTTTATGCTGGGGTTTTGTATTTATATCTCACAAAGATAAGTACAGCACTGGATATGGATTATTCCCTCTACAAATATTGGGTTGTAGGGCTATCTCATAGCTTGCAGATCAAAGCCTTTGGGGAGGATTTAATACCTATTTGTTTGACACTGTTAGCATATCTGTTTTTACCAACAGCCATTTCGCTCTCCCTGTTTCTAAGGTTGGACTTGCGCGATTTGGAAAGGCGGTGATGGCTACATGATGGTGTTATGTATCTTGCTTGCAATGCTTTCCCTGTTTTTGTCCCTGAAACTGATTTATCAGCGAAAGTTGGTTCAGAAAGTAAAAAAACAGATTGACTTTCTGATTGACCGTGATACGCAAACCGAAATTATGGTGGAAAAAACGGATGGGACAATACAGGATTTGGCTGCAAGTATCAATCATCTTCTGAAAAAATATCGTAGCATGGGGCAGGAAATTGAACGGAGCGATACACTGTTCCGAGATACCATTACCAGTCTTTCACATGACTTGCGAACGCCGCTGGCAACAGCAAATGGCTATATCCAGCTCTTACAGGAACAGGATTTAACAGGAGAGCAAAAAGAATATGTGACGATTGCGGGAGAAAGAATTTCCGCTGTAAAGTTGCTTCTCGACCAACTGTTTGAATTTGCAAGGATTGAGGCCGACGAACTGAAATTGAATTGCAGAAATACGGATATACACAGTGTGCTTCGGGATGTTGTCGCCTCATACTACGGCGATTTTGAACAGAAAAAATGTGTCCCCTATATCGTTATCCCAAATCCACCAGCTATCATTTGGGGCGATCCAAATGCCTTGACCCGGATTTTCTCCAATGTGGTTTATAATGCACTTGTTCATGGGGAGGGAAATTATCAAATCACCGCAGCGATAGAAGAAGCTCAAACGGTCATAACCATTAAAAATGCGTCGAGCAGTATTCAGCAAGAAGATATTCCTCATTTGTTTGACCGTTTTTACACCACCGACCAGTCGCGAACAAAAAAGACAACCGGGCTGGGATTGGCAATCGCTCAAAGACTTGTGACCCGCATGGGCGGGCAAATTGTCGCTTCCTTGCAAAACGGTATCTTTGCAATTCAAGTCGTGTTTCCCATTGTCAATTCCTAAAGGGCTGCTTCGGCGGCTCTTTTTTCATCCTTAGACTTTCCTTAGACTTTTCTCAAACAAATCCTAAACCTCTTTGGTAAAGTATGAGCCATAGGAGGTATAAACAAATGGTTAAAGTAGCTTTAGTGGTTTCTATCATCGCTTTGGCGGTGTGCCTGCTCACGGCCTTGCATGGCGTATTGAGCGATGGCCTAAAAGGACTAAAACAGAGATCAAAATCCATTGGTATTTCATTTTTGATTTATGCTGTGGCCTTTTTGCTTTTCATCTTTTTTCAATAATGGAGGTATTTCATGCTACAAATCAAAAATGTAAATCTGAATGTTGGAAATACAGCATTGCTGTCCAACATCAACTTGACATTAGAGCAAGGAAAAACTATGGTGTGCTAGGGCCGAACGGAGCCGGTAAAACAACACTGTTTAAGTCCATGCTGGGTCTAACTGATTTTTCGGGAGAAATACTTTCGGACGGGCAGCCCGTTTCTAGTAGATGTTTTGAAGTTTGATTGAGTACCCGGCTTTTACTCACGGCTCACCGTAGAGGAAAACTTGAATCTCCACGCACAGTACTTAGGTTTGAAACAGCCAAACATTGAAGCGGCGCTGAAACAAGTAAATTTGCTGGATGCCCGGAAAAAGCTGTTTTCTCAACTTTCTTTGGGGATGCGCCAACGCCTGGGAATTGCACGCGCCTTTTTAGGCGATGTTCAATATTTGCTGCTGGACGAACCTACCAATGGTCTTGATCCAATGGGGATAAAGGAAATCCGACTGCTTCTGAAAGAACGCTTAAAATCACCACAACACTGTATTTTGGTATCAAGCCATAATCTGACGGAGATTGCCGCCGTGACAGATGTCCTTATTTTCATTCGTGGCGGGAAAATCATCAAGATTGTAAAAAATTGACTATAACGAAAAAGAACTGGAAGCACTGTATGAGGATATTATGACTTCCGGCCAGAGGGAGGAAGCATAATGGGAATGTTGATTAAAAATGAGTTTTACAAATTGAAGCGGGAATGGTTTATGGCATTTCTTCTGCTGCTGTCGCTTCTTCCCATCCTTACCGGCGGAGCAGGAGCAGTATTCAACAACAGCACAAAATCACTTGCTGACCTGTTTTTCTTTATGAATAACCAGTTTTCCATGTTCTTCCCAATGGTGATTTTCATTTTAATTGGTTCACTGTTTTATCAGGAATACAAGAACAAAACCTACATCAACTGGATTACCTACGGTTTTTCAAAAAAGAAACTCTTTCTATCAAAAGTCGCTGTTAGCACCGTTATCAGCATTGGCTTTGCAGTCATTTTATTTGTTGCTTTTGGTCTGCTGGTGGCAATACTCAATGGAACTGGTAGGTTGACCGGAGGTGTTTCATTGTTCCTCAATTTGGCAATCGGGTTTGGAATTGAAGCCTGTGTTATCGTTTTGATAACTACTTGTTTGGGGGCAATCGTTATTAATCTGAGCCGCAATATTATTGTGACAAGTGTAGTAGGGGTTATATATGGCTTTGCATCTTGCCTGTTCATCGGTTCGGAAAATGGCTTTGTCATTCCGGGTAGTTTTGCATATCGTGTGTCTATGTCCTTTTTGGATAAAGCCACTTATTATGACGCCCCTGTGCCAGCTACTATCGGCGGATGTATCAGTTTTGTACTTTGCTTTGCGGTGATGTTTTTGGTTGGGTTGCTTGTCTTTTCCCACAAGGAAAAAAATAGAAAATTAAATCCTGCCGGACGACGGCAAAAGAAAAAAGCCGTCGTACAGCAGACACATTTCCACGCGCCTATGAAGCGGCGGCTTTGAGAAAATCAGAGCCGCCGTTTCTTTTTGTTGTCGATTTTTCGGGAAAGCTCCCGAAGTATGTCGTTGCCGATCTCCGCCTCCTTTCGGTTCACTCGTCAATCGCCCGTGAATCGAAATGGAGGTACATAATGAAGAAAGTCAATCTTAAGGACTTATATCCCGATGTTTACAAAAACGATCACTTTGTAGAAGTAACCGAAGATGTGCTGGAGACGATCCGAGCTGCCGAGCGTGCAGAAGCTGCCTATGACCGGAGGATGTATCGCTATAAAGCGCATTACTCCTTGGACTGTGACAATGGCATTGAAAATGCGATTCTGACGAAGCCCCAGACACCGGAAATGCTTCTGGAGGAAAAGCAGCTGCGGGAGAAGCTTTATGCCGCAGTGATGGCTCTGCCGGAGAAGCAGGCCAAGCGGATCTATGCCCGATACTATCTGGGAATGACGGTAAATGAAATTGCCGAAGTAGAAGGTGTAGATCCAAGCCGTATCCGTGACAGTATCCGGCGTGGTCTGAAGCAGCTGGCAAAGTATTTTTAGGGTAGAATAACAGAGGGCGCAAGGTCTCAAAGTGCTTCTGCATAAGACCTTGCGCCCTACCTATTGTAGTAGCCTTAGAGGTGTATTTTGTAAAGCTATCTTTGAGTGAAGAAACATGATCTTTATCAAGAAAATTTGTCGGCTCATCTAATAGCAATACATCTGGTTTTTCAAGCAGTAGCTTTGCCAAAATCACTTTTCCTCTCTGGCCTGTTTCAAAGCGAGCCCGAGCCCATGAAAGTCAAACCTTCTTTCATCTTGGTTCATTCTCATATCACCCTATATCATTGTACATTTCGGGTTGGATTATGAGAATGTAATATGATTTGATATTACATAATATATTATTTCATAAAATTGACAAAGAAGAATGTTTGTGCTATTCTATATAAAAATATATCTCCAAAGGGGAGCAAGATATGAACTTTCATTTAACAGATCAGCGTAAAAAGAAAATCAGCTCTGTACAATCCATTCCGATGAAACATTGTGCAGAGTATAGCGTATAAAAAGCGCATTTAGATTTCATCGGGAAGCCAAGGGAGTAGTGTACCCGTTTTAGGGTGTTGGCTTTCCGTGCAATTATAATGTGTACGAGGCTATGGGCAATGTTTTGTCCATAGCCTTTTGTTTTTGCGTTACTATGTCAAAGGCAGAAGGCAGATACCGTTGTGTATCTTTGCTTTCTGCCTTTTTCTTTTTTCAGAATACATAAGAAAGGGTTTTTGAAAATGAGTTTATTAGAAATTACAGGATTAACACATTCTTTTGGTGAAAACTTGCTTTACAAAAATGCAGGATTCACACTGAATAAAGGGGAACACATCGGGATTGTGGGACAAAACGGAACCGGCAAAAGTACCCTGATTAAAATTTGTACAGAGCAGATCATACCTGATAGCGGACGGGTTATCTGGCGGCCAAATATTACGATTGGCTATTTGGATCAGTATGCAGAAATCGACCATACGCTTACCATGAAAGAGTTTTTGAAATCAGCCTTTGCAAAGCTGTTTGAAATAGAAACACAAGTTATGCAGCTATATGAAAAGGCCGCCGATGGAGATATGAAAAATCTGGAACTTGCTGCCTACTATCAAGAGCAACTTGAAACACATGACTTCTATTCCATTGATACTGCGATCGAGCGCGTTGCAAATGGGCTGGGGCTGCTTGCGATTGGTCTTGACCGCCCTATCATTGAAATGAGTGGCGGCCAGCGAGCAAAAGTGATTTTGGCAAAGCTACTGCTTGAAAAACCAGATGTATTGCTATTAGATGAGCCGACAAATTTTCTTGATAAAGATCATGTTGCATGGCTGGCGGAATACCTATCCTCTTTGGAAAAATGCTTTTTTAGTTGTTTCCCATGATTTTGACTTTTTGGATAAAATCGCAAATCGTATCTGCGATATAGATAATGACACAATAACAAAGTATTATGGCACTTATTCTGAATTTCTGCGCAAAAAAGACACTGTTGCGGGAAGATTACATTCGTCAATACTCAGCGCAACAAAAGGAGATCGAAAAAAAACAGAGGAGTTTATTAGGAAAAATATTGCTGGACGAAAAGCAAAAATGGCGAGAGGGCGACAAAAACAGCTT
>ENA-OQCV01000356-OQCV01000356.1-human-gut-metagenome-genome-assembly--contig:-NODE-356-length-12839-cov-2.332678_pt1 | contig 12839 bp, 18 predicted proteins | sample MGYA00242766_ERZ504592 | MGnify/ENA primary metagenome ERZ504592 (study PRJEB26092, sample SAMD00036315) | human gut metagenome | host: Homo sapiens | study: EMG produced TPA metagenomics assembly of...
TTACTGCTGCCGGCAATGGCCTTGTGAACGATGGGGCTACTTACTGGGTGTTCTACGGAAACAAATATCTGTATGCCTTGAACTATCACCAGGGAAATGCAGGCACTACCCAGTCGTTCATTATGAATACAAACGGTGAACTGGAAAAACGTAGCCAGGAGTATAACGTCAATCGTTTCACTACCTACGGCTATTATGACCAATTTATAATGACGACTTCTACCGGCGACGGCCCTACGGAACTGAATGATGCAAATGGATATACTCCCCAATCGTTTTTTTGATTTTCCTATCTGGATGTCGAGAAAACAGACTTATACAAAGAACTCGGTAACAAAGGATACTCCATTTCTTGCCGAAAATTTCCTTGAAAATGGTGAATACGTAACACTGGCCGGTATAGAACAAGTGGGCAGTAAGGTTTATGCAGCAGCCATTCCCATGGGGCTTAGCCAGTATGGTTGCATGCAGAAGAACGAAGACGGTAGCTACAAGTGGGTGCTTTCCGGTAATGAGGATTTAATAAAGACAGAATCCGGCGGGCAGGGTAGCGGTGCCTATGAGAAGGACGAATTGCAATGGACCCAGTATCCTAATGAATGCCATATCGCTATCTTTGGTGATCAGACACTGAATTCTCATAAGGTCATCACTACAGACAAAATCAGTTATGCTGCCGGACGTAACCGTTCACAGTACTACCAGATGAACTGGCTTGCCGACGACGGCTATGTATATGTATTTTCTCCGAGCTATGCCAAGACCATGAGTGATTCGCGTCAGCAGACTACATTGCCTGCTGGAGTTGTACGCATCGATACCAAAGCAGAAGAATTTGATGCCGCTTATTACTATAATCTTGAAGAGAAAGCCAATGGCGCCTCTTTCTTGCGGACTTGGTATATTTCAGGTAATTATTTCCTGCTGCTGATGTATGATAAGGCAATTACGGCATCAGACAAGGTTGCCAACCAACTTGCCGTCTTCAATGCCTCCACTGGAGCTTTGACTTATGTGAACGGCCTTCCAAGCGATGTCTCTGGCTTTGGTAATACCCCGTACATGGAAAATGGCAACGCATATGTGGCAGTCACTACCTCTTCCGGCTATCCTGCCATCTATAAGGTAGACCCTGCCAATGCAACAGCTACCAAAGGTCTGGTTGTCAATGCAACCCAACTGAACGGTGTAGGTAAACTGGAATAAAGCTCCTATGAAGAAAGTTTTTCGTAAGATACATTTATGGCTTTCAGTCCCCTTCGGGCTACTGATTACCCTTATCTGTTTTCCGGAGCCATGCTGGTATTCGAGACGGAGGTGATGGAGCTCTGCCACCGCGACCTCTACTATGTGGAGAAAGTCGGGCCAGGCACCGCTTCCCATGGGCAAGGTGGCCGAAAAAGTGGCCGCTACTCTGCCGGATAGTGTTTCTGTGACGGGTGTCACAGCCTCGTCTGCTCCGGAGCGTGCCTGGCAGGTGAACCTTTCCAAACCTCGTCGTGCTTCCGTCTATGTAGACCAGTATACGGGTGAGATAAAGGGCAAGTATGAGCGTGCGCCGTTTTTTCACGACCATGTTCCGCCTGCATCGCTGGTTGCTGGACAGCATGAAGCCCGATGGAGGCATCTTCTAGGGGGAAAATGATTGTGGGCACTGCCACGCTGATGTTTGTCTTTGTCCTGATATCGGGCATTGTCATCTGGTGGCCCCGTACAAAAAAGGCTTTGAAGAACAGTTTGAAGATTGTTTCCGGTAAGGGTTGGCGTCGGTTCTGCTATGACCTGCATGTGGCAGGCGGTATGTACACGCTGGTTCTTCTGTTGGTAATGGCGCTTACGGGACTGTCATGGTCTTTCTCCTGGTACCGCACCGGCTTCTACAAAGATTTTCGGAGTGGAAACCACGCAAGGGGGTGGAGGACATGGTGCTTCGGCACAAACTGCTGCCCAGGGAGGAGAACGGGCTCAAGGCCGGTCTGGTGGCAGACCGGGAGGTGAGCATCGTGAAAGAAATTCTTTCTCTCCTTTTTACAAGCTGGCAGAAGGTTTACGAAGAACTGAAGGAACTCAATCCTGATTATAAACAGATTACCGTGTTCAAAGGCTCTGCTACGGTTTCTTTCAATCGGTTGGGCAACCAGCGTGCTGCCGACCGCTATACGTTCAATCCCCGTAGCGGTGAAATCACCGGGGCTACCTTATATAAGGATGCCGACGCTTCAGGAAAAATCCGTGGCTGGATATTCTCCGTTCATGTAGGCAGTTGGGGAGGGCTGACCACCCGCATATTGAGTTTCCTTGCCGCTTTGGTAGGGGCCAGCTTGCCGCTGACGGGCTATTATCTTTGGATTCGCAGATTGATTCGGAAGGGCAGTAGGAAAGCGAACATACAATTAAAGAAAGTTGCTTAGAAAAATGCAGGCAGTTTTATAAAAGGTATGAAGATGTCCACAAGATGCGCAGGCGTGCGTGTTTTGTGGACGTTTTCATATAGGTATGTCTGGAGAATGAATGCTTTATTAAAACTACTGAAAAATAATGGAAAAATTGTAATCATGATTACACTTTTTTGAGATTGTAACTGCCTATTTTTGCTGAAAATATTCATTTTATGGCGAAGCTACCAATCATAAGTAAACTATTTCCGTCCTACAGATGGAAAGTAACGGCACTCATTGTATGCGGTGTCCTCGTCGGCGGCGGAGGCTTGTTTATGTATCTTCTCCGGGCGCACACTTATCTGGGAGATGACCCTGCGGCATGTGTCAACTGCCACATCATGGCTCCTTATTATGCAACCTGGATGCACAGTTCCCACAGCCGGGATGCCACTTGTAACGATTGCCATGTCCCTCATGAGAATATAGTAAAGAAATGGGCTTTCAAAGGCATGGACGGCATGAAGCACGTGGGTGCCTTTCTCACTAAAAGCGAACCGCAGGCTATCCAAGCCGAGGCAGCAAGTGCGCAGGTCATTATGAATAATTGCATCCGTTGCCATACGCAACTGACCAACGAGTTTGTGGATGCTGGTAAAATAGACTACATGATGACCCTCACCGGCGACGGAAAGGCATGCTGGGATTGCCACCGCGACGTGCCTCATGGTGGAATGAACAGTCTTTCGTCTACACCCGCTGCATTGGTACCCTATCCGGAATCTCCCGTGCCGGAGTGGTTGCAGAAACTGATAAAGGAATAATAACAATAAATCTTCATAGATATGGAAAAGAGATTAAAATCGTGGCAAGGATGGCTGTTGTTCGGTGGTTCAATGGTCGTTGTATTTGTCTTGGGGCTATGTGTTTCTGCCTTGATGGAGCGCAGGGCCGAGCTGGCAAGTGTATTCAATAACCGCAAAACAGTGATTGAGGGAATTGAGGCACGCAACGAAGTCTTTAAGAGTGATTTCCCCCGTGAGTATCAGACATGGACTGAAACTGCCAAGACCGACTTCCAGAGTGAATTCAATGGAAATGTGGCTGTGGATGTATTGGAACAGCGTCCCGAGATGGTAGTGCTCTGGGCGGGATATGCCTTCTCCAAGGACTATTCCACTCCGCGCGGACATATGCATGCCATCGAGGACATTACGGCAACTCTTCGTACCGGTGCGCCTGCCACTGCTACGGATGGCCCGCAGCCTTCTACTTGCTGGACTTGCAAGAGCCCCCGATGTGCCCCGCATGATGGAAGCTATCGGTGTGGATAGCTTTCTATAACAATAAGTGGGGCGCTTTGGGCGATGAAATTGTAAACCCGATTGGTTGTGCCGACTGCCACGAACCGGAAAACATGAACCTGCATATCAGCCGTCCGGCTCTGATAGAAGCTTTTTGAACGTCAGGGCAAGGATATTACCGAGGCCACTCCGCAGGAGATGCGCTCGCTGGTATGTGCACAGTGCCACGTGGAATATTACTTCAAGGGTGACGGCAAGTACCTGACTTTCCCCTGGGACAAAGGTTTTACGGTGGAAGACATGGAAGCCTATTATGATGAGGCCGGTTTCTACGACTATATACATAAGTTGAGCCGTACCCCCATCCTGAAAGCGCAACACCCCGATTTTGAAATAGCCCGGATGGGCATTCACGGTCAGCGTGGCGTATCGTGTGCGGACTGCCACATGCCCTATAAGAGTGAAGGTGGCGTGAAGTTCAGCGACCACCATATACAAAGTCCGTTGGCTATGATAGACCGTACCTGCCAAACCTGCCATCGCGAAAGTGAGGAGACTTTGCGCAACAATGTCTACGAACGCCAGCGCAAGGCCAATGAAATCCGCAACCGCCTTGAACAGGAACTTGCCAAAGCTCATATCGAAGCTAAATTTGCCTGGGACAAGGGAGCTACGGAAGAGCAGATGAAAGAAGTGCTGGCACTGATTCGCCAGGCGCAATGGCGTTGGGACTTCGGTGTGGCATCTCACGGAGGTGCTTTCCATGCACCACAGGAAATCCAGCGTGTCTTGTCTCACGGCTTGGATAGAGCTATGCAGGCGCGTTTGGCTGTCTCCAAAGTGCTGGCAAAGCATGGATATACGGACAATGTTCCCATGCCGGATATCTCTACCAAAGACAAGGCGCAGGAATATATCGGCCTCGATATGGATGCCGAAAGAGCTGCAAAGGACAAATTCTTGAAGACTACCGTACCGGCTTGGTTGGAAAAAGCCAAAGCCAACAACCGGTTAGCACTAAAATAAATTTATTTACGATTGGACGATTTACGATGTACGATTGGGATTACTCCCCGATATGTACATCCCGGATTGACTCTATCAACAATCTAACTCCAATCGTACATCGTCAAATCGTAAATCAGAAGATGTGGAAGAAACCGTGGAGGTATAAGGAAGGTTTTATCTGTGGGGCAGGACTGTTCGTCACGGGCTTGCTGTTGCAGTGGAGCGTTGGAGATATTCGTTGGGGCTTGTTTGCGTGGCCGGTCAATGTCATCGTTCTGGTGTTGTTCCTGCTATTGTTGGCATGCATGCATGGATTTCGTAGACGGGTGTACTGTTTCGGATGGCTCAGTCATTATACGGCTGCAGTTTCTTCCCTGGTATGTGTGGCGGTTGTCACTGTCGTTATGGGATTGGTGCGGCAGGTTCCTTCTACCCAGCCTTCGGCAGATGTCATCGGCTTTTCGAAGATGCTTTCTTTCTGGCCGTTCGTGTTGCTTTATATCTGGCTGGTTACTGTCTTGGGACTGACCATTCTCCGTGTATGTATTCCTTTAAAATTGCGTAAGATTCCTTTTCTGCTGAATCATGTCGGCTTGTTTGTCGCCCTCTTGACGGCAACGCTGGGCAATGCAGATATGCAACGACTGAGAATGATTACCCAATTGGGCAAGACTGAATGGCGTGCCACGAATGAGGATGGCAAGCTGACGGAGCTTCCGCTTGCCATTGAACTGAAAGAATTCACCATACATGAATACCCTCCCAAGCTGATGCTGATAAATAATGAGACCGGGCAGGCACTGCCGAAGGATGTGCCGGAACATTTGCTGTTGGAAGAGAAGGTAGAACGGGGGAAGGTTGCTGGATTGGGACATCTCTATCCTTCAATCCATTCCGATGGCTGCCTCTGTAGCTGCGGAAGATACCTTGAAGTTTACCGAATTCCATTCGATGGGAGCTACCTATGCTGTTTATCTGAAGGCGGTGAATGCTACCTCCGGACAGTCGAAGGAGGGATGGGTGAGTTGCGGTAGTTTCATGTTTCCTTATAAGGCATTGCGCTTGTCGGAACAGACCAGTCTGGTGATGCCCGAACGTGAGCCGCAGCGATTTGTTTCTGCTGTAACGGTTTATACGCAGTCAGGAGAGGTAGTGGAAGACACAATCGAAGTGAACCGTCCTTTGAAGATATTCGGATGGAACATTTATCAATTAAGCTATGACGAAACGAAAGGACGGTGGAGTGATGTCAGTGTTTTTGAACTGGTACGCGATCCCTGGCTTCCGGCTGTATATGCCGGCATCATAATGATGGTGCTGGGGGCAGTCTGCTTGTTTGTCAATGCACCGAAAGGAACAGAAGAAAGAAAGGAGGAGACGGTATGAGTTGGGATTATTTTGCTCTGTTTGCCATTGTCGCTTTACTTTTCTGGGGATTGGGAGCTTTCGCTGCATGGCGTGGTAAACGTCCGGTAGTGGTATACACTTTGACTTGTCTGGGCTTGGCTGTCTTTTTCAGCTTCATTGTCGGCATGTGGATTTCTTTGGAGCGTCCTCCGATGCGGACGATGGGGGAGACGCGTTTGTGGTATTCATTCTTTCTTCCATTGGCAGGAATCATCACTTACAGTCGTTGGAGGTACAAATGGATTCTCGGTTTCAGTTCCGTCTTGTCCTTGGTGTTTGTCTGCATCAATATTTTTAGGCCCGAAATACACAACAAGACGTTGATGCCCGCTTTGCAGAGTCCGTGGTTCACTCCTCATGTCATTGTCTATATGTTTGCCTATGCCATGCTGGGTGCCGCTACGGTGATGGCTGTCTACCTGCTGTGGTTCAAGAAAAAAAGGGAATTGAACGGCATGAGATGGCTTTGTGCGATAATCTGACTTATGTAGGACTTGCCTTCATGACACTGGGTATGCTGTCCGGTGCTGTCTGGGCGAAAGCTGCTTGGGGACACTATTGGGCATGGGATCCCAAGGAGACTTGGGCGGCGGCTACCTGGTTCTCCTATCTGGCATATATCCATTTCCGATTGGGATGCCCCGCGGCCTATCGTAAGGCACTGTTTGGCTTGCTTGTATCATTTTCTGTTGTTGCAAATGTGTTGGTATGGCATCAATTACTTGCCCTCGGCACAAGGAGTGAGTGTACATACGTATAACTTAAATTAAAATACTTATGAAAACAGTTTATTTGGCATTAGGCTTATTGCTGTTGCCCGGAATGTTGTGGGCACAAGGTTCGGAGAAAGAGAACGAATTCACCATGTCGATGCAAATCAGACCCCGTGCAGAATACCGTAACGGAGCACAGTTACCACGTTTCGAGGGAGACAAGGCTGCTTCATTTATCAACAACCGTGCACGTCTTTCCATGGAGTATAAACGTTCGGATTTGAGTATGAAGATTTCGGCCCAACATGTAGGCGTATAAGGGCAGGACCCGCAGATAGACACTAACGGGCGTTTCATTATGAACGAAGCATGGGCAAAACTCAACTTTGGTGCCGGTTTCTTTGCACAACTGGGGCGCCAGACCTTGTCTTATGACGACGAACGTATTTTGGGAGGGCTGGACTGGAATGTGGCCGGTCGCTATCACGATGCATTGAAGTTGGGCTATGCCAAGAATGCCCACCAACTGCATTTCATTCTTGCCTTCAACCAGAACAAGGAAAAGGCAAAAGGCGGTACCTATTATTATGACGGTGCACAACCTTATAAGAATATGCAGACCCTTTGGTATCATTATGCGGCGCAAACCCCCAACCTTGATGTCTCTTTGTTATTCATGAATCTGGGCCTGGAAACCGGTGATGCAGAAACAGAAACTTCCCATACCCGCTATTTGCAGACGTTCGGTACTTACGTGACTTATCAACCGGAATCGGGAAACTGGCTGCCCGTGCAGGCTGCTTTCTATTACCAGACCGGAAAGAACAAGAATGCGCAGAGTGTATCTGCCTTTATGGTAAGCGTGAAGGCTGCCTATGCCATAGACAAGCAATGGAGTGTGAGCTTGGGTTATGATTATCTGAGTGGCAGTGACGGGAAAGGTGACAAGTTCAAAGCATTCGATCCTCTTTACGGAACACATCATAAGTTCTATGGAGCGATGGACTATTTCTATGCTTCTGCTTGGCAGGGAGTAGCTCCCAGGTTTGCAGGATGCCCAGTTGGGTGTTAACTTCAAGACATCCAAGCAGGTGAGTATGCAACTGAATTATCACTATTTTGCTACTGCTGCCAAGCTGGATGATGTCAAAAAAGGGATTGGGTTCGGAGATGGACTATCAGCTTGACTGGAATGTGATGAAGGACGTGAAGCTTTCTGCCGGTTACTCCATTATGCGGGGTACGAAGTCTATGGACGTGGTGAAAGGCGGCGACCATAAACGCTGGCAGGATTGGGGCTGGGTATCTGTCAACATCAATCCGAGAATCTTGTTTGTAAAATGGTAGTTTAGATATACTCTTTCAGAGCTGCTTCATTCAATACCTCAATTTTCTTACCCGTCATTAGGATAATACCTTCTTTGGTCATCTTATTGATTTCCTTTGAAAGTGCCGGGCGGGTTACATTGAGGTATTCTGCCAGCTCAGATTGGGTATGCGCAATGGTGATGCTGGTAGAGTTGGAAATTCTGTTTTCAAACAGATAGACGACAAACCTTTCGCGGACTGTTTTGCGGGAAAGGGTTTTTAATCGCGAAACCGTGCAGGCATTGCAATTTCCCGTTATGCAAAGGAAGTTGTGCAGCACTTTGGGATCCTGGCTGATAAGCTTGAAGGTGGATTCTTTGGTGGCAGTGAATAGGATACAGTCTTCAATGGCAGTAAAAGTTGCCGGCAGTGTGGTGTTGCTGCCGAAGAGATGGGGAGTGGCAAAGGCCCAGGGGGGGCAACGATGTATTCTACCATAACTTTATTGCCCAGACCGTCTATAATATCTACACGCAATTTACCTTCCAATAGTATATATAGCCTTACTTGTCCCTGATGGGGTGCCTTGCCGGGCAACTATATCTTTCTTGTCTATAGAATAGACTGAATATTCCAGTTTCTCAAGCAGCGATTGCTTGATATTATGTGGCAAATCCCTTAGTAGAGGGATTTGGAACAACAACTGTTCGTACTTTTCATCCAGTAGAATCTTTTCCATAGCTTTTTATTCTTGGACAAAGGTAAGAATAATATATAAGTGCGGACGTTTTTTATAAATACTTTTGGGCGGAGACTGCATTTATCCGCATTTCCTTCTCTTCCATTCGGATGCACCCTTCGCTTGCCAGTTCCGATAAGGCACGTGCCAGCGAGGGACGCGCCACTCCCAGTATTTGTGCCACTTCCTGCTGGTTGAGTATCGTGCCATGCATGCGTAGATAGTTCAGTATACGCGATTTCAGACTTTGTAGGGCAAAGGCATTTAGCTTTTTGGAGAGAAATAGGGTTCTGTCCGATACCAGTTGCAGAAAGTTGCGCATCACAGCGGGGTGTTGATGCAGGAATTCCAGGAAAATGTTCTTGTTTATAACGAGTATCTCACATTTCTCTTTAGCTTCGATATTTACCGGGAAGCGGTTTTCGGAGGCAAAGACAAAAGCCGGGGCAAGCAGTTGCGGGGCTTTCAGCGTTTCGATGGTGAGTTGCTTCCCCTCCGCACTGACCATTTGGGTACGCACACTGCCGTTGCACAATATGAATAGAGAACGATATGCTTCTCCCTGCATGGCAATGAAGTCAGCAGGTTTGTATTGCCTGTGTGCATGTTCGGGTGCCAGGATGAGGGATAATAATTCTTCTTCTGTTATGCCTTGAAAAGGAGGCATTTTCAATAATGTATGGATTTCCATTCTCTTTTTTTACATTTTTTTGTGATTCGATGTAACATTCGTGACAGTTTTCGCGTTGTAGAACTCTCATCTTTGCACAAAGATAATGCAAACCGAAAGTAATAGAAAATAAGCTTGCTTATTTTTATTGCTAAGGTGCCGCTTCTTTTATGGAAAGATAATGTAAACTTTTAAATGAATAGGAATATGGAACCAAACATGTTTTGTTATCAATGTCAGGAGACAGCCAAAGGAACCGGCTGTATATTGAAAGGTGTATGTGGAAAAGAAAGTCATACGGCTCAAGCTATGGACTTGTTACTGTTTGTAGTCAGGGGTATCTCTGTTGTTGCCGATACATTACGCAAGGCAGATTCTCCAGTCTCTGAAGAAGTGAATATTTTTGTGACGGATGCTTTGTTTTGTACTATCACGAATGCGAATTTTCGATGATGAAAGCATCTTGAAACGGGTGGATAGGGGACTTGCTTTGCGTAATGGATTGATTCAAGAGGCCAAGCACAACAAAGTATTCCTACCCCAAGTAGATGAACTGACTTGGCAGGGAACGCGTGACGACTATGCCGAGAAAGCGAAGACAGTAGGTGTTCTGCGTGAACAGAATGAAGACCTCCGTTCGTTGAAAGAATTGCTTGTCTATGGTTTGAAAGGTATGGCAGCTTATCTGGAGCATGCTATGCGCTTGGGATTCAATGATGATACAGTTCATGTTTTCATGCAGCGTGCACTGGCTACCATTGCGGTTGAGTCTCTATCGGCAGAGGAATGGGTGAAGCTGGTTCTCGAAGCTGGTGAGTTCGGAGTAAAGACAATGGCTCTACTGGATGCTGCCAATACCGGTACTTACGGTAATCCCGAAATTACAAAGGTGAATATCGGTGTGAAGAATCGTCCGGGAATTTTGATTAGCGGCCATGACTTGAAGGATATGGAAGAATTATTGAGACAGACAGAAGGTACGGGGATAGACGTCTATACACATGGTGAAATGCTGCCTGCCCACTATTATCCTGCTTTCAAGAAATATTCTCATTTTGTAGGCAACTATGGCAATGCCTGGTGGAAACAGCGTGAAGAATTCACTTCCTTCAACGGACCGATTCTGTTTACCACCAACTGCATCGTTCCTCCTTTGGCTAATGCAGTGTATAAAGAGCGTATGTTCATCACCAACTCTACCGGTTATCCGGGTTGCAAGTATATTGATAAGGATGCGGAAGGCAGGAAAGACTTCTCTGAAATCATAGAGATTGCCAAACAATGCCAGCCGCCGGTGGAGATAGAGCATGGAGAGATTATCGGTGGTTTTGCCCATAACCAGGTACTGCAACTGGCAGACAAGGTGGTAGATGCCGTGAAGACCGGAGCCATACGCCGCTTTATCGTAATGGCAGGCTGTGACGGACGTATGAAGAGCCGCGATTACTATACGGAGTTTGCCAAAGCCTTGCCGCAAGATACCGTTATCCTGACCGCAGGTTGTGCCAAATACCGCTATAATAAACTTGGTTTGGGAGACATCAACGGCATTCCCCGTGTATTGGATGCCGGACAGTGCAATGACAGTTATTCACTGGCCGTGATAGCCATGAAGCTGAAAGAAGTATTCCGGCTGAATGACATCAACGAACTTCCCATTGTCTACAACATAGCATGGTACGAACAGAAGGCGGTTATTGTATTGTTGGCATTACTGAGTCTCGGGGTGAAGGATATTCACTTAGGCCCCACATTGCCCGCTTTCCTTTCTCCGAATGTTGTGAAGGTACTGGTTGATATGTTTCATATCGCAGGTATCGGTAGTGTGGAAGATGATTTGAAAAAATTCGGATTATAAATAAAGATGGTAGGGTGTTATATCACCCTATCACTTTATCCTTTTATCACGTTATTTATCGCTTCTTCCGTTCCGCAGAATGGCCCGTGTGATTGTAGTTTTATGGTGCACATGGCGGCAGCAAAGCATCCCGCTTCCCGGTGGGATGCACCTTTGTTGCGCATATACAGATACCCCACCATATAGGTGTCTCCACATCCTGTTGCATCTGTAATCTGAAGGGCAGGATAGGCGGGGATTTCGTGAAATTCTCCTTGGGCATATATCAGCGAACCTTTATCTCCCAGGGTCAGCAGCACTTCCTTGACGCCCCAGTCTGCAATCAGCAATGCGGCTTCGTGCGGTTCACTGCATCCGGTCAGTACTTCCATTTCAGCTTCGTTGGCTTTCAGAATATGGATATACTTCAATGCTTCTTTCTTTTCCGGCCAGTCTACTGCCAGCACTTTTTCATTATCCACTTTGCGGAGAAATCCCTGCACATCTACCGAGAGGAGTCCCTTTCCGGACAAGAACTTGATGACCTCCAAAGAGAAGTCGTCGGCAAGCAGACTGCCCAAGTGGATAATCCGTGCATCGGTATCTTTCAAACCTTCCACGGTGAAAGGGTCTGCTTTTGCCGTGACACGTTGTGTACGTTCGTTCTGGTTTTCTCCGTATATGTTTTCAAAGCAGACGGAACGGGCACTCGGGCAGAGCTTTTACCTCAATGCCTTCTTTCCGTATGTCTTCCACAACGTTCATCTCCGTGTGGGCAAGGGATGTGACCAATAAGAAGCCGTTCGGGTCGAGATGCTTGATGGCATGCGCAAAGTAAAAGGAAGTGCCGCCCGGCATGTATATCGTGTTCTTGGTGGTAACTATCTTGTCTTGTGTAATATAACCGATGCAGCATAAATCGTGTACACTCATTGTTCCCTATTGTTTTGATTCGTTTATTTGTAATTTTGCTGCAAAGGTAATGAATTATTGAGAAAAAGCGGTAATACTTTGTCAGTCCAGTATCTTCTTCATGAGTTCGTCATACTTCTTGTCGTCACCTGCCATGACCTTCAGTTGCCGGGTAAGCAGTTTGAGGTGAAGGCTTTCGTCCGCAATCAGTTTTTGTCAGCAGCTTGCGGGCGATGTCAGCGGTTGGTGTACTTGCGGCGATTCGTTCCTTCACCGACTTGTAGAACCCGATAGTGGCCACTTCCGAATGCGCGGCGAGGGTGAGCGCTTCGACGGGTGTTTCGCCTATATTGACGTTCTTGCTGTCATACGGTTTGGGAAGTGTACCGCCCAGTGCTACGATGGCGTCCCGTATGTGTGCGTAATGCTTCATTTCCACCAAGGCAATGCCCAGCATCAGTTCGCCGATTTCATCTTCAAAGACGGCTTCCTGCTGGGTATATTGCAGGATAGCGGTAATTTCGGAATACTCCGCATTTTCTATGGCAGGTATAGAACCATTC